>ERZ795048.2168-NODE-2168-length-16215-cov-4.768874_pt1 | contig 16215 bp, 16 predicted proteins | sample MGYA00375132_ERZ795048 | MGnify/ENA primary metagenome ERZ795048 (study PRJEB30177, sample SAMN05720225) | activated sludge metagenome | isolation source: Anaerobic digester | place: Hong Kong | collected 2014-12-17 ...
TGCCGATGCCAGTTTATCTATGGTCTGTGACGATGGTGGCTGATCAGGGCTTCCGATACCCAGGTTGATGATGTCGGCGCCATCTTTCCGCATCTGATCTATCTGCCTGAGTTTCTGAGAGAAATAATATTCCCTCACGCTTTCGGTTCTCTCTGCCGGTTTAACTTTCATAGAGCTGTTCACATTTTGTATAAATTCCGAGCACCTCGAGGTTTGTAGTATAGTTGTCGAGAATATTTCTTATCAGGCCTATGTCGTGATCGGGTTTAAGTTCAAGGTCGGTGTAGAACATATATTCCCATTCGCCGTTGAGTCTGGGAACCGACTGGATTTTAGACAGGTTTATATCAAGCTCTGCCAGACGTACCAGCACCGTGGCCAGGGAGCCGGGCTGGTGTCCGGTTGCAAAGCAGATAGAAACCTTATTTCCGTCAGAGGGTGCTGAACTGGCATTGCCCATAATTGCGAAACGGGTATAGTTTTTATGATATGTTTCAATTCCGGGTGCAATTATTTCAAGACCGTACAGTTCAGCTGTGGCAGCAGATGCAATTGCAGCGACACCGGTAAGGCGGTTTTCACTTATATACCTGGCGCTGCCTGCTGTGTCGTCACTTTCGATAAGTGTCACCCCTCTCAGATGGCTCAGCCATGTCATACACTGTGCCAGAGCGATGGGATGAGACCTGATCTCACGGATTGAGGCGACACTCTGCCCGGGCACAGCCATAAGATTCTGCCTTATTCTCAGGTTTATCTCTCCGTATATTTTCATCCCCGATTCCCTTATCAGGGAGTAATTCGACAAAATGCTTCCCGACCTGGCATTTTCAACAGCCATCACGGCAAAATCGGCTTTGCCTTCAATGACAGCCATGAGGGTATGCTCAAAAGTGGAACAGGCCAGAATGCCGATATTGTCATCCTTGAAATAAAGCTTCGCTGCAACTTCATGAAAACTTCCCTTCTCCCCCTGTATTGATATTCTCATCCGGTTATAATTATTAAAAAAAAAGTCCCCATATCCGGGGACCCTGTATCTTATCTTTCATATCTGTATATACAACAATCCCCTTATTGCTTCCTGTTAAAGTAATAGAAGTAATAAAAAGCGGCTGAAAAGTTGTAAATACGAATTGTCATCTCTTTAATTTGGCTTACAAATGTAACTTATTATTTAAAAAATCAAAAAAAAGGAAGGAGAAATATATATTTTGTTAAAGATTTCAATTTTTATGACGCTTCATCAATTCCTCCTCGATTTCGTTCAGTGTTACACCTTTTGTTTTCATGAGGATAAGGAGGTGGTAGAGCAGATCGGCGGTTTCGGATGTGAAAAGCTCCTTCCTGCTGCCCATGGCTTCAATAACAACTTCGACGGCTTCTTCCCCAACTTTTTGGGCTGCCCTGCTTATCCCTTCGCTGAATATGCGCCAGGTGTATGATCCTTCAGCCTTATCGGCGATCCTGCCTTCAATGATCTTTTCAAGCCTGTGAAGAAATCCCTGAGCTTTCTGATCTCCGAAACAGGAATAGGAACCTGTGTGGCATACCGGACCTTCGGGTTCTGCCCTTATGAGGATGGTGTCATTGTCGCAATCTGTTGTTATTTCTTTAACAATCAGGAAATTGCCTGACGTTTCTCCTTTTGTCCACAACTTATTCCTGGTCCTGCTGAAAAAAGTGACTTTACCTTCCTGCAGTGTTTTTTCATAAGCTTCCCTGTTCATGAAGCCGACCATCAGTACCTGCAGGGTGGTATTGTCCTGTATGACAGCAGGAACAAGACCGTTTGATTTTTCGAAATTGATTTCGTTCATATAGTTATATTTTTAGATCCTGATGGGAATACCTTCATTATGGAGATATTCCTTGAGTTCTTCTATCCTGATATCACCGTAATGGAAGATGCTTGCGGCCAGGGCTGCGCTGGAGGCGGTGGCTTTAAAGAGTTCGCTGAAATGTTCTGTGTTCCCGGCTCCGCCCGAAGCTATCACCGGTATATTTACCATTGTGGCCACTTCATTTGTTATTTCAAGGGCAAATCCTTCCCTTGTGCCGTCGTTGTTCATCGATGTAAGCAGAATCTCTCCTGCTCCAAGTTCTTCGGCTTTTTTAGCCCAGTTTACAGTATCAAGCTCTGTCGGGGTTCTTCCCCCGTCGATAAATACATACCAGCCGGTTCCGTTAAATTTTGTGTCGATGGCAGTTACCACGCACTGGCTGCCGAATTCGCCGGCTATGTGCCTGATGAGCTGAGGATTTCTTACCGCTGCCGAGTTTATGGTTATCTTGTCGGCTCCTGCTCTAAGCACAACCGACACATCGTCAATGGTATTTATTCCTCCACCCACCGTAAAGGGAATGTTTATCTTCGCGGCTATCCTTTCAACAAGGTTCGCCAGTGTCCTGCGGTTTTCTATCGTCGCCGTGATATCGAGGAAGACGAGCTCATCGGCACCCTGCTCAGCATAGGCGGCTGCCAGTTCGACCGGGTCGCCGGCATCCCTGATGTTCACAAAATTGACGCCCTTCACGGTTCGTCCGTCCCTGATATCGAGACAGGGGATTATTCGTTTCTTCAGCATAGATCCTTAAGTTCTTTAAGCTTAATCTTTCCTTCGTACAGTGCCTTTCCGATAATTACTCCTTCGCATCCGGCTTTTTTCACTTCCCCGATGTCGCTTAGCGATGACACCCCGCCACTGGCAATCAGGCTGATATCTGCTTCACTTACTATCTCCCTGTACAGTTCTGTAGCAGGTCCCTGTAACATTCCGTCTCTCGACACATCGGTGCATATCACATATCTTATACCTTTTTGCCTGTAACTTTTTATGAATTGTACAACATCTTCTTCCGATGCGCTCTGCCAGCCCTCGGTCATTATCTTTCTGTCGGTTGCATCTGCTCCGAGGATGAGCCTGTCGCTTCCATATTCCTCAAGCCATCTCAATACGGTTTCGGGTGAATGAATTGCTATGCTTCCGGCAGTTACCTGCATGGCTCCTGAATCAAATGCAGTTCTGATGTCATCATCGCTTCTTATGCCACCTCCGAAATCAATTATAAGTGAAGTGGAAGAAGCCGTTTTCCTCAGGATGCCCGCGTTTACTATTTCTTTTCTTTTAGCACCGTCGAGATCTACCATATGCAGATACCTGATACCGTTATCCTCAAGTTCTTTAGCGACTTCAACAGGATCTTCATTATAGACCTTCCGTGTTGAAAAATCACCGCGCGTAAGGCGCACGCAATTACCTCCGAGTATGTCGATGGCAGCTATTATTCTCACAGTTCTATAAAGTTTTTAAGGATTCTTTCTCCGGGCCGGGCAGATTTTTCAGGGTGAAACTGTACTGCATTAAAGTTGTCTTTCTGCATGGCAGCACTGAAAGGAACAATATATTCGCACACAGCCGATGTACAGGAAGAGATCTCTGCATAGTAGGAGTGTACAAAATACAGATCCTCATCGGGCGATATGCCTTTCAGAAGCTCTCCCTTTGCTGTGCTGAGGTTGTTCCATCCCATGTGAGGAACCTTGTCAGCGGGAGGGAAGAGCCTGACTTCCGATGGAAAGATGCCCAGGCATGTGGTGTTGCCTTCTTCCGAATGTCTGCACATAAGCTGAAGGCCGAGGCAGATACCCAGAACCGGCTGTGTAAGTGACATTATCAGTGTGTCGAGTTCCTTGTCCCTCAGGTATTTCATTGCTGAAGCAGCCTCTCCAACGCCCGGGAAGATCACTTTTTCTGCATTAAGTATTTCATCCCGGTCGTCGGTAATGACGGACATGCAGCCGAGGCGCTGAAGTGCATTCTGCACTGAGCGTATGTTCCCGGCATTGTATTTAATTATAGCGATCATAGCTGCCCTTTTGTTGAGGGGATTTTCCCGCTGTCATTTTTTTTCACAGCCATCTTCATTGCCCTTGCAAATGCCTTGAAGAGTGCTTCTATCTTATGGTGGTCATTGTCTCCGTCGGCTTTCAAATTAAGGTTGCATTTTGCATTTTCGGAGAAGGATCTGAAGAAGTGGCTGAACATTTCAGCCGGCATTTCACCGATCTTTGTGTTTGAAAAGGCAGCATTCCACACCAGCCAGGCTCTCCCTCCAAGGTCGACGGCCACCTGCGCCAGACAATCATCCATTGGCAGGACAAAACTGTACCTTTCAATGCCTTTTTTTGTTCCGAGGGCTTTGCTGAAAGCTTCTCCAAGACAGATGGCAGTATCTTCGATAAGATGATGACCATCGTCTCCAAGGTCGCCTGAGGCCCTTACGGTAAGGTCGAAATTGCCATGCCGGGCTATCTGGTCGAGCATATGGTCAAAGAAAGCTATACCTGTATTTATATTGCTCCTGCCGCTTCCGTCAAGGTTCAGTGCAACGTAAATATCCGTTTCGCCTGTCTTCCTTTTTACTTCTGATTTCCTTGGCAATGCTGCCAGATAACGTCTTATCTCGTTCCAGTCGGTGGTTGAAAGCACCGCTTCTTCCGACAGCTGGCTGCTGAAATAAATTGCCCTGCAGCCAAGATTCCGTGCAAACTCAATATCAGTGGGCCTGTCGCCTATAACGTATGAATTTTCAAGGTCGATACCCGAAGCCAGGTATTTTACTAGCATGGCGGTTCCCGGCTTTCGTGTCGGAGCATTTTCTTCAGGAAGGCTTTTGTCGATGAAGATTTGTGCGAAACGGACACCTTCACCTTCAAGTATGCCGACCATTTTTTCATGGGCAGGCCAGAAAGTCTCTTCAGGAAATAACGGGGTGCCGAGCCCGTCCTGGTTGGTTACCATAACCATTTCAAAATCTGTCTCAGCTGCAATTCCTGCCAGGGCAGTGATTACCCCTGAAGTAAACATAAGTTTCCCGAGCGAGTCGATCTGCTTATCTTCAGGCTCCGTTAAGACTGTTCCGTCGCGGTCGATGAAAAGCACTTTCTTCATATATCCTGTTCTTTTAAAAATTTTAATAGTGTATCGTTCTCCTTTCTTGTTCCAATGGTTATCCTGAGGGCATTTCTGACCACACTGCTTCTGTTTCTCACAATTATTCCATTGTCAACCAGGTAATTATATGTCTTTTCGGCATCCCTGACTTTTACCAGAAGGAAATTTGCATCTGAGGGCCAGATCTTTTGAACCAGGGTTAGTTTTTCAAGTTCCCTTCTCATCCTTTCACGTTCGGATTTTATCTTTCTTACCTGTCCTTTGTAATAGCTTCTGTTGGCTATCCTCCGGAGAACGGTTTTCTGATTTATGGTGCTGATGTTATAGGGAGCTTTTACTCTGTTGAAATAGTCGATAATCTTTGATGAAGCAAATGCGATCCCTATTCTGGCTGATGCGAGGCCGTAAGCTTTGCTGAAGGTCTGCATCACGATTAGATTGGGGAAGGTGTCGACCGAAGAGGCCAGCGAAGGTTTTCCCGAAAAGTCAGAATAGGCTTCATCGATGAGAACTATGCCTCTGAATCCCGAAGCTATTTTCAGGATGGTCTGACTGTCGATACAGTTCCCTGTAGGATTATTTGGAGAGCAGATGATTATCAGCTTCAGCTGTTTGTCTTTTAACCAGGGAGAGACAGATGAGAAATCGATCTGGAAATTTTTATCGAGCGGAATTGTAATAAGGTCAACATCATTTACCGAAGCTGACACTCCGTACATGCCGTATGTAGGGGTGAAAGTCAGGGCTTTGTCGGATGATGGTGTGCAGAATATCCTGAAGCACAGGTCTATTATTTCGTCACTTCCGTTTCCCAGGAAGATATTTTCGACCGGCATGCCTTTTATTTCCGAAACAATTTTTTTCAGTTCAGACTGTCTTGGGTCGGGGTACCTGTTCAGGGTCCCGAAGGGATTCTCATTGGCATCAAGAAAGATACCGGTTCTGCCCGTGTATTCATCCCGTGCTGACGAATAGGGGACGAGATTTCTTATATTTGGTCTTACCAGTGAAGCCGGATCAAACATTGCCTGCATATTTTAATCTGATTGTTACCGCGTTTTTGTGACCTTCTAGCTTTTCGGCTCCGGCCATTGTTTCGACAGCAGGACCCAGGTTAAGGATCCCCTCCCGGCTTATTTCCTGGAAGGTGATCTTTTTCACGAAGCTGTCGACAGACAGGCCGCTGAGGGTTCTGGCAAAGCCATTGGTGGGAAGTGTGTGGTTGGTACCAGATGCATAGTCGCCTGCGCTTTCACAACTGTATTTCCCTATGAAAACCGATCCTGCATTTACAACTTTTTCTGCCAGCTCACCTGCACCTTCTGCGTTGATTATCAGATGCTCGGGCGCATAAAGGTTACTGAAGTCGATACAGGTTCTGATGTCGTTCATAAGTATTGCCAGGCTGTTCATCAGTGAATGTCCTGCAATGCTTCTTCTTGGAAGAACCTGAAGCTGTTCATCAACTTCTTTTTTTACTCGGGTCAGAAGTTCTTCATCATCAGTAAGGAACAGGACCTGACTGTCGGGGCCATGCTCAGCCTGCGACAGCAGGTCGGCAGCAACAAACGCCGGATCGGCTGTCCTGTCAGCAATGACAAGAACCTCGCTCGGTCCTGCCGGCATATCGATGTCTATCCCTTCAGACCGGATAATTTCCTTTGCTTTGGTTACGTACTGATTACCTGGTCCGAAAATTTTGTCAACAGCAGGGATGGTGGCTGTTCCGTAAGCCATTGCCGCAATTGCCTGAGCTCCTCCTGCCCTGAATATTTCCGTTACTCCTGCAATTTTTGCACAATACAGTATCAGGGGATCTGTTCCGCCATCGGGGTTTGGTGGTGTGCACATTATAATTTTTTTGCATCCGGCTATTGATGCAGGTATTGCCAGCATCAGAACTGTCGAGAACAGAGGGGCTGAGCCGCCGGGAACATAAAGCCCTGCACTTTCCACCGCAACACTTTTTCTCCAGCATCTTACCCCCGGCATTGTTTCAATGATATTTTCTTCAGAAATCTGCACCCTGTGAAATTTTTCGATATTGCTGCGTGCAATGTCAATGGCTTTCTTCAGTCCGTCAGGTATATTCTTTTCCGAATCATCGATCTCAGACTGTGATATCTTCAGGCTTTTCAGCTCTGCCCTGTCGAACTGTCTGGCATAATCCAGAAGAGCAGCGTCGCCTCTTCGCCTGACTGTTTCTATTATATCCCTTACGGGCTTTTCGATATTGCCTGATTCAATAAGTGGTCGTTTGCACAGGTTATCCCAGATCTCTCCGGCAGGATTGATAATTATTTCCATCAGAGTATCATTTTTTCTATTGGTATTACCAGGATGCCTTCCGCTCCGGCATTCCTTAGTTGATTTATTCTCTCCCAGAATTCATCTTCCCTTACCACCGAGTGAAGGCTGAACCAGCCTTTCTCTGCCAGCGGCAATATTGTGGGGCTTTTCATCCCGGGCAGTATTTTACATATTTCAGGGATAGCAGGTTCAGGAGCATTGAGAAGTATGTATTTGTTTTCCCTTGCGCTTTTTACTGCTCTGATCCTGAAAAGGAGCTTGTTGAGGATCTTTTTCTTTGCCGCTGACAGATTGTTGTTGCCGATAATCACAGCCTGACTTTTCAGGATAGTGATAACTTCCCGCAAGCCATTTGTCATTAGAGTACTTCCCGAACTGACGATATCACAAACGGCATCGGCAAGTCCAATTCCGGGAGCAATTTCCACGCTGCCGCTTATTTCCTCGATCTCGGCGTTGATACCATTGGCTGCGAAATATTCCGACAGAAGCACAGGGTAACTTGTGGCTACTTTCCTGTTATTGAAATATCCCGGGCCATCATATTCATCTTCTCTTGGTATGGCCAGGCTCAGTCTGCATTGTGCAAATCCCAGTTTCTCGAGAATCGCAACGTCTTTTTTCTTTTCATAAACCATATTTTCACCCAGGATTCCAATATCGGCAACCTGCTGTTCAACATACTGGGGTATGTCGTCATCTCGGAGAAACAGGATTTCAACGGGGAAATTGACAGCTTTGGTTTTAAGGACTCCTGCACCGTTGGAGAATTTTAACCCGCATTCTTCAAGCAGTCTCTTCGAGTTGTCGCTCAGACGTCCGCTCTTCTGTATCGCAATCTTCAGTTCACTCATTTTTTAATTTTTATGTCCCTGCCATCCGGCAGGCAATAAAAAACCCGTCCGGATTGCTCAGACGGGTTTATGATATTTTACAGGTATATACTTATCATCAGCACCACGCCCGGCAACAGGTGATTGAATGATGATGATATGATATTACGTTATACATTTTTCTTTATGAAACCGATGCAAATATAAGATATTTTTAACAAATGCAATAAAGTGCCATGAAAAAGTAATTGGAGTGGAAGTGCAGATGGAACGAATGAGGTAGGGTTTAGGGGTTCCTCGCCCCGCCTTGCGGCTGGACTCGGAATGACAGTGCCTTTTTTAGGTGGAGGAGGGGTAGAGGGGCGGCTCGCCGCCCCTCTACCCCATGGTGCCCCCAATGGCACTGTCATCCTGAGCGAAGCGAAGGATCCTCTTGCACTTCCGGAAACCATGAAGTACCCGCCTGCTTATTATTTACTCAATACCCGATGATTTTCCCCTTTGATCATGATGTTAATCAAACCGAAGGGCAACTCATCTTTAGAGGGCTTTTGTTCAAGATCGGGAAAATACCTCTCTTTTTGAAAGTTCTTTAATGGCCCTGCAGTGGCAGAGCAGGGGAACTTTCAGCTTAACCACTGTCGTTCATAATCCGTGAATTGAAGGAGATTATATCAGTGGGCCACCTTCTCAGCTGTCATATCACCAACCTCTGATGTTGAGTAACCCATTTTTCCCGCTCCCATGTCTTTAAGTTTGCTGGCAGTAACATACATCACTGCATCCTCAACAGCCTTTGCTGCATCTTCTTCACCAAGGTGCTCGAGCATCATCCCTCCGCAGGCAATGGAAGCGAGCGGATTGATCACGTTTTTACCAGTGTATTTTGGGGCTGAACCTCCTATGGGCTCAAACATCGACACACCTTCAGGATTGATATTGCCGCCTGCCGCTATTCCCATACCTCCCTGCGTTATCGCACCCAGGTCGGTGATAATATCTCCGAACATGTTCGTTGTTACAATCACGTCGAACCATTCAGGATTCTTTACCATCCACATGCAGGTAGCGTCAACATGATAGTACTCACGTTTTATATCAGGATATTCAGCTTCTCCAATTTCATGGAAGGCTCTTTCCCAGAGATCGAAAACATAAGTCAGTACATTTGTTTTTCCGCACAGGGCAAGTGTCTTCTTCCTGTTTCGTTTCCTGGTATATTCGAAGGCATATCTGAGGCAACGTTCAACCTGCATCCTGCTGTAAACCATGTTCTGCATGGCAACTTCATGAGGGGTTCCCTTCATTGTAACGCCTCCGCTGCCTGTGTAAACATCACCTGAATTTTCCCTTACCACCACGTAATCAATATGTTCGGGGCCTTTGTCTTTTAGCGGAGTTGCCACTCCGGGATATAGTTTTACAGGCCTCAGGTTGATATACTGGTCGAGTTCAAAGCGCAGTCTCAGCAGTATACCCTTTTCAAGGATCCCCGGTTTTACATCAGGATGACCAATTGCACCAAGGAATATTGAATCAAATTTTTTTAACTCCGTTACTGCATTATCGGGAAGCACCTCTCCTGTTTTCAGAAAACGCTCTCCTCCGAAATCAAAGTCCTCATATTCCATTCTGAAACCAAACCGTGAGGCAGCAGCGTCAAGTACTTTTTTGCCCTCACTCACCACCTCAGGACCGGTACCATCACCCGGTATTACAGCAATTTTATAAGTCTTTCCCATTTTCAGTTTTTTAAATGTGATGTATCGCGGCAGCGATTTTTCCGGCTGCCAGCTTTTCTTTGTTCTCTATTATATTAAGCATTTTTTCAGTAGCCATGATCGCCGATTCCGTCTGGTCGGCATCCAGGCCTTTCGTTTTAAATTCCTTTTCGTTGAAATTCCAGGTAATCACCGTTTCCACGAGAGCATCCGTTTTTCCCCCGGGAGGAATCGACACTTCGTAATCGGCAAGTATGGGAAGAGGCTTTCCGAGCCTGTCGTAAATGATCCTTATGGCTTTCATAAATGCATCATACTGACCATCGCCCGACGATGTCTCCTGGTATAACTCTCCGTCGATCTCAATCTGAACGCTGGCAAAAGGTTTCATGCCGTATGAGAGTGACAGTGAGTAATTTTTGATGAAGATCTTGTAATTTGATGTGTCAGATCCGAGGACATCGGATATTATGAAAGGAAGGTCTTCCGTGGTGACATTCTCCTTTTTGTCGCCAAGCTCAATTACGCGTGCCGTGATCTTCTCTATAGATTCAGGACTGAGAGACAGTCCGAATTCCTCGAGGTTCTTTCTTATCGTGGCCTTCCCCGATTGTTTACCCAGTGCATATTTTCTTTTTCTCCCAAAGCGTTCGGGAAGGAGATTGTTGAAGTACAGGTTGTCTTTGCTGTCTCCGTCGGCATGAACTCCTGAAGTCTGAGTAAAGACGTTCTCACCTATTACAGGTTTGTTCACGGGGATTCTTATGCCGCTGAAAGTCTCAACTATCCTGCTGACTCTGGTAATCTCAAATTCATTAACTCCTGTCTCCGCCTCAAGCTGGTCGTGAAAGACTCCTATTATGCTCGAAAGAGGAGCATTCCCGGCCCTTTCTCCAAGTCCGTTCACTGTTGTGTGAATACCACGGATGCCCGCTCTTACAGCCTGGTAGGCATTTGCTACCGCCAGGTCATAGTCATTGTGTGGATGAAAATCGAAAGCAAGATCAGGATACCTGTCGACGATCTTTTTACAGAATTCATAGGTCTGGTCGGGATTCAGAATACCCAGGGTGTCAGGGAGCATGATCCTTTGAATATTCTCATTTCTGAGTGAATCGATCATGTAGAAAACATAATCCTCCGAATGGATCATCCCGTTCGACCAGTCTTCAAGGTATATGTTTACATCCATTTCCTCCGTGCCGGCCTTGCTGATAAGCTCCTTTATGTCTGCAGCATGGCGTTCGGGTGTCTTCCTGAGTTGTTTTTCGAGATGACGCAGTGAGCCCTTGCAGAGCAGGTTGATCACCATTCCTCCTGCCTCCTTTATCCATTTAAGCGACATATCGCCGTCGACAAAGCCAAGAACCTCCACGCTCCTGTGCAGATTGTTGTGCCTGGCCCAGTCGGTTATCATTTTTGCAGCCTTAAATTCTCCTGATGATACCCTCGCGGAAGCTATTTCTATCCGATCAACCTTCAGGTCTTTAAGGAGCAATTTCGCAATATGGAGCTTCTCCAGGGGAGTGTATGAAACACCCTGTGTCTGCTCACCATCGCGAAGGGTTGTGTCCATTATTTCAACTCTCATATCCTCAGGGCATTTCTAAGTTCATAGGCGTTGATGTGTTCCTTTATGCTCAGCAGGTATTCAATATCATCAAGACCTTTTATCAGGCACTCTTTCTTATAGGGATTGACCTCAAATCTGACTGATATCCCAACCGAAGGAACTGAGATAGTCTCATTGATAAGATCGATCCTTACTCTTGTTTCAGGGTCCTTATGGATCAGGTCCAGGAGGTTTCCCAGGTATGTGTCGGGGACTATTACCGGTAAAAGCCCGTTATTCAACGCGTTGTTTTTGAATATATCGGCGAAATAGCTTGACACAACTGCCCTGAATCCATAATCCGATATGGCCCAGACGGCATGCTCACGGCTTGACCCGCATCCGAAATTTCTTCCTGCAACAAGTATTTCTCCACCGAACTGCGGATTGTTGAGCACGAAGGCCGGATTAAGATCACCTGTCTTGTCATAGCGCCAGTCGCGGAACAGATTTTCTCCAAAGCCTGCCCGTGATGTTGAGCTCAGGAACCTTGCGGGAATGATCTGGTCTGTGTCGATATTTTCAAGAGGAAGGGGGACACAGGTGGATTCAGCTATTTCGAATTTCTTTTTTTCCATTTGTTGTTAATTTGTTAACAGTTCTCTCGGATCAGTTATCACGCCGGTAACTGCTGCAGCGGCAGCTGTAAGCGGACTTGCGAGCAATGTTCTGGCTCCGGGTCCCTGCCGTCCTTCAAAATTCCTGTTCGAGGTTGAAACGGCGTATTTTCCGGGAGGGATTTTATCTTCGTTCATGGCAAGGCAGGAAGAGCATCCTGGCTGGCGAAGCTCAAATCCTGCATCTCTGAGAATGTCAGCGATGCCCTCATCTATGGCTTGTTTTTCAACCTGTTTTGATCCTGGCACTATCAATGCAGTAACGCCCGGAGCTTTTTGCCTTCCTCTTACCAGGTCGGCGAAAGCTCTGAGATCTTCAATCCGTCCGTTGGTGCAGCTTCCCACAAAAACATAGTCGACAGGATGACCCGCAAGCTTCATGCCCGGACGGAATCCCATGTATTCCAGTGACTTATTGAAAGATTCTGAGTTTATATTATCAGGAATGGACTCATCTATCCCTATGCCCATACCCGGATTAGTACCGTAGGTGATCATGGGTTTTATTGAGGTCACATCAAACTGGATTTCTTTATCAAAGTGTGCTCCTTCGTCCGATTTCAGCGACCTCGACCTGAGCAGCAGTGATTTAAAATCAGGCCGGGAGGAGAGAGGCTTAATTTTATTAAGGTATGTGAATGTTGTGAGGTCGGGTGCGATAAGCCCACCTCTGGCTCCCATCTCGATACTCATATTGCATACGGTCATTCTTTCTTCCATGCTCATGGCTTCGATGACCTGACCGGCATATTCGACGAAATAACCGGTGGCTCCTCCTGTTGTAAGCTGACTGATTATCCAGAGTATAAGATCTTTTGCACTGACTCCACTGCCCAGTGAGCCATGGATCTTTATTCTCATTGTTTTTGGTTTCGTCTGCATCAGACACTGGGAGGCCAGGACCATTTCCACTTCACTGGTTCCTATACCGAAGGCGATTGTCCCGAATGCCCCGTGCGTTGAGGTGTGGCTGTCGCCGCATACTATCGTCATTCCGGGAAGAGTATATCCGAGTTCCGGGCCGGTGACATGGACGATGCCGTTTTTCGGGTGATTCAGTCCGAAATATTCAATCCCGTGTTCCTGACAGTTCTGCTGTAGTTTATCAACCTGGTTTCGTGACAGATCATCGGATATCGGAAGGTGCTGGTTTGCGGTCGGGATGTTGTGATCGGCAGTGGCCAGGGTCCTGTTGGGTCGCATCACACGTATCTTCCTGCTTATCAGTCCCTCAAAAGCCTGCGGACTGGTCACCTCATGAATGTAATGCCTGTCGATGTAAAGAACATCTGGTCCTCCGCTGATCGAACGCACCACGTGAGAGTCCCATATCTTGTCAAATAATGTCTTCGGTATCATAGAATAAATGGAATCGTGAGATTACTTAATTTTTGAGATTGCATCTATAAAGGCTTCCACCGAAGCTGTGACAATGTCCGTATTGGTTCCGAAACCATAATATGTCTTTTCCTTATGTTCGATCTGAATATGAACTTTACCGATATCGTCACTCCCCCTGGTGATGGCCTGTATCAGGAATTCCTCCAGGTGCACTGTTTTGCTGATCAGCTGTCTGACCGCGCTGAAGGCAGCATCGATAGGTCCGTTGCCTGATGAGGTTGCAGTGTGAACCTCGCCGTTTATCAGAATTCCCACCGTTGCAACAGGAATAGCTGTTTTACCACATGTTACCTGCAGAAGCTCCAGTTTCAATGATTTCTCTCCCTGTGCTACTTCACCCATCAATATCTTAATGTCTTCATCGTTGATCTCTTTTTTCCTGTCGGCGAGAAGCAGAAAACGGTGGTATATTTCATCGAGTTCCTCTTTGCCCGGGGTGTAACCGAGCATTTCAAGCCTGTGGTTCAAAGCTGCCCGTCCGCTTCGGGCAGTGAGGATTATCGAAGATTCCTTAACGCCTACTTCAACAGGATCGATTATTTCATAGTTTTCCCTGTCCTTGAGTACACCATCCTGATGTATTCCTGAAGAATGTGCAAAGGCATTCCTCCCCACAATCGCCTTGTTTGGCTGTACCGGCATACTCATCAGGGTGGATACCAGCCTGCTGGTGCTGAAGATATTTTTGGATTTTATATCTGTTCTTAGTTTCAGGTCGTGATGGCTTTTGATGATCATTGCCACCTCTTCGAGAGAGGTGTTGCCGGCTCTTTCACCTATCCCGTTGATAGTCACTTCCACCTGCCTGGCACCGTTAATAACACCCATTATTGTATTGGCTGTTGCCATACCCAGATCGTTGTGGCAATGTGTTGAGATAACTGCCCTGTCGATTTTAGGAACGTTCTCTTTCAGGTATCTTATCTTGGCTCCGTACTCTTCAGGCAGACAATAGCCTGTTGTGTCGGGTATATTCACCACTGTCGCCCCGGCATCGATGACGGCTTCTATTACCCTGGCAAGGAACTCATTCTCGCTGCGGCCAGCATCTTCAGCATAGAACTCAACATCTTCGACGAATTTTCGGGCATATTTAACTGCATCGGCAGCTCTCCGAAGTATCTCTTCGGGAGTTGTGCGGATCTTGTTTTTTATGTGGAAAGGAGAGGTGCCGATACCGGTGTGGATCCTTTTTCTCCTGGCATACTGAAGAGCTTCGGCAGCTACTTCAATGTCTTTTTTTACCGCCCTGGTCAGCGCACAGATCACAGGTTCCGAAACCACCTTAGAAATCTCTATCACAGAGTTGAAGTCGCCCGGACTGGATATCGGGAAACCTGCCTCAATGACATCGACCCCTAGTTCCTCAAGAGCCCTGGCAATCTGTAATTTCTCAACAGTATTGAGCTGGCATCCGGGAACCTGTTCTCCGTCGCGCAGGGTGGTGTCGAAGATCATTACTTTCTCTTCCATCATTTTAATGTTTTTGGGAATTACTTATTTTCAGGTCTCAGTTTTCTTACGGCAGCTCCGGCTCTCCACAGTTCTGAGTTGCCGAGTTCAGATAATTCGGCATCAAGAAGTTCCTTGTAATCGGGAGATCCTGTTGACTCGAGCACCCTTCGGCATTCTTCACCCGACCTGACCCTGTTGTACAGGTCTGTGAATACAGGGAGGGTGGCTTCCATGAACCTCGGCCTCCAGTCGAGAGCTCCGCGCTGGGCTGTGGCACTGCAGTTGGCATACATCCAGTCCATACCCTTTTCATCTACAAGTCTTATCAGACTCTGCGTGAGTTCCTCGACAGTCTCATTGAAAGCTTCGGAAGGGGAGTGTCCGTTATCACGAAGAACTTTGTACTGGGCATCCATTATCCCGGCCAGAGCTCCCATAAGCACTCCGCGTTCACCGGTCAGATCGCTGAAGACCTCTTTCTCGAAGGTGGTGGGGAAGAGGTAGCCTGATCCGATTGCAATACCCAGTGCCAGTATCCTGTCGAGCGCCCTGCCGGTGTGATCGCGGAATACGGAATAACTCGAATTTATACCAGCTCCTGCCAGAAAATTGCGTCGGACACTTGTTCCTGATCCTTTCGGAGCACAGAGAATTACATCGATGTCATCGGGTGGTACGACCCCGGTCTGCTCCTTGTATGTAACCGAGAATCCGTGAGAGAAATAGAGAGCCTTCCCTGCTGTAAGATACGGTTTTATCTCAGGCCATAAAGCCCGCTGGGCAGCATCCGAGACAAGGTACTGAATTATTGTTCCCTTCTGTGCTGCTTCTTCAACATCGAAGAGAGTTTCGCCGGGAACAAAACCATCTCTGACCGCTTTTTCCCAGTCAGACCTGAATCCGGGTGCCTGCCCAACGATAACATTGATCCCGTTTTCTTTCATGTTGAGAGCCTGGGCGGGCCCCTGAACTCCGTAACCAATAACTGCAACGACTTCATCGCTGAGAACCTCACGGGCCTTTGAAAGCGGAAATTCTTCCCTTGTTACCACTTCTTCGATAACTCCGCCAAAATCGATTTTTGCCATATAAACCTTTTTTAATTAATGTTTCTCTTTTTATTACCTGTATATTATTTCGTAACCCTTAACCCTCAACCAGCAACACTCCTTCGCCAAGGCTACGGAGTGCAAAGCCAGCAACTTTCAGCCGCCGTAGCTTCAGCGAAGGTGGCCTGCAACCACCTCACTCCTGCTTCACCCTTGTAGCCTCATCCATCTCCTTAAGGTATGAAGTAAGCTCTTTAAC
>ERZ795048.2169-NODE-2169-length-16213-cov-13.657693_pt1 | contig 16213 bp, 15 predicted proteins | sample MGYA00375132_ERZ795048 | MGnify/ENA primary metagenome ERZ795048 (study PRJEB30177, sample SAMN05720225) | activated sludge metagenome | isolation source: Anaerobic digester | place: Hong Kong | collected 2014-12-17 ...
CCCATGGGGAATGCGAAGTACCAGAAGAAGAGCTGGACCAGCAGGGGGGTGTTCCGGAAGAACTCCACGTAGGCCGTGGCCAGGGCATAGGTGGGTTTGAAGCTCGACAGCCTGGCTATGCCGAAAATGGTCCCGAGGAGGAGTGCGATCCCCGTGCTGATGAGCGATATCTTGATGGTGAGATACAGGCCCTTGAGGAGCCATACGCCGAAGATCTCATGGTAGGTGGGGTTGACCTCCCACAGGACGGCCCAGTGGAAGTCGTACCCGATGTCGCCGTGCTTGAAAACGGCATAGACGATCAGGACGATGAAAGCAACGACACCGATCTGCTGGAGCGTGTATTTCGTGTTCGGCTTCATATCTCCCGATTGATCTCCCCGGACATCCTCGTATACCGTTCCGGTTGGAAAAAATCTGCGGCCCGCTTACCCGGGCCGCAGATATGCAGTCAAGTTTATGTCTCTTTTCCCCTTACGGCCACATCTCGATCTTCTCGGTCATGGGGAAGTAGTAGGGAGTTTTCGGCCCGTACCACTTGTCGTAAATCTTCATGTAGGTTCCGTCGGCCCACATGTCCTGGAGCGCGAAGTTTATGGAATCACGCCAATCGCTGTCGTTCTGCGGAACGCCGATGCCGTAGGGCTCGCTGCTGAAGAAATCGCCCACGAGCTCGTACTTGCCGGGCTCCTTGGCTGCGTAGCCGATCAGGATGGTGCTGTCCGTTGTCCATCCTGCAACCTTGTCCTGCTGCAGTGCCAGGAAGCAGGAGGGCTCATCCTGGAAGCTGATGACGTTCTTTGTGGCGTTGGGATCGCCGAGCTTCTTCAGGAGCTCCATGGCGTTCTTCTCGCTGGTCGTACCCTGCATGGATGCGAGCTTCTTTCCTTTGAAATCCTTGAGGCTCTTGAATTTGCCCTTCTTGGCCAGGATCTTCTGCCCGTCGAAGAAGTAAGTGATGGAGAAGTCGATGGTCTTGTCGCGCTCGCGCTTGTGGGTCATGTTGGCCACGGACATGTCGATCTGGTCCGAAGTCAAAAACGAAATCCTGGTCTTGTTGTTCAACTTGATGCGCTCGACCTTGAGGTCCTTGCCCATGTAGCCGCCGATTCTCTTGACCACTTCCTCGGCGATGTCCACATCGAATCCGACCCACTCGTTCTTGTCGTTGAAGTAGGCGGCCGGGATGCTGTTGTACATCAAGCCAACCCGCACGACGCCGGTCTTTTCGACCTTGTCGTAGGTGGCCCCTGCAAAGGCCGGTCCGGCAAGTAGTGCAAGAACCAGTGCAACCACTATCCCCGTCAGTACTTTTTTCATACCCTCCTCCTTATGTGAAAGGTCTTCCCACAAGATGCGTTAACCCCCTAATGGGTCAGGATCTTGCTGAGGAACAGCTTCGTCCGCTCGTGTTTCGCCCCCGAGAAGAACTTGTCGGGCGGGGCGCTTTCGATGAGCTGGCCTTCGTCCATGAACACCACCCGGTTTGCCACCTCCCTGGCGAACCCCATCTCATGGGTGACCACCACCATGGTCATGCCTTCCCGGGCAAGGGTCTTCATGACGTCGAGCACCTCGTTGATCATCTCAGGGTCCAGGGCCGATGTCGGTTCGTCGAAGAGCATGATTTTGGGCCGCATGGCGAGCCCCCGGGCGATAGCCACCCGCTGCTGTTGGCCGCCCGAGAGCTGGTCCGGATAGGAACCGGCCTTCTCGGAGATGCCGACTTTCTTCAGCAGTTCGTGGGCATAGGCCTCGGCCTCGTCTTTTTTCTGCTTGCGCACGTAGACGGGTGCCAGCGTGATGTTATCCAGGACCGTCATGTGCGGGTAGAGGTTGAACTGCTGGAACACGAAGCCTATCTCTTCCCGCACGCGGCGCAGGTTGATCTTGGGGTCGTGGATGGGCATGCCGTCCACATAGATCTCGCCGTCCTGAATAGGTTCGAGCTTGTTGATGCATCGGATAAGGGTGCTCTTGCCGGAGCCCGAGGGCCCGCAGATGACGACCACCTCTCCGGCGTCAACGTGGAAGTCGACGTTGTTGAGCACGTGGAGTTCTCCGAACCACTTGTTCACCTGCTTGAACGTGATCATGTGTGCTCCTGCCTCGTGCTCTTGATCGATCATGGGAATACGGGCCTCAAAGACTATAGAGGAGGAGCCCTCGGGGTGTCAAGCGGGGGATCGAAGGGAGCGAGAGAGGAAAGTCCGGGGTCTTACCTCGGCTGGTCTTCTGCCGAGCGTCGGATCTTCGCCACGATGGAGTCCATGACCAGACCGGTCAACGACGGCACGAGCCGCTTCGCCATGTTGATGAACCTGGCTTCCATGCCCGGGATGATGAGGAACCTCCCCCTCTCCATGCCGTGCAGCATGGCCCCGGCGACATCCTCCGGGTTCATGATCCCCGCGTTTCCGGCCAGGGCCCTGGTTTCGGCAGGCTTGGTCAGATCCTCGCGGGCGAGCCCCGGGGTGTCCGTATCGGGCGGGCACAGCACGGAGACCCGTATCCCGTAAGGTTTCACCTCGCTGCGCAGGGACTCGGACATGCCGATGATAGCGAACTTGGTGGAGCAGTATGCCGTATAGCCGAAGACGCCCATGATGCCTGCGATGGAAGAGACGTTCACGATGTGTCCCCCCGTGGTTTTCATGGAAGGAACGAGGGCTGCCAGCACGTTCCAGATGCCGTAGAGGTTGGTCTTCACGGACAGGTCGAACATCTCGTAGGGTATGCGTTCGAAATACTCCGGGTACGCGATGCCGGCGCTGGTGATCACCACGTGAGGGGTCCCGAACTCCCTGAGTGCATCGGCCAATCCGGATGATACCGCGACATGGTCCGTCACGTCGAGGCTCTTCCACACGAGACGTTGGCCGGGTGAAACCCGGCGGGATTCGATCTCCGTGGAGGCCTGCTGCAGGACCTCGGGCCTGCGGGCGAAGATGAAGACGTTCGCCCCGAGGCCTGCGAACAGCTTCGCACAGGAGAGGCCTATGCCGCTTGATCCGCCGGAGATATAGACATTCCTTCCCAGGTAACGGTCGCTCTTCCCCATGGCGCCACCTCCCGCATCCATACTACCATCAATTGCAGCGTCATCCCATGGCCCATCGTACGCACGGATGCCGGAATACCCATACAATTTTCCTTTGCACGTATGCACCTCTGTGTTATCATTGATTATATGGCAACGAGAAGGCACTCCTTCATCAATAGTGCCAAGGTCGTCTGGATCAGCCTCTGGGCAGCCATTGCCACACTGATCGTGTTTCTTCCCGTGACACTGGCGGCGCTCCTGAGCACGACAGGGAACCTTGCATTTACGCTCTCCAAGGTCTGGGCTCACATCATGCTCAAGGCCACCTGCGTTAAGCCCGTGATCAGGGGGCGGGAGAAGATCAGGCCCGGACAGTCGTACATCATCATCAGCAACCACCAGTCGGAGTTCGACATCCTTGCCATCGTCACCACGCTGGGCATCCAGTACCGGTGGATCATCAAGAAGGAGCTCCGCAAGGCCCCCATGTTCGGGTATGCCCTCTATGCTTCACGCAACATCTTCATCGACCGGGGCGACCCGGAGCAGGCGATGCAGAGCATAAGGAACGGGCTTGGGCGGCTGCCCGACGGGGTGAGCGTGATGTTCTTCGCCGAGGGGACGCGCTCGGCCGACGGCAGCATCGGAACCTTCAAGAAGGGAGGGTTTCTCATGGCGCTGGAAAAGGGCCTGCCCATCCTGCCGGTCACGGTGAACGGCAGCCGCAAGGTGCTCCCGAAGAAGAGCCTCATCTTCCATCCCGGCCCCATCGAGGTGGTAGTGGCCGACCCCATCGAAACCAGGGGATACACCAGGGAGAACCTGCAGGACCTCGTGAACTTGACCAGGGATGCCATCATCGCCAACTTCAATCCCGACTACCCGTCACACCCGGGGCATTGACACCGCAGCCCCTCCATCCCATTATATCCTTGAGACCCGTGCTGAGATCGTTTATGGGAATCCATCCCATGGTAGCGGGAGAACGGTTATGCAGAGTAAATCGGGAGGTGCCTCAACCATGGACAGAAACGTACTGAACGCCAAGCTCGACAAGATGTTCTATCCTGCGTCAGTGGCCGTGGTAGGGGCCTCGGAAGTCCCGGTGAAGTGGGGCAACCTCATCCTCACCTCCATCCTGGGGTGGGAATTCAAGGGCAAGGTCTTCCCGGTGAACCCGAAGAAGGATACGATCCTCGGGCTGCCGTGCTATCCGAGCATAACGGCCATCCCCGAGGCAGTGGACCTGGCCGTGCTCGTTATCCCGGCCCCCCATATCCCCGGGGCCATGCGGGAGTGCGCGGCCAAGGGAATCTCCGCAGCCGTAGTGATATCGTCGGGATTCAGGGAGATGGGCGAGGAGGGCGCCCGCATCGAGCGGGACACCGTGGAGATCGCCCGGGATGGCGGCATCGTCTTCATGGGTCCCAACACCATGGGCATCGCGTCGGCCCACGGCCGTCTCGAGGCCCTGCCCACACCCACGGGGCCGAAGCCCGGTGGACTGTCCATCATATCCCAGAGCGGCAACCTTGGTCTCCAGATCCTCAAGTGGATCGCCCACAAGGGGATCGGCCTGTCCATTTACGCGGGCACCGGAAACGAGGCCATGCTGCATGCCGGCGACCTGCTCGCCTACATGGGGGGCAAGGACGAGGTGAAGGCCGTTGCCATGTACATGGAAGGCATCACCGACGGCAGGGAGTTCATGGAGATCGCCTCCGAGGTGACCAGGCGCAAACCGGTGATCGCCCTGAAGGCGGGGCGCTCCCAGGCGGGATCCAAGGCCGCTCAGTCGCATACCGGCTCCATGGCCGGATCCTATGCCACGTACAAGGCCATGTTCTCCCAGGCGGGCATCGTCCAGGTGAGCACACCTTCGGAGCTTCTGGATACATCCGCGGCGTTGACGCTTCTGCCCATACCCCGCACCAACCGCGTGGCCGTCATGACCATGGGGGGAGGGTGGGGTATCATCGCTGCGGACGAGTGCGAGGACAGAGGGCTGGTCCTTCCCCCGCTTTCACCCGAGATCATAGCTGACCTCGACACGAAGCTGCCCCAGTACTGGAACCGGAGGAACCCGGTGGACGTGGTGGGAGAGGGCGACCCCGAGCTCTACCTCCATGTGATCGGGGCCCTGGCCCGATGGAAGGAGGTGGATTCCGTGATCGCCCTGGGCATCGTGGGCAGGTCGGGTTATGTGGAGGATTTCATCGCCTGCCAGGAACGCCTCGACGGCAAGCTCTACAGCAGGGAGCTCAAGCTCGCCGTGCTCAAGGCACAGATCCAGGCGGAAGACCGGGTCATGTCGGGCATCTCCAGGATCCAGAAGGAGACGGGCAAGCCCATTCTCGTGGTGGGGCTCAAAGAGGAGGGGCTCACCATGCGGGAGACAGACTATGGAGCGGTTATCAGCCTGTCCAGCCCGGAGGAGGCGGTGAACATCATCGCCCACATGGCTGGGTACGGGAGGTACCTGGCGGGGCTGAAGTAAGCACGGGTTCAGGCGGGACAGGGAATGGTGGCATATCTGTAATAACGCCGCGTTACTGCGAAGAACAGCCACAAGTGATCCCGGGTTACCCTCATGGACTTCAGGACGACACCCTGCCGATCGCCCGTTCCAGGGCAGGCACCATGGCCTCGGCCAGGACCTCGTGACCCTTTTCGTTGGGCAGCCGGACATCCTTCTGGACGAGATCCGCGGTCTGCAGCCTCTTGTCGAGCAGGTACCCGGCCCACCAGGTGTGCACGGCGACCATCCGGCAGTCCAGGTCCTGGCAGACCTCACGGATGGTGCGGTAGTAGATGTCCACCGCGTCCATCTCGTAGGGGTTGTCGAAGGTGTGCGACGTGGGCATGAGGATGAGTGGGTCGAAGAGCTCCCTGGCCAGGCGTACCATGCGCACCAGGTTCTCCTTGAATTCCGACCGGTAGACCGGGAAGAACGCATCGTCGATGCCGAAGTGGATGACAAGGAGCTCCGGCCTGAACGGGGCGATGTCCTCATGGAAGGTCCCTATCCCGTCAAAGGAGTTCTCCCCGGGCCGCGAGCGGTTGATCAGGTCGACGCCCCTTTCCCTGCAGACGTCGCGCACGATCTCGACGTACCCGCGGCTCACCCCGACCCCGGCAGCGATGCTCCCTCCCCGGACGAGCACCCTCGGCATTATCGTTCGTCCGGCAGGGGGATCCGGGATTCGCAGGGCACACCGGTCTGGCAGAGGCCGCAGCTGTACCCGTCGAAGCCGTAGTTCGCCTTGATATAGGGTATGACGCTGCCGAAGATGTACTCGAAGCATTTGGCCTTGTCGTGGCCATTCTCGGTTATGGCGCCGGCAGGGCAGCGCGCCGCGCACTTTCTGCAGGTGTTCTTCGAGAAGTGCAGGCAGTACTGGGTATGCGATGTGTAGGGCCTCGGTGTCGGGGAAATCCTGACGGCCGCCACCACGGAGCCTGCGCGCATGGCCTTGCCGGCAGGTGTTATGAGGCCGTCGCACAGACCGAAGGTGCCGAGGCCGGATACGAAGGCCGCATGACGCTCCGACCAGTTGGATGCGAACCCGAACCGATCAGAGTTCTGCCAGGAAAAGCCCTGCAGAAGGGTGGGGGCCGCGGCCTCAATGCCCGATGCCTGGAGGCTCTCCACCACATGCCGTTTCAGCCGGTCGTTGATCTCCTCTCCGAAGGTGCGCGAACGCGCCCAGCGTCGCGACGGCACAGCGGTCTCCTTCCGGTTGTCCGCCTTTGTGGGCCTGGTCTGGGGAAGAATCCAGCTGATCACGGTGAGCCCCGAGGCGGGGAGGGAAGAGCCCGGGAAGGCCTGGGCAAAGGCTTCCGAAGGGGTCCAGTGAAAGGGGCCCACGGCCTCCTTGAGGGATTGCCAGGCAGGGTCGTCACCCCCGGAGAAGCCGACGAGGGGCTCGTCCCAGGCCCGTTCGCCCGGTTGGTCCCAGAGCGAGTTGCTGGATGGGTCAGCAAGGAACGAGCCGATCAGGGAGCGTATCCTGAGGGATGGATCGGATTTCATGTCATCACCCATGGTGTCCTCCTCGAGTGCATACCCGTGGTATAGCATATCCCGTCATCCAATGGTACCCGCCGGACGGGCAGGAAAAGTTCTTGGAAACGGCAGCGATTATTTCCTCGTAGGGTTGATGTCCTCCATGAAGGGGCAACACATGATTTTGTCTGGGAGAATGGACGATCGTGAGCGCCGCCTGTTCCGGAGGCGTGAATGAACCAGAAGGAAACGGATGAGCAGCATTTCCTATAACTATTGGTTTCCAAAGGATGAAAATTGAATATGCCGTGAAAATACGGGTTGACATAAATCGAGATGCTATTGTAAGAGTCCTGGACACACGAAAAAGGTGTTGAAAAGCAGTTCTGGAGCCGGTTTATCAGTACGACAGTCGTCAGCCGGAAGGTGCGGCTGATGCTATATGATAGTCTTTCCCCGGGATCTCATGTATAGGGAAGAATGCTACGGCAGCAAGAGAAGAATGAAGAAGGATGCTTCCGAGAACGCTATCCCGCATCGGGATGTATCAATAAAGGAAGGTAGCCAATGCTCGTAGTCGCATGTATCAAACAGGTGCCCGACACCACACAGGTCAAGATCGATCCGGTAACCAACACCCTTGTACGCGAAGGGATACCTTTCATCATGAACCCCTTCGACACCCATGCCCTGGAGGAGGCCCTGCGCCTGAAGGACAAGTACGGCGTGCGGGTGGCGGCTCTGTCCATGGGGCCGCCCAACGCGGAGATAACGCTGCGCAAGGCACTGTCCCTGGGGGCCGACGAGGTCTTCCTGCTGTCGGACCGTGCCTTCGGGGGAGCGGACACCCTGGCCACCAGCATGGTCATTGCCGAGGCGGTCAGGAGGCTTTCCCAGAAGGAGGAGCTGGCCCTGGTGATCTGCGGCAAGCAGACCATCGACGGCGATACCGCCCAGGTGGGACCGGGCATTGCCCTCCGCATGAACCTGGTGCCGCTGACCCTGGTGGACCGCATCGTGGACCTCGACCTCGGCTCCAAGAAGATCACGGTGAGCAGGAAGCTCGAAGGCCGCCACGAGATCGTCCAGGCGAAGATGCCCGCCCTGCTGACCGTGGTCCGGGAGATCAACAAGCCCCGGTATCCGTCCGTCCCCATGCGTCTGGAGGCCCAGGACATGACGGTGGAGCTGTGGGACAACAAGGTCATGAACCTCGATGTGAACCAGATCGGGCTCAAGGGGTCGCCCACCGCGGTGAGGAAGATCTTCTCGCCTGAGCGCGAGCAGGGCGAGATCATCGGCGACGGTGTGGGAGACCCGGCCGGCACGGCGAAGCTCCTGGTGGAGAAGCTGGTACAGAAGGAACTGCTGGCCCTCTAAGGCGCAGCACGATCCATTCATAAAACAAGAGAGACAGATCAGATGGAAAAGCCAAAGAAAGTCAAGAAGCCTAGAGGGAAAGCATCTCTCATCCCCAACAAGTGTATCTCCTGCGGGGCCAGGTGCCAGAGCGCCTGCCCGGCGGAAGCCATCGAGATGACCGAGAAGGGCGAGCCGGTCATCGATCAGGCAAAGTGCATCGGGTGCCAGAAGTGCATCAAGATATGCCCGGCCGAGGCCCTGGAGATGTTCTTCACCCCCGAGGAGCTGGAGATCCTCAAGCAGCTCGCCGCCGAGAAGGGCGCCGCAGCCGCAGAGGAGGAGGAAGACTCCGATGAGGCCAAGCTGAAGAAGTTTCTTGCCCAGTACCGGGGCGTGTGGGTCTTCGTGGAGCAGACCGACTGCACCCCGGCCAAGGTCTCGTGGGAGCTCCTCGGGATCGGTGCGCAGCTCGCCGGCGCCCTGCAGGTGGAGCTCTGCGCGGTGGTTCTCGGCCACAACGTCGAACGGCTTTGCCAGGAGGCGTTCTCCTACGGCGCCACCAAGGCGTACCTCATCGATGACCCGTTACTGCACCACTACCGGACAGCGACCTACCTGGAGGGATTCTGCTCTCTGGTGGAGAAGTACAAGCCCGAGGTCGTGCTCATGGGCGCCACCGGTCTCGGCAGGGACCTGGCGGGTGCCGTGGCCACGCGGCTCAAGACGGGCCTGACGGCCGACTGCACCGGCCTCGGCATCGACGAGAAGCGGCAGCTGCTGCAGACTCGTCCCGCCTTCGGCGGCAACATCATGGCCACCATCTTCTGCGAGCAGAGGCGGCCGCAGATGGCGTCCGTCAGACCCCACGTGATGCCCATGCCGGCGAAGAACGAGGGTGCCACGGGTGAGATCGTCCGCGAACCCATCAACCTGAAGGAAGACGATGTCCTCACCAAGGTCCTCGAGGTCATCAGCGACGCCGGCCACCTGGACAGCGTCGACATCGGCGGTGCGGAGTTCATCGTCTCCGGCGGCCGCGGCATGATGGCCAAGGAGAACTTCAAGATCCTGCAGGACCTGGCCGACGAGCTGGGCGGCGTGGTGGCGTGCTCCAGGAGCGCGGTGGATGCCGGATGGCTCCCCGTGGAGCGCCAGGTGGGGCAGACCGGCAAGACCGTACGGCCCAAGATCTACATCGCATGCGGCATATCGGGCGCCATCCAGCACCTGGTGGGCATGCAGGACTCGGACCTGATCATCGCCATCAACCGCGACAGGGAGGCCCCCATCTTCGAGGTGGCGACCTTCGGCATCGTGGGCGACCTCTTCCAGATCGTCCCGGCGATCACGGACCACATCAGGCAGGTGAAGGCCACCCGAGGGACACCCAAGGTCTGTTAGACGAGAGAATACGTAAGAAAAGGATATTTTCATGATACCGAATCCGAAAGTTTTCACGATTGTGTTTGTCGCCGCGATCCTCCTGTTCGTATGGAGCTGCGTGCGGCGTTTCAGCCTCGTCACCATCGGCAAGCCGGAAGACCGTTTCGATAACTTCCCAGCCAGGATTCGAGACACCTTCGTCTACGCCTTTGCCCAGAAGCGGGTACTGCAGAAGGCCTTCGGTCTCAACCACTTCATCCTGTTCTGGTCGTTCATGGTGTTGCTGCTGGCCAACGGGGAGTTCGTCCTGAAGGGCCTGCACCGGTCCATCACCTTCATGGCGCTGCCTGCGGTGATCCACAACCCCCTCTACTTCCTCTTCGACCTGGTCTCGCTCTTCGCCCTGCTCTGCGTGATCGTGGCGGGCATCAGGAGGATCGTGGCGCCGCCGTACCCCGAGGCCGTCACCGCCGACGCCTACTTCATCCTGGGCATGATCGCGGGCCTCATGATCGCCTACTTCAACCTGCACGGCCTGGAGATCGCCATCGGTGAGGTGACGGCAACCATGCCCATCTCGGCGGCGGTGGGCTCCGCGTTCTACGCGGGGATCACGCCCGAGGCGGCCCATCCGCTCATCGCCTTCTGGTGGTGGCTCCATGCGATCATCTTCCTCGTGTTCCTGAACTACCTGCCGTACAGCAAGCACATGCATATCCTGTCGTCCATACCGAATTGCTACTTCAGGCGCTTCGACAAGGCCAACACCCTGCCCGTGGAGACCTTCGTGAAGGGCGGTAAGTTCGGCGTGGAGACCATCGACCAGTTCACCTGGAAGGATCTCTTCGACTCATACTCCTGCACCGAGTGCGGCCGCTGCCAGATGGTGTGCCCGGCCTCCAACACGGGCAAGCCGCTCAACCCGAGGCAGGTCATTCACGACCTGAAGATCAACCTGCTCGCCAACGGCCCCGTCATGAAGGACGGCGGCAAGCCGGTCCTGCCGCTCATCGGAGACAACGGCGAGGGCAGCATCACCGAGGATCAGATCTGGTCGTGCACCAGCTGCGGCGCGTGCATGGAGGTCTGCCCGGTCTTCATCGAGCAGATGCCCAAGATCCTCCAGCTCAGGCGCTACCTGGTGGAGATGAAGGCCCGGTTCCCCGAGGAGCTCTTGAACCTCTTCGAGAACATGGAGCAGCGGAGCAACCCCTGGGGCATCGCACCCACCGAGCGGACCAAGTGGTGCTCCCAGCTCACAGTGAAACCCTTCGACAACACCTGCGAGTACCTCCTGTACGTGGGCTGCGCAGGCGCCTTCGACGCCCGCAACAAGCAGGTGACCGTGGCCCTGGCCGGCATCCTGGATGCGGCCGGTGTCTCCTGGGGCATCCTGGGCAAGGAGGAGATGTGCTGCGGAGACTCGCTGCGCAGGCTGGGCAACGAGTTCGTCTTCGACCGGATGGCCAGGGACAACGTGAAGCTCTTCAAGGAAAAGGGCGTGAAGAAGATCATCACCATGTGCCCCCACTGCTTCTCCACCCTGAAGAACGACTACCGGCAGTACGGGTTCGACGGCGAGGTCATCCACCATGCCGACTTCATCGACGGCTTGCTCAAGTCGGGCAAGCTCAAGCTCAAGAAGACCGTGGACATGGGCAAGGTGGTCTTCCACGACTCCTGCTACCTGGGACGGCACAACGACATCTACGACTCCCCGCGGTCCGTCATCGGCAGGGCCACGGGCAAGGCGCCCCTCGAGATGGAGCGCAACGGCAGCCAGTCGTTCTGTTGCGGCGCGGGCGGCGGCAGGATGTGGATGGAGGAGCACCTCGGCACGCGCATCAACCTGGAGCGCGTCGACGAGGCCCTCAGGACGAGTCCCGACACGGTCTGCGTGACCTGCCCCTACTGCATGACCATGTTCGACGACGGCCTCAAGGACAAGAACGCGGACAAGGTCTCGGTGAAGGACATCGCCGAGGTCGTGGCGGAGGGCCTGAGATAGCAAGCGGACGTTTTCAGCTGAAGAGCGCAAAGGCCCCCGGCTCATGAAGCCGGGGGCCTTTGCGTTGAGCTGATCTATATCCGGCCGGTTCGCTCAGTCGGACAGATAGTACTCCACCGTGGACACCACCCTGACCTTCTTGATGTATGGCGTGTTGGCGTCCCTGTCTTCTATGGTGAACTGGCCTTGGGAGGCGCTCCTGATCTTGCCCAGCGTGCTCTTTGAATCCTGGGCGAACTTGACTGCCACCTCCCTGGCATTCTTCGTCGCTTCCTCGATCATGGCGGGCTTCAGGTCGTTGAGCCGGGTGAACAGGAAGGTCGTCTTGAACTCGTAATCCTGGCCGGAGACCGCCACCCCCTGCTTGCCGAGATCCACGAGCATCTTCATGGAGCGCCTCACGAGGTCGACCTTGTCCGTGTACACGCTTATGGTCGAGGTGCCCGAGTATCGGAACATGCCTCTGTCCGCCCCGGTGTAATCCTGGGCAAGCCTGTCCGTTATGGCAGGCGCCGACGTGAAGATCTCGCTCTCGGAGAAGCCGTTCTTCTTGAGGAAATCCACGATGACGGCGTTCTTCTTCTGAATCCTGGTGGCGAGCGTGTTCAGATCGTTGTCCGCCTCCTTGAAGGGGATGGGCCAGATGGCGACATTCGCCTGCACCTCCCTCTCGGAGAGGCCCTTGACGGTGATGGTGCGGTCCAGAGCCTTGATCTTGAGGACGCTTGCGGATACCAGGTATCCGAGCAATGCAAGGCCGAGGCAGAGAAAAGCCCCCAGTACGAATGCCGCCTTTGTTCTCTTTTCACTCATACGTTACCCCCGGCATTCTCATGAACATTCCGGATGATATTCCCCGTGGAGCAGAAGATCCCGGGAGATGAGATAATAATCGGCTTTTTGATAGCCGATCTCCCTGAGCTCCAGACGGAAAGAGAAAAATATCACCGCACCCGGACGGGCCTGCCATCCCGGGTGGATGTCCGTATCCTGCTACTGTCCGGCCTGGCCCGTGACGAAGCCCTTGGAGAAGCCCCCCGTATCCGCAGGTGTGCCTGCGATCTGGGAGAGGTAGGCTGCGCCCAGCGTCTTGATGTGCTCGCCCACGTTGTCGAAGTAGTTGTAGTGGACCTGCTCCTCGTCGATGATGGTCTCGAAGAGCTTCATGCTGATGCTGTCCCCGCTCTCCCGGCACACCTGGGCAAAGGTGTTGTACACGTCGATGGTGTCGTCTTCCAGCCCTGCATCGAAGGGGAAGATGGCCTCCACCTTCTGTCCCTTATCCACCTTGGCAGCCAGATCCGTGGTGGGTTCTCCTCCCAGTTCCTTGATGCGCTCGGCGAACATCTCGGCGTGGCGCATCTCGTCGATGGCGATGAGCTTCACCTTGGCGGCCAGGTCGCCGTAGTCCCTGTCGTCGAGGTTGTAGTGCTGATTCATGTATTGGCTGATGGCGTGAAGCTCCATGGAGCGAGCCTTGTTCAGCACCTCGATCACCTTCTTCTTCCGCTGGTCCCGTGAACCCTGAGCCATACTTCATCTCCTTTCTCATGAAATAATCAGGCACCCCGGCGCGTATCGGTGGTGCATGGACGGCAGCAGTGACATGGCATCTGCAGACATCATCATTATAGGGGGGTTCACGCCTGAGTTCAATAGATTGAGATGCTTATACAGGATCTCATGAGACGACCGGTCAACGGGGATAGCTGCCGATGGCCCGGGTCATCCTGTCGAGGGCCTCGGCCAGCAGGCTGCGGGGGCAGCCGAAGTTGAGGCGCACGAACCCGGCCCCTCCGAAGTCTCTGCCGTCGGACAGGCCGACCCCGGCATCCTCGAAGAAGGCCGCCGGGTCAGACGTATCGAGTCCCCGGCAGTCGATCCAGGCGAGGTAGGTGGCCTCGACGTGGTGCATGCCGATGCCCGGGGTCTTCGCCACGAAGGCCTCCACCAGGTCGCGGTTTGCCCGGAGGTAATCGAGCAGGGCGCACCTCCAGTCTTCGCCGTCGCGGTAGGCGGCCAGGGCCGCGGTGAAGCCCAAAGCGTTCACATGGGGCACGATGCCGTTCATGGCGGCCTTGAACGCGGAGCGCAGCCCCACCTCGGGGATGACGGCCAGGGAGCATCCCAGTCCGGGGAGGTTGTAGGTCTTGCTGGGGGCCAGCAGGGTGATGGTCTGCCGGGCGATCTCCTCGTCGAGGGCCGCCACCGTGATGTGTCCCTTATCCTTGTCGAGGACGAGTCCGCAGTGAATCTCGTCGGAGCAGATGACGACCTTTCGCTCGAGGCAGGTGCGGGCGAGCTCCAGGAGTTCGTGCCTGGAAAAGACCCGCCCCGTGGGGTTCTGGGGGTTGCAGAGGATGAACATGCGGGTGCGGTCCGTGATGGTCCGTGCCAGGGCCTCGAAGTCGAAGACGTACCCGTCATTGCCTTGTCCGTGGGGCACGGTGACCAGCGACCGATGGGCAAGGGCGGGGGCGCTCAGGAAGGGGGGGTAGACCGGGACGGCGGTCAATACCTCGTCACCGGGTTCTCCCACGGCGCGGCAGGCGATGTTGAGCCCGGTGACCAGGCCGGGCAGCCAGACGATCCACTCCGGCCTCACCTTCCAGGCGTGGTCTCGCTCCAGCATGTCAAGCACCGTTTCCAGGAGGTCGTCCGGAGGCAGGGTGTATCCGAAGACGCCGTGCTCCACGTGCGCGTGAAGGGCCTTCAGGACGGCAGGCGGCGCCTTGAAGTCCATGTCCGCCACCCACAGGGGGATGACGTCCCTCCCCCGGTACCGGTCCCACTTGAGGCTCGAGGTACTATGGCGGTCCACCGGGGTGTCGAAGTCGAAACGGTTTCTCGTGTCAGGTGTGTTCATGGCGTTTACCTGCAGAAAGGGCGAGGAGAAGCAGGATACCGGCAAGGATCGCCACGTCGGCCACGTTGAAGATGCCGGTCCTGACGGACCCGATCCCCAGGTTCATGAAATCGATGACACGTCCGTCATGGAGCATCCGGTCGATCAGGTTCCCCAGGCCCCCGCCGAGAACGAGCGACAGGGCCGCAGCCTGACCTGCAGCGAGCCGCTTCGAGAACAGGAGGTACAGCAGCATGCCTGCCAGGATCATCCCGACCAGGAGGATGAAGATCCCATAACGCAGCTCCTCGGGTACATTCGTACCCAGGCCGAGGAAGGCCCCCTGGTTCTCGGCGTACTGCAGACGGAAGAGGCCGTGGAGGAACTCGACGGCCCCGGACTCCTGCAGGTGCGTCCTGGCGATGGCCTTGGTCGCCTGATCGCAGCCTGCACAGGCGGATAGGAGCGAAAGGGCCGGCAGGATTCTCTTTACGCGCGCCATGGACGGACTGTCTCCCCCTTCATCATGGAATCACCCGGCGTCCGTAGTACAGGTGCCCGCACTCCACCTCCCCGAAATCAGCGACCCCGGGGAGGTGCCCCCACTTCTCGAAACCGAACTTCTCAAGGATCCCCACGCTTGCCGTATTGATATCGAGCAGGATCGCGAAGAGCGTCCTGATCTCCAGGGACGGGCAGCGATCGACGGCACGGGCGATCAGGCGCGAGCCGATGCCCCGGCGGCGGAAATCCTCGTGGACGTAGTAGCTGATCTCGGCCGTATGCCTGAGCGCCATGCGCCCGGGCCGGTACGGGCTGATGCTGCACCAGCCCGTCACCGTGCCCCCGTCCTCGGCGACGAAGACGGGGTGTGTGTAGGGATGGTGCTCCTCCAGCCACGATGTCCTGTCCCCCACGGAGATCGGGGTCAGGTCGGCGGTTGCTGTCCGCATCGACACGGCCTGGTTGTAGATCTCCACGATGGCAGGGAGGTCGTCGGGGACTGCAACCCGTATGCCTGTGGCAGGGGGTGGGGTGGGGGTCATCCGGCGTTCCCCTCCGGTGTGTTCCCGAATGCCGCACCGGAGATCCCTCGCGCATGATCCCTGACATCCACGGGCCATGGATCGGTCAGTTCGTGGAAACGATCCGGGTCTCCCGCGAACAGGGCCCTGGTTGCCTCCTCGAACCCCGGCAGGTCCCCTGCCATGGCGGACATGAACCGGTATGCCGCCTCCTGGGCGCGGCGGACCCTGTCCCTGCCGCTGCTGGCGCGCCTCGCCTCTTCGACGAGCTTGCGAAGCGCCACGGAGGCGCCTCCCGGCTGGCTGTTCAGCCAGTCCCAGTGCCGCGGCAGCAGGGTGACCTCCCGGGAGACGACGCCCAGTCTGGGGCGGCCCGGTCCGCGGGGTGCAGAGGCCTGTTCCATTCTTACGGCAGGCTTGTCAAGCCGTTTCATGACCTCTTCCAGGGTGCCGCGGAAATCCACTTCCACAAGCTCGCTCGATGAGTCGTCGAAGATCAGGACCGATGCCCGTTCCCCCCGGTCGATCACCTCCTTCGCCT
>ERZ795048.2180-NODE-2180-length-16139-cov-5.892129_pt1 | contig 16139 bp, 10 predicted proteins | sample MGYA00375132_ERZ795048 | MGnify/ENA primary metagenome ERZ795048 (study PRJEB30177, sample SAMN05720225) | activated sludge metagenome | isolation source: Anaerobic digester | place: Hong Kong | collected 2014-12-17 ...
AAAGGCGCTGGTCGGGCACCTTACCGGCGGCCTGGCGCATGCCAACGTGCTGGCCAGCATGATCTTTGCCGGCATGTCGGGATCGGCTATCGCCGACGCGGGCGGCCTGGGGCAAATCGAGGTCAAGGCCATGACCGACGCCGGCTACGACGAAGGCTTTGCGGCCGCGATTACGGCGACTTCCGCAGGAATCGGACCGATCATTCCGCCGTCCATCAGCTTTGTAATCTACGGATCGATGGCGTCGGTTTCCATCATATCCCTGTTTATGGCGGGGTTTGTCCCAGGGGTGATCATGGGATTGTCCCTGATGGTCATGTGCTATTTCATGGTCAAAAAACGGCCGGAAATCGCACCGAAAAGCGAGCGGGACAGCGGGCGCAACGTCCTCAAATACGGCATCCGCGCGTTGCCTGCGCTGGGCGCTCCGGTCATTCTGATCGGCGGGATGCTCTCCGGTGTGTTCACCTCCACGGAAGCGGGCGTCGTCGCATCCGTCTACGTCGTCCTGCTGTCCATTATCTATCGCCGGTTTTCGTTCAAATCACTGTGGATAACGCTTAAGAGTTCGCTGCACACGACGACCATGGTGCTGTTCATGATGGGCGCGGGCCAGATTTTCAATTGGTTCATCACGACCAGCGGCCTGATGAAGACTCTTCTGAACGGGTTGCTTGTATTCCAGAACCGTTACGTCGTGCTGCTGGTGCTCGATTTGATCCTGCTGTTTATGGGTTGTTTCATGGGCGGGTCTTCCATATTGATCCTGATGACGCCGTTCCTCGTCAACCTGTCTACGAGCATGGGGTTCGATCTACTGCACCTTGGCGTCGTGCTGGTGCTGACCACGATGATCGGCGGGACTACGCCGCCGATGGCTCCGGCGCTTTTCACGACCTGCAAATGCTGCGATATCAAGTTCGAAAAAGCGCTTGCCCCTACGGTCAAACTGCTGATTCCATTGTTTATTACGCTGCTGATACTTACGTTTATTCCGGAAACGGTCACGATTGTCCCGACGCTCTTCGGACTGCATTGATCCCGGAAGACGCTTGAACAGTTTATACGATACGGATGTCTGTATCTGTAAAAAAAGAAAAGGAGAAAAGCAAGATGAAAAAATTGGTGTCCCTTGTGATGGTCGTTCTTCTGGCCGCGGCGCTCTTTACGGGTTGCGCGACAAAAACGGAAGACACCTCAACAGCTGAAGCGACGGAAGCGACAGCGACGGAAGCTACGGAAGCACCGGCCGAGGAAGCCACAGAAGAACCCGAAGCCACGACCGTCCCGGAATCCGAGGCAATTGTCCTTAAATTCGGCAACGCGAGCGCGCCCGACAAATTGGGTTCGGTCTGCATGGAGAACTTCTGCGAGCTCGTTACCGAGCGCACCAACGGGGCGCTGGTCTGCGAATGGTACCCGTCGGAGCAGCTCGGCTCCAGCACCGCGCAGATCGAGGCTATGATGGCCGACAACCAGGCCGGCAACTGCACCGGTATCGACGTATACGGCACGTACAACAATGCGCTGAACGTACTCGCCGTCCCGTTCGCCTTTGAATCGGGCGAGCATATTCAGGCTTGGCTGGCCAGCGATTACGGTCAGGCGGTCATCGAGGATCTGGCTGAAACCGCCAACCTCCGCCTGATCACAGCGAACATGGTCCGCACGCCTCGCGAAATCATCTCCACAACGCCGGTTTACACGCCCGACGATCTCGAAGGCAAAGCCGCGCGCGTTGCGAATGTACCGATGCAGTTCAAGTTCTTCTCTTACTGGGGCTGCTCCACCAACCAGATTTCCTGGGCAGAGTATCCGATGGCGCTGATGCAGGGCGTGGTCAACTGCGGCGAGACGAGCTGCGAATCGTTCTCCACTTCCAAATTCCATCTGTATGCGCCTTACATCTCCATGGTGGACTTCGCATACCCGCTGGATTGCATCATGATGTCCAACGATATCTTCATGTCGCTGACGGAAGAGCAGCAGCAGATCATTTACGACGCCGCTGCGGAGGTCTGCGATTACTACAACTCGAAGTGCCTGTCCGACTGGGAAGCGTATAAGCCGACGATGATTGAAGAAGGCGCGCAGTTCATCGAGGTCGACCGCCAGGTGTGGATCGACGACATGGCCAACTTCAAACAACAGTTGATCGACGAGAATTTCTTCGACGACCCGAACATCTTTGATACCGTTGAAGCGTGCCGCCCGTCCGCTACGAATTAAGGGAAGACGGATAACACCGCACAAGTTAATCTGAGTTACTAGAATGGCAATGGCGTCAAAGGCGGTCCGCTTTTACCGGATAAAGAAAGCACATGACGGGTTGCGGGCAAAAATCTGCTTTTGATGCCATTGCTATGTCCAAAAATTGAATTTTTTTCAGCGATAAAGCACATGCTTCGTCGCTGACTGGGTAGGAAAATGAGTTATTTATTTGGCGTAGACGTAGGCGGAACCTTTACGGATCTTTCGATCTTTAATACGGAGACGGAGTCGATTTACAATTATAAGCTTAGCTCCACTCCGGGTGATCCGTCCAACGCGATTGTCGAAGGCATACTGGCAGTTCTGAAGCTGCTGAAGTTGAAACCGGAACAGATATCCTATCTGGCGCACGGGACGACCGTCGCCACGAACGCACTGATTGAAAAAAAAGGTGCCAGGGTCGGTTTGATTACGACGGAAGGGTTCAAGGACCTTCTGGAGATCGGTTGGCAGAAGCGGCCGAACCTGTACGACCTGCTGAAACCGAAAGCCCAGAATCTGCTGGCGCCGGGCATGCGCACCGAAGTGCCCGAACGGATCCTCTTCGACGGCACCGTTTATGAACCGCTCGACGAAGACGCGGTTCGCAGAGCGGCCGACTATCTGAAAAACCGCGGAGCGGAGGCGATTGCCGTATGCACGTTGTTTTCTTTCATCAACCCTTCGCACGAAAAGCGCATTAAGGAAATCGTGCAGGAATGTTACCCGGACTTATATGTTACGACGTCGAACGAACTTGTTCAGGAGTTTCGCGAATATTCGCGCATGAGCACGACCGTTCTGAACGCGTATCTGGGCCCGGTCATGAAAAAGTATGTGAAGAATTTCGAGAAATCCGTTAAGGATATCGGGATTAAAATCAATCCGTATGTAACGCAGTCCAACGGCAGCATTATTTCGATTTCGGAGACGATAGAGTGCCCGATCAAAACGGCGGTTTCGGGACCGTCCGCCGGCGTTGTCGGCGCGGCGCATATCGGCGGCCTTTGCGGCGTTAAAAATATTATTACATTCGACATGGGCGGCACCAGCGCGGACGTCAGCCTGATCAGCGACGGCAAGCCACAACTGTCGTCCGAACGGCTGGTGGAAGGGCATCCGGCGCGGATTCCAATGATCGACATCATCACCATCGGCGCGGGCGGCGGCAGCATTGCGCGCATCGATACCGGCGGCGCGCTGAAGGTCGGGCCCGAAAGCGCGGGGGCACGGCCCGGGCCGGCCTGCTATAACCGCGGCGGAACCCGCCCGACGGTGACCGACGCAAACATCTATCTCGGCAAACTGAATCAGAAGAAAATTCTCGGGGGCCGTATGGACGTCCGCCTGGAGCTTGCCGAAGAAGCGATCCAAAAGGAAATCTGCGACAAGTCGAAGTTGTCGATGGACGATGCCGCGACAGGCATTATTTCCGTGGTCAATTCGAACATGATGCGAGCGATTCGCGTCGTTTCGGTTGAGCGCGGCTACGATGCGCGCGAGTTTACGCTGATGGCGTTCGGCGGGGCCGGCCCGCTGCATGCGTGCGAAGTGGCAAACGAGCTGGGTATCCGTAACGTGTTGATCCCGCCCGCTCCGGGTACGCTTTGCTCGCTCGGCCTTCTGATGGCGGATACGAAGTTCGACCTCAGCCGTTCCAATATCATGCTGGCGAAGCCGGACAACCTTTCCAAGATGAACGAAATTTTCCAGGCGCTCGTGAAAAGCGGCGACAAACTGCTTGACCGCGAGGGGATTTCCGCGGACAAGCGCTCGTACCGGTATGCCGTGGATGCGCGGTATGAACGCCAGAATTACGAACTGACGATCGACCTGCCGTACGGAGAAGTGACCGAAGAAACCCTGAGCGGGCTGCTGGAAGATTTCCATAAAGCGCATGAGACAAACTTCGGATATTTCAACAAGTCGTTCAACGTACAGCTTGTAAACTTCCGTATTTCGGCCGTCGGTGAGATCGTGAAACCCGACCTCAAGCCGCTGCCGGAGGATCCCGGGGCGCCGAAGCCGCGGCAGATCGAGACGCGCAACGTTTTGTTTGTAGGTCGGAAGGATTATTTGCAGACGCCGGTCTATCATCGCGACGGTTTTGTGCCGGGCCTTCGGATGGAAGGGCCGATGATCATCGATCAGATGGATTGCACGTCCGTTATTCCGCCGGACTGGAGCGTTCGTGTGGACGGATATCGGAACCTGCATGTCAGCAAGAACGGAGGCGACCGGCAATGAAGAAGGAACCGGTGAAAATTGATGCGGTAACGGTCGAGATTATCGGCAATCTCATGATGTCCATCGCGGAAGAGACCTGCCTTTCCATCATTAAAAGCGCGTACTCGACCAATATCAAGGAGCGCAGGGACGTTTCGTCGGCGGTGATCGCTCCGGACGGCTCCCTGGTTGCGCAGGCGGACTATCTGCCGATGCACCTGAATGCGTTCTTAACGTTTATTCCATATATTTACGATCATTTCGACCGGGAGGCGATCGTCGAAGGCGATATGTTTATCGGTAACGATCCCTATTTCGGCGGCGGCAACCACCTGCCGGACATCGTCGTTGCGGAACCGGTGTTCGGCGACGGCAGGATCATCGGCTGGATCGTCAACATGGCGCACCATTCCGATATCGGCGGCATGGTGCCCGGCAGCACGTCGAGCTATGCCACCAGCATTTTTCAGGAAGGCATCCGCATCCCGGTTATCCGGATTGCAAAAGCCGGGGAAGTGGATAAGGATGTGTGGAACCTCCTGCTTGGCAATACCCGCGCGCGGATCGAGCGCGAGGGCGATTTGACCGCGCAGGTGTCCTCCAATCATGTTGGCGCGCGCCGCCTCCGCGAAGCGTACTTGAAGTATGGCGACAGTTTGATCACCTGCATGGACGACTTGCAGATGTATTCGGAGCGCCGTCTTCGCGCCGCTATCGAAAAAGTACCGGACGGCGTCTATTCCTACACGGACTATGTGGACGACGGCGGAGAGAACCATCCGGAACCGCTGCGCATCGGCGTCGATATCAAGGTGGAAGGCGACTCGCTGTGCTTCGATTTTTCGCGCACATGCGAGCAGATACGTTCGCCGCTGAACATCTCTTACAACACGCTGCTGGCCTGTTGCTTCTATTCGCTGAAGGTGCTGTTCGGCGCGGACATTCCCGCTACGTCGGGCATCTTCCGCGTGTTCACCGTGAAAGCGCCGAAGGGATCGCTGGTCAATCCGATCGATCCCGCGCCGCTCGGCCTGACGATCAACGCCGCGCAGCGCATACCGGACGTCATTTTCGGCGCGCTCGCGGACGTTGCGAAGGACCGCGTCGTCGCGGGCTGCAACAGCACCTGCCAGACGATCGTGTTTACCTGCGACGACCCGCTAAGGCCGGGAAGTTCGCTGATCTGCCACGAAGCGATAGCGGGCGGTTCCGGCGCAAGCCGGCATGCCGATGGCCTCAGCGCCGTGCAGGTGCATTTGACCAATACGTCCAACATGCCGATCGAAGCGCTTGAGACCGAATTTCCGATCATAATCATCAAAAAATACATGCTTCGGGAAGATTCCGGCGGCGCGGGCGAATACCGCGGCGGACTGGGCATCCACCGGGAGTTTCAGGTTATGCGCGAAGGCGTGTACCTCAAAGCGACGGGCGACCGGCAGGTTTATGCGCCGTATGGACTGGAAGGCGGGCATCCGGGCGCGACCGGCAGTTTTTATAGCCGGACCGACGGCAAAGAAACGCGCATGCCGTCCAAGAGCACCGGCAACGCCATGAAAGTAGGCGAAGTCATCATTGCAAACACGCCGGGCGCGGGCGGTTATGGCGATCCGTACAAACGTCCGCCGGAAAAGGTCCTTGCGGACGTTGAGGACGAGTATGTGTCGCCGGAAATGGCGCTTTCCGAGTACGGAGTGGTTCTGAACCGGGAAGATTCGGGCGACTATGTCGTCGACCCGACCCTGACACGGGAGCGGCGCGCCAACGACCGGTAAGTGATCCGCGAAGAACGAAAGACTGCAAATCATGGAGAAAGGTGACGTACTATGGCGATCGATTACATCAAAAAAGAAGACATCAAACTGGAATTTAAAAATGGGTTTGCGCAGACGGAACTCCTTCCCGGCGTTTATAAAGGCGGCGTTCGTTCGTATCGCTGCGTTTTAAAAGCGGAAGCGTCCGTACGGCCTGAAATTTTGAAAAACACGCTGCAACTGCTCTGCATCACGTCCGGAAAAGGCGCGATATTCACCGGAGAAAAGACGATTGCCGTCAACGAACCGTCCGTGTTTGTCGCCGATCCTTACGGAACGTTCAGCATTCACGCGGCGAGCGACCTGACGTATACGATGTTCGTCGTCGAGCAAAAGCCGGGCGATCTCGCGCGTTACGACGCGTTCCATATGCTCCTGCCGTTCTTCCGGCCGCTGAGCGAGGGCGTGGAGTATGTGCAGGACTGCAAAACCAAGTACAGCAGGAGCTGGTCGCTCATCCCGACAAAGCGGCTCTGCCGCGTGCTGATGGGCTGCTGCTTTGCCGACGGAAGCGTGGAGAACTCGGTGGAAGGCACCATCGAAAAAGGCCATCCGGCGGTTGCGCAGTGGAACGTGACGTATGGCGACACCGACCTGACGCTGAATGTGGAAGGAGAAACCGTAAACCTGAAAACCGACGATTTCTCTTACGTCGAGGCGGGGCTGGACCATTCGCTTACGACGACGAAGGGCAAAAAACTGCACTATATCTGGTTCGAACATTACGTGCAGGAAAAGGACTATCTGATTTCCTATCCGCGCACGCGTGAAGGATAACTGACACGGCAAAGCCCAACCGAGATATAGCGAACGCCCCTCCGGTCTGATTTGGAGGGGCGTTCGCTTTGCGTCCGTCTTTGGCGGAAATAAAATAGACGAAAAATCGCCACCCGGACAACGGGTGGCGAAAATTGCATATAATTTTTGATTATTGCTGTTCGGAGCGGTCGCCGTTCTGCTTGGCAAGCGCGTCCTGTAGCATCTTTTCTGCAACGGGCCGCAGACAAACCGGGAGGTTCCCGCGCAAACGATGGTGCTCCACGCAGGCGCAGCATTTACCCTTGCGCGTGCACGTTTCGCTCCAGCACGGGCAGGCGCGCGTATTGTCACAACTCATGCTTTCTCTCCGTTCCGTCCGTTCGGGTGCGGGTTACTCAATACCTGCCGTATGTCTGCACGGCGTACATGGCCGCGCGGATGCTGGTCAGCTTTGTTCCATAGTTGACGGACCCTGCCGCATCGATTTTCAGCCCGCGCGTATGAAGCGCTTTCGCCGTCTCACAGTCGCGCTTGACTTCCGCAATGATCTTTTCCTCATCGTTCGACATCAGCGTGAGTGGATCGAGACAGCCGTCGACGCGCGTGTTTGGCATATATTTGCGAATCTGATCCAGAAGCACCGTCGGGCCGAACTGCACAGCGGTCAGGTCCAGCCGGCTCAAAATCGGGATAAGGTGCGCCATTTCGGAATCCGAGTGGTGATAGCGACAGTAGACGTTTTTTCCGGGGCATGTGTAATCGAAAACGTGCTGAAGGACCGGGAAGACGAATTCTTCGTAAAGGTCGGCGGTCAGCATGGAGCAGTTGTCGTCGTTAAACCGGTAGGCATAGCGGTTTTTGCGGATTTTATCCATGCCGGCTTCCTGCTCGAAGATCTTCGTGTACGCCATGAGCACCGCTTCAATCGTGTCAAAAAAACGGTGTGTCAGTTCCGGCTCGTCGTACATCAGGAAAATTGTGTTTTCGATGCCGTAGAGCGACATAGCGAGCGTGACAGGCCCGCGGACGCGCCGACCGTACCAGTACGGGTCGGGCGTTTCGCCCGTTTCCTCGAAGATGCGCTTTTTTTCCGCGTCCCAGTTGGAGGGCAAAATGAAATCGCGCAGGTTCGGCAGAAGCCGGTCGGCGCGGTCAAGCGATTGTTCCAGGTCCTCCGGGGTTTTCATATCGCTGTGCAGCCAGGATACGTGGTCCCGCTCGCTGTACACGCCGCCGAAAACTTCGCCGTGCAGCTTGACGGGCGGGAACTTCAGGTGCGGCTTCGGTTCCTCCTTCAGGATGCGTTTGCCGACGATTTTTTCCGCTTTGTCGTTGTACCGCTTACGGTATTCCGTCATTTCGTCCGGCGGCACATGGCTCCAGGGGTGCATATCCAGACCCAGCTCCGTAATGACGCATTCGTCGAGGACGTCGATACCGAACGCGACCTGCTTCGCGTCTTTGCAAAAGCAGTTGTCCCGCATTGCAACTTCATTGTCCTTCCAGAACTGCTCCGTATCCAGCTCCGGGTATCGCAGTTGTTCTTCCATGCAAGCATCCTTCCTGCCGGTGGCTCCCGCTTTCCGCCGCAAAGCGGAAAACGGTTTATTTGGAAAATCCGTTTTTTTGCAGCCACTCGATGTTCTTTACCGTAGCGGCGTCCGGGTCGGACAGATAACGTTTGTCGTTGATCTCAAACGACCAGAGTCCATGATATTCGTGTCTGAGAATCTGTTCCGCATAATCCGCCATTGCAAAGGTTCCGTCGCCGAGAGCGACGTGCGCGCCGGGACCGTCCGTAAAGTGGATATGCGCAAGATTGTCTCCAAGGTTGTCGAAATACGCGTCCACGGTTTCACCCATATAATTCATAACGCCGATATCCATCATGCTTTTGACAAACGGCGAGCCGACGTCCGCAATCATCTTTGCGGACTGGACGCTGGTGTTAATGACGTTGGACGTCATGGGCGTCAGCGGCTCGATCATCAGCGTAACGCCATAGGACGCGGCGTATTCGCCAAGCTCCGACAGCGAATCGCGGCAGAGGCCCCAGACATAATCGCGCGACTGCGTCTCGTAACCGAAAGCGGGGGAAACCAGCATGGTTTTTGCTCCCAGCGCGTCGGTGGCCGCGATGCCCTTTTTCAGCAGCGCGACGGTGCGCCTGCGCGGTTTTTCGGAGTCGATGGAGATGCTCATCGGATATACGCCCTGTGCCGGAGTGAAACTCGCGATTTTCAGGCCGCGCGCATCGCACGCGCGCTTTGTTTCGGCGGTCAGCGCCTCGTCCGCATCGTCCAGATAAAAGTGCGGCATGCCGCCGAAGAGCTCGATCTGCGTAAAGCCGAAACGCTGCATGGCGTCCAGAAAATAATCAAGCGGAAACCGAATGTAGTGGCAATTCATGATCGAACAGGGAAAAGACTTTGCTGTCGGCTGATAACGCGCGGTGTTGGGTTCGCTTTTGATGACGGACATGATGTAATGCACTCCCTTGTGACAGAGCTTTTTTTTTAGCATATCACGAAAAAAGACATTCGAATAGCAGATAATTTATCTAATATATATCAACATATCTAATATTTTATCAGCCGAATCCAGTGCCGCGCGAAAAACTGCGCCGACGATGCGACTGGCGCGAATGAGCAAAAAAAGAGCCCGCACAATCGATTTGCAGGCTCTTTGACCGCCATTTTATTTCTGCCCGTAGTAAGCGTTCTTGCCGTGCTTTCGCAGATAATGCTTATCCAGCAGGGCTTTGTCAAGCTTTATATCCGGCGCGATCTGCCGCGTGTGCCAGGCCATCATGGCGACTTCTTCAAGTACAGCCGCGTGGTAGACGGCGTCGTTTGCGTCCGTTCCCCATGCGAACGGCCCGTGTCCGTGCACAAGAGCGGCGGGCATGGAAAGCGGATCGAGCCCGCGCATGGTCTCCACGATGACATTACCGGTTTCCAGCTCGTAATCCGCGTCGATCTCCGCTTTGGTCAGCGCCCGCGTGACGGGGATGTCGCCATAAAAATAATCCGCGTGGGTCGTGCCGAGCGCGGGGACCGGCATACCGGCCTGCGCGTAGATGGTCGCCCATCTCGAATGCGTATGGACGACGCCGCCGATGTTCGGAAACGCACGGTACAGCGCGAGATGCGTCGGCGTATCGGAAGACGGCCGGAGAGCGCCTTCCACGGCTTCTCCGCTGGCAAGGTCCACGCAGACCAGCATGTCCGCCGTCATCGTCTCGTAGGTCACGCCGGACGGTTTGATGACCACGATTCCGTTTTTCCGGTCGATTCCGCTGACATTTCCCCATGTAAAGGTCACCAGATGAAGCTCCGGCAGGGCGAGGTTTGCGCGCAGGACCTGACGCTTCAATTCTTCCAGCAATCCAATCACTCCTTTGAAAGTACGGTTACAGTGCTTCGAGCGCCGACCGTTCGACCGGCAGGCAGCGCCGATAGCGCTTCAGAAACGCTGCAAAGCCCTGTATCTCCGTCGTGTCGGCGGCAATCCGTACGCTCTCGGCCTGCTGAAACACTTTGTTCGAAAGATACGCGTCCAGCGATTCGCCCGCGCTCCGGTTGGCGTGATACGCCGAAAGGATGGCCATGCCCCACGGGCCGCCTTCGCCGGCGGTTTTTTCCATAACGGTCACCGGCGTACCCAGCGCGGCCGCCATCACCCTTTGGCCGGCTCCTTTCGCCTTAAAGAAACCGCCGTGTCCGGTCATGGCGTCGAGCGCGACGTGCTCCTCGGATAAGATATCCATGCCGATCCGCAGCGTCGCGCACGCGGAATACAGATGCGTGCGCATAACGTTCGCAAGCGTAAACGGCGCGTCGGGCTTTCGTAAAAACAAAGGCCGTCCTTCGTCGAAACCGGTGATCGATTCGCCGGAGAGATAGTTGAACGAGAGCATCCCGTCGCAGGCCGCGTCGCCGTCGAGCGCCTTTTTATAAAGCGTTTGGTACAGGGTGGCTTCGTCGAATTCGGCGCCGAGCGCTTTCGCCGCCTCACCGAAGAGGCGGATCCACGCGTCGATGTCACTCGTGCAGTTGTTGCAGTGCACCATGGCGACAGGGTCGCCGGAGGGCGTTGTGACCATGTCGATTTCGGGATAGTACTTCGTCAGCGGCTTCTCCAGAACGGCCATGGCAAAGACGCTCGTACCGGCGCTGACGTTGCCCGTGCGCTGCTTTACGCTGTTGGTGGCAACCATGCCGGTCCCTGCGTCGCCTTCGGGTGGGCAGAACGGGATGCCCGGTTCCAGCGCGCCGGAGGGGTCGAGGAGCCTTGCGCCGCTCTTTGTCAGGCTGCCGGCGGGTTCGCCTGCGGCCAGAATGCGCGGAAGGATGCCGGAGAGCGTCCAGGGCGCTCCAAGTTCCGCCGTCAGCACGCCAAACACGGCGGACATGCGGCTGTCGAACTGCTTTGTCGCGCTGTCGACAGGGAACATGCCGGACCCGTCGCCGATGCCGACGACTTTTTCACCGGTGAGTTTCCAGTGGACATATCCGGCGAGCGTCGTCAGATAGGCGATGCCGTTTACATGCTGTTCACGGTTGAGCATGGCCTGGTAGAGATGCGCGATGCTCCAGCGCTGCGGGATATTGAAGGAAAACAGCGCGGAAAGTTTTTTTGCGGCTTCGCCGGTGGTCGTGTTTCGCCAGGTGCGAAACTCTGCAAGTTGCCGGCCGTCCGCGCCGAACGCAAGATATCCGTGCATCATGGCGGAAACGCCCATTGCACCGACGCGCGTCAGCTTGACGCCGTACTGCGATAAAACGTTGTCCGAAAGGTTGGCGTAACAATCCTGCAGGCCGGACCATACATCGTCGAGCGCATACGTCCAGATCCCGTTTTCCAGCTTGTTCTCCCAAAGGTGGCTGCCGGATGCAACGGGCCGGTGCGCGCCATCGATCAGCACCGCCTTGATCCTTGTGGAACCGAGTTCGATTCCAAGATACGTTTGCCCGTTGGCAATTGCGTCCATTGCGGCTTTTGTTTTTTCCGTCACGCTTTAATTCACCTCGCTGTGAATGGATTTTGAAAGCGGCGGGATTTCCGCCGCTGAACAAGCGTCGACACTGCGCTCGCGAGCCAAGAAGGGCGCGATGAAAGGAAAGCCGGCCCGCCGTATCAGCGGCTGCTGTCCCTTTCGATCAGAGTCCAGCGCAGGGTTTCCGTTTCCGCGGGTTCCCCCGCGATCAGGCGCATGAGCTTTTCCGCCGAAACGTGGCCGATGTTCTGTTCCCCGTAAGAGAGGGAGGTGATCTTCACCGGCGAAATCTCGCTGAGAGTGCTGTTGTCGAAACTCACAACGGCTATATCCTGCGGAATGCGCAGCCCGGCCGACCGCAAAAGCGGAATGAGCCGGAAGGCGATCTCATCGTTGTAGCAGACGACGGCGGAGCATTCCGCGAGTTTTGCCGCCATTTCATGGGTGAAGATGCGGTCGCGGCTTTCCGTCGTGTACCAGAACACCGCGCTGTCCGATATCATCTTTCCGGCGTCACGCAGTGCCGTGATATAGCCGGAATAGCGCTGGTGGCCCTGAATGTCGTCGCTTTTAAAGATTCCGGCGATCGTTTCGTGGCCTTTTTCCAGCAGGTACTGCACGAGCTGGTAGCCGCCGCCGTAGTTATCCGCATAAACGGATATGGTGCCGTCGAGCGACGCATAATAACCGTTGAAAAACACAATCGGGATATGGTGTTCCATAAATTTGGCGTACAGGTCCAGATTCGGGTTCGGAAGCGCCGTTTTGGTCCCTTCCACCAGGATGCCGTCGATTGGTTTGCTGAGAAAATCCGTTAGGATATTGCGTTCGTTATAGACGCTGTTGCGCGTGGCGGCCAGGATCGCCGTGCATTTGTTGGCAGCGAGCACGGATTCCGCCTCCCGCAGGATGCCCGGAAAAATATAATCGCTGATGTAAGTGGCGATAACGGCGATGTTGCCGCTGCGCGGATGCTCCGGCTGCTGCCGCACGCGCGAACCGCTGCCGCGTTGCTTTGTGATCAGGCCTTCGTGCACCAGAACGGACAGCGCCTGCCGGATGGTTTGCCTGCTTGCGGAAAACCGGTCGGCAAGCTGTTCTTCGGTTGGCAACATGGCTCCCGCCGCGAATTGCCCGTTTTTGATTTCGTCCCGTATGGTGCTGGAGATAGATTGATACTTTAGCATAGTCCCTCGCGTATAGCATAGATATCCTGTTTGGATGCTATGTTTATCATAACTTTATTTTAGATAGGCGTCAATACAAAATACATACATATATGAATGAAACGAACGCAGATGGTGATGAAAACGATTGAGATTCGGTTTTGAATCCGGAATCGATCCGTTCGACTGAAATAATTGTACGACATAATTTCTTAAAAAACAATACAAATTTTAAAATTATTTTCACAAAAGAATACAAATATCTCTGTTCTGTCAAGAATTGCGAAAAATATGTGCACAAATTATTGGAAATATGTATTGACAATGTCCAAAACGAATGTTAATCTTTTTTCGTACAGTGAGTTATACGTACAATTTTCAATTTTGTCACAGTCAAATGACGGTATCTTTCTGAAACGTCATACATTGAGTCGGATCACGATCAAAGGAGTTCATAAATGAACCTAAAAGAGCAGGAGTTCTGGTTTATTGTCGGTTCTCAGTTTCTATACGGCCCCGAGGTGCTGGAAACCGTAGCTGCGCGCGCCGGAGAGATGGCCGGGTGGATCGACGCTTCGCCCATGGTTCCGTGCCGCTTCGTCTACAAGGGCACCGTGAAAACATCGGATGAAATCGAGCGGTTGATCAAGGAAGCAAACTGCAGCGAGGCTTGCTGCGGCATCGTTACGTGGATGCATACGTTCAGCCCGAGCAAAATGTGGATCAACGGGCTTGCGTTGCTGCAAAAACCCTGGTGCCATTTTGCAACGCAGTATAACCGCGAGATACCCGATACGGAAATCGACATGGATTTCATGAATCTGAACCAGTCCGCACATGGTGACCGCGAACACGGTTTTATCGGCGCGCGCATGCGTTTGCCGCGAAAAGTGATCATGGGATACTGGCAGGACGACGAAATCCTTTCCGAGCTTGGCTGCTGGATGCGCAGCGCAATCGGTTATAAGGAAAGCAGGCAGCTCCGCGTGGTCCGGTTCGGCGACAATATGCGCGACGTTGCCGTGACCGAAGGCGACAAGGTCGAAGCGCAGATCAAGCTCGGCTGGCAGGTGAACACCTGGCCGGTCGGCGAACTGGTTGAAACGATGGAAGCCGTTACGGAGGACGAAATCGAAGCGCTTGTCCGCGAATATACGGATCAATACGAGCTGGCAACGGACGATATCGAATCCGTCCGCTATCAGGCGCGGGAAGAGATCGCGATGGAAAAAATCCTGATTCGCGAACGTGCCGGCGCATACTCGAACACCTTTCAGGACCTATATGGAATGAAGCAACTGCCGGGCCTTGCAAGCCAGCATCTGATGGCGAAGGGTTACGGTTACGGCGGCGAGGGAGACTGGAAAGTGTCCGCCATGACGCGCATCCTTAAAGTGATGACGCAGGGGATGGAAGGCGGGACGGCCTTTATGGAAGACTATACCTATCATCTCGCTCCCGGCGGGGAATATTCGCTTGGCGCGCACATGCTGGAGGTTTGCCCGTCCGTAGCAGCCGAAAAGCCGCGGATCGAAGTCCATCCTCTCGGCATCGGCGACCGGGAGCCGCCCGCGCGGCTTGTCTTTGAAGGCGCGGCCGGGCAGGCCGTCGTTGCGTCGCTGATCGATATGGGCGGCAGGCTCCGCCTGATCGTGCAGGACATCGAAGCGGTGAAACCGATCATGAAAATGCCGAATCTTCCGGTAGCGCGGGTCATGTGGAAAGCGATGCCGGACCTGAAGACCGGCGTGAAGCTCTGGATACTTGCCGGCGGCGCGCACCACACCGTGCTCAGCTACGCCGCGAGCGCCCAAATGCTCGCCGACTGGGCGGAGATGATGAAGATCGAATTTGTACATATCACGAAAGAAACGACCGTAGACTCCTTTAAGCAGCAGCTCTTCCTGGCGGACGTCGCCTGGAAGTTGCATTGACGAAGGGAGCTTCTCCTCCTCCGCAACGCTGGGGCGGGCGGCGTGGCAAAACGACCGTCCGCCCGGCAAAGCGGTTTTCCTCTTGTATTCTGCCGGGGAATCCGGTAAATTGATAAAAGGAGAGATCAAAATGAAAAAGATCGTAAGTATCGTGCTGTGCCTGGCCCTGGTGCTTTCTTTGCTGGCTGGTTGCAGTGGCACAACGACGTCTACGACAACGGAAGCAGAGGCGACAACTCAGGATACGACCTCCACCACAACAACGGAAAGCACAGAGGATGAAATCCTTATCGGCGTGTCGATCTGGAGTTCAACCGATACGCTCGGCAGCCAGTGCAAGCTGATCCTTGACGCCGCTGCCGACGCCCTGGGTGTCAAGATTATGTATGTCGACCAGGGTCACATTTCCGAGCAGGTCACGGCATCCGCCGAGACGCTGGCCGCAGCGGGCTGCGACGGCATGATCATCTGCAACTCCGCATCTGCCGAGATGACTTCCGTCATCAACACCTGCGACGATTATGAGATGTATTGCGCGCAGTTCTTCCGCATCATCGACGAGGATGCCAACCCCAACGAATATGCGCTGGCCTGCCAGTCCCCGTATTTTGTCGGCGCCGTCCATGAGGACGAAGTTGCCAACGGCATCAACCTTGTTACCATCCTCTGTGAAAAGGGCTGCCGCAAGATCGCTCTGGAAGGCTGGGAAGCGGGAGACGCTACGTTCCTGCTTCGCTGGGAAGGTTATCAGGAGGGCATCACGGAGTGGAACGCCGCGAATCCGGACGACCAGGCCGTTCTGCTTGACCCGCAGTATGGCGGGACCACCTCCGACACCGGCCGTGCAACGGCTGAAGCCATCATCAACGCCAACCCCGATATCGACGCTCTGATCGTTGCCGGCGGCGGCGGCGACACGCTCGTGGGCGCGCTGGCCGCGATCGACTCCCTCGGCCTCAAAGGCACGATCGACGTCGTTTCGACGGACTTC
>ERZ795048.2182-NODE-2182-length-16138-cov-14.565877_pt1 | contig 16138 bp, 13 predicted proteins | sample MGYA00375132_ERZ795048 | MGnify/ENA primary metagenome ERZ795048 (study PRJEB30177, sample SAMN05720225) | activated sludge metagenome | isolation source: Anaerobic digester | place: Hong Kong | collected 2014-12-17 ...
GTGAACAGTCCAGGACACAGGTAACACTTTTAGCTCAGGACATGGGTAACAGTTTCAGATAATAAAGATCTGAAAGGCTTTTCTTCATCCCCAGACCCTGGTTTTTATCCAATACTCCATTACTCAATCACTTTAGATAAAACTGCTCGCGCCTGAAAGGCGCTCCAAAACCTTATACCCTGAACCTTATACCTTAAACCTTTTTATATGACCGTTACTCCCTCGTAGAGATCGTCCAGGAGGCCCTCACGGTCCATCATGACTGCGCGGGGGAGGTATTTGAGGATGTCCTGTGCTGTCATCCCGTCTTCCCCGATCTCGACAGAAGCGAGGTCGCCTGATACGCCGTGGAGGTACACCCCTTTTCGAACAGCGTCGAAGATATCGAGCCCGAGACCGAACATGGCAGCTATGGTTCCGGTCAGTACATCGCCGCTGCCTGCTGTGGCCATGCCCGAGTTTCCGCTCAGATTGATAAAGACTTTTCCGTCGGGATATCCAATCAGGCTATGGGCGCCTTTCAGAACAATGATGGCGCCCAGCTCTCTGGCTGCTGCCTGAAGGATCCTGATTTTGTCTTCGTCTATATCGTGAACAGGTATCCCCGTAATCCTGGACATTTCGCCCAAGTGGGGCGTCAGAATCGTCGGGGCAGTGCGTTTCCTGATAATGTCCAGGTCTTTGCACACTGCGGTTATACCGTCGCCGTCTATGAGCACGGGTTTCTCGATCTTTGCTGCCAGTTCCCGCACGAGTTCGGCTGTTTCCTCATTCAGTGAGAGTCCCGGACCCATGACAATCATGTCCATCTTATCGCTTATCTCCAGCAGATCATCCCTGTTTTCATAGGAGATGCTTCCTGATGGAGTCTGTTTCTGCGGCAGGAAGACGATCTCGCTGCCCTTGTTTGCGATAAAGGGTGTTATGCCTTCCGGTGAGGCGAGCCGTGAATAGCCCCCTCCTGCCTTCAGGAAGGAGAGTGCTGCAAAATAGGGTGCCCCGTAGTATCCTGCCGCACCTGCGATAAACAGTGTCTCACCGAAGTCACCCTTGTGTCCGTCAGAATACCTGCCGGGAAGTACGGGTGTAATGTTGATCTCCACCTTCAGGTCTTCTGCGGTGTACAGGGCAGGGGGGAAGGATATGTGCGTAACATAGAGCTTTCCGCCCAGATCGCAGCCCGGCATAAGCAGGTTGCCCCTCTTGGGCAGACCGAAGCTCACTGTATAGTCGGCCTGGATTGCTGTTCCCATGATACTTCCGGTATCTCCGTGTATACCCGAGGGGATATCGAGGCTCAGTACGGTTTTCGTGCTGGCATTGATGGCTTCGATAATCTCGGCATAGAGACCGCCGACTTCCCGGGCAAGTCCTGTACCAAAGATGGCATCCACAATGCCGTCACAATGAGCAATGTCGCTGCTTACCGAAGCTGCAGAATCGATGGTTCTGATCTCAATGGGCATTGTTGCGGTGATATCCAGATTCATCTTTGCCGACCCAGTGTATTTTCCCGGATCGCCGAGGATGAACACCTTTGCCAGGCCGCCGTTGGAGTGGATCTTTCGTGCAACCACGAATCCATCACCGCCATTATTGCCGATGCCGCAGAAAACTAAAAAGGTCTTACCGGTGACGCCGAACTCATTGTGGAGTACCGAATATGCGGCCAGTCCGGCATTTTCCATGAGTAGACTTTCTGCAATGCCATAGGTATCCATTGCAGCTTTGTCCATAGCCCTCATCTCATCTACACTGCTCACCTTCATCATGTTCAGCTCCTCTTGGAAAAGATTCCATCAGTCTCTGTTTGTGTCATGATGCTGTCGTTATAAGATTGTTACATTTTCTTGCATCTTTGAAAAGATGATTTATGGCCCTGGCGGGATGCTGATCCGGCGACTTTCAAGGCGGGCTGCTCAAAGAGGGAATCCCAGGGCCTCTGCAGGACCTGATTACCCGGCCAGGGTAATGATCTTTCATGATGATGACTCAGTATTTTCTTGACAGCAAAATAACCGGTGGTTTACAAAATACCAGCGGTAAAAAAGATACTGTTAGTTAAATATAGATGGCTTGGGTGGTTTATTGCCAACAGTGATGAATGAAGCATGATGTAATAAAGGAGACGTTCTCTATGATGGAGTTCAGCTTAACTGATGAGCAGCGGATGCTTAGAGAGTCTGTGGCGCAGTTTGCCACAAAGGAGATCGCGCCGATCGCGGAAGAGATCGACAGGAGCGATACCTGGCCCGAGGGTATGTGGAAGAAACTCGGCGACCTCGGTGTCCTGGGCGCTACCATTGATTCTGAATATGGTGGATCGGGTCTCGATATCCTCTCAGGCGCCATTGTCGGAGAGGAGCTGGCAAAGGTGTCGCCCTCCATATCCATTTCCTATGGTGCCCATGCCAATCTGTGCTGTAACAATATCCAGCTCAATGGAAGTGAAGCGCAGAAGCGGACGTATATCCCCCCGCTGTGCAGAGGCGATCATGTCGGGGCGCTCGGGCTCACAGAACCGAATGCCGGCTCCGATGCCGTCAGCCTTCAGACCGTGGCAGTCAGGAATGGAGACCACTATGTCCTCAACGGAAGCAAGACATTCATCACCAATGGGGCAATTGCCGACACGATCGTTCTCTATGCCAAGACCGACAAAAGTGCCGGTGCCATGGGGATCACCGCTTTTATCCTGGATACGAAATTTCCCGGGTTCTCGGTCTCCAGAAAGCTCGACAAGGTGGGCAATCGAGGTTCCGAGACCGGGGAACTGGTCTTGGAAGACTGCATCATCCCGGAAGCCAACGTACTCGGGCAGGAGAACGGCGGGATAGCGGTCATGATGCGCGGGCTCGATATCGAACGGGCATTCCTGTCCACCTATGCCCTGGGCATGGCTCAGGGTGCTTATGCCGAGGCACTCAAATACTCCAAGGAGCGGGTTCAGTTCGGCAAACCCATTGCATCCTTTCAACTGATCCAGGCCAAGCTTGCAGACATGTGGACGCTGATCGAGGCGGCCAGGCTCTTGTGCTACAAGGCATGCGTGCTGGCAGACTCCGCAGAACGCGGCGGCAAGGGCACGGAGATACACAAGGTGACTGCAGCAGCAGTCCTGTTTGTGGGTGAGATGGTGGACAAGGTGTGCACCGAGGCTGTCCAGATTCACGGAGGCTACGGCTATTGCATGGAGTTCCCGGTCCAGCGGTTCTGGCGTGATGCCAAGGTGGCCACCATCGGAGCAGGGACCTCAGAGATGAGACGTCTGATCCTTGCACGCGAGATCCTTGCAGAATAGTGCTGCATGTTCAAGGGCGGCTATGGGGCCTTCTGATTCTGTCAGTGGTGCGGCAGGAAAAAAGGAAAGGCAGGGAATTTATTCCATCATCTCCGGAGCCCGGCTGTCAACATCATATCATTGGGTCGTCAGTAAAAATGCGAAATTTCAATCCCTGCCATATCATCATGTTATTTGAGGACAATGGCGTCTATAATGAGCTTTTCAGCCTCTTTGAGCGTCGATCGTAAATACTTGTCTGGCTGAGAGCGTTTTGTCGATTTCATGTCCATTACCTGGGTGATGCCCACGAACAGGCCCCAAACGATATCGGACAGTATGTAGGTGTTGAGGTCCTTGATAAGTCCCTGTGCAATAGCTGTCTCCAGCACCTGCCGTGCCAGTTCGAAATCATACTTTCCCTGGCTGCTGATTGCCGCACGGGTGTCCGGGGTGAGTTCGTTGATCAGGTCGGAATGCTGGAAGAAGGTGTGAGCGACCCTGAGAGAATCCGGTGCGATGTCATAGCTCTTCAGGAAGGCCTTGAAGAAGTCTTGCACGAGCGCTTTCCCGCTGGTGTAGCGGTTAGCCTTCAGTTTTTTATCGATCTTCTCGAACTGCGCGCTGAACTCCTCCAGGAACGGGAGCATGAGGGCTGAGTAGAGTTCATCCTTTGTCTTGAAATACTGGTAGATTGTCGGTTTGCTGATCTCGGCCTCAAAGGCGATCTCGTCCATGGTTGTTCTCTGGTAGCCTTTTGAAAAGAAGACCTTCTTGGCAGCAGTGAGGATGCCCTGTATGCGCTGATCCCGCTCCCGCTTCTTGCGCTGCCGTATGACCTGCTGGTGTTCCTGCATGAATTATTACATCTCCTTATGTGATTATGCAGCCAATAATACCGTAAGTAAAATAGCTACTGATAGTAAAGAATATAAACACCGGACAAACCTTTTGTCAAGGAAAATCCCGGATGTCCTCAAAGACGGTATTGCTGAAATCTTCTCTGTCATCTTATGTGCTTGACAAAAAATTACTGAAGGTATAAATTTTACTGATAGTAAAGAGTTTAACTTGAAGTAGTTCATTTTATTGATCTGTTTGTGCATGTGGCAGGGATGGGTGAGCGATGATAATTCGATTCCTTTCGTCGATGATGCGCCATATCATGGGGGCTGATCCGGATGGTCAATGTATGCATCCTGGTATGTACATCTGTCTCCATGGCGAACGCTATGAGTATCACCCTAAAAATCTACAAATAGAAAATGATTGAGCGCGTGGTGCGCCTGAGCATGGAAAAGGAGGATTATATATGGATTTCAGCCTGACACCGGAGCAGAAGATTTTCAGGGATACCGTGTATCGCTATGGACGGGACGAGATCGCCCCGCTGTGTGAGGAGGCCGACCTCAAGGGTGAATTCAGCTTCGAGATCTGGAACAAGCTTGGCGAGATGGGCATTCTTGGCCTGCCATTGCCCGAAGAACTGGGTGGGGGTGGTGCGGATATAGTCACCTGCTGTCTCGCCGGAGAGGCGCTGGGCCATGCCGGTGTGGATGGCGGAAGTTTGCTCGCATGGGGAGCCCACACCTATCTGTGTGCCTGCAACATCCATGATTTCGGGACCGAAGAGCAGAAGCGTACATACATCCCGAAGCTCGCCAGTGGCGAATGGATCGGCTGTATGGGCCTGACCGAGCCCGGCTCCGGTTCGGATGCCGCCTCTATGAGGACAACGGCAACGAAAAAGGGCGACAGGTACATCCTCAACGGCTCCAAGACCTTCATTACCAATGCGCCGGTGGCAGACGTCTTTGTCGTGTTTGCCAATGCGGACCGGTCGAAGAAGCACGAGGGCATTACGGCATTCATCATAGAGAAAGACACGCCCGGACTTTCCACCGGCAAACCGTTCCACAAGATGGGGTGCAGGTGCTCGTCAACCTCCGAGGTGTTTTTTGAGGACTGCGAGGTGCCGCAGGAAAATGTTCTCGGCGGCGAAGGCGGGGGCTGGCTTATCGCGCTCAGCGGTGTCGAATGGGACCGCTGCACGCTCCTCTCACCGATGCTGGGTGCAGCGCTGTGCAACCTAGACCTCTGTGCCCGCTATGCCAATGAACGGCATCAGTTTAACCGCCCCATCAGGGAATTTCAGGCCATCCAGCGCAGGATAGCCGATATGAAGGTCTTCATCGAAGCCTCACGGCTGGCGATATACCGGGTGGCTTCGTCAAAGGACAACGGCACCATGCTTAATCCCCTGCAGGCTGCGGTAAGCAAGGTCTATGCAGGAGATGTGGGCTTTGAGATGGCCTCCGAGGCTGTCCAGGTATTCGGGGGGTATGGATTCATGCATGAATACCCTGTGGAGAGGAATTTCCGAGACTCCAAGCTCGCAGCTATCGGTGGAGGGACATCGGATATCATGCGGATGATCGTGTCCAGGATCATGTTGATGCAGTGAGATGTGAGGAGATGACGTATGGATTATCAGCTGACAGAACAGGAAAGACAGTTTCAGAAGGATGTTGCCGATTTTTTGCAGGAACAGATCGCTCCCAGGACGGCCGGGTTTGATCAGTGTCCCAGGGGAGAGATTAATGACCGCATGCGGGAGAACCTGAAGACGCTGGCAAATCAGAACCTGCTTGGTGCAGGGATCAATGACGACCGGCTTGATCTGATCCAGGTATACCTGGCCGGAGAGGAGATCGCCAGGGCGTGTGCCTCCACCTTTCTCTCTGCACGTTCAAGTGTATACCTGTGCGGAGGTGCTCTGGCTTTGTTCGGCACCCCGAACCAGAAGGAGCGCTATATCCCGGCTTTAAAGAGCGCAGACAAGATCGGTGCGATCGCCTATTCCGAGGATGCAGCCGGATCGGACATTTCGGCAATCGGCACCATCGCCCGCAGGGATGGTGATGCCTGGCTCATCAGCGGCAAAAAGCACATAGTGATAAATGCCCCCATTGCAGATGTATTTGTCGTGCTTGCCTACACCGAGCCCGATGCCGGGGCTGAGACAGGCATGAGCTTTTTCCTGGTGGAAAGAAATACACCAGGACTGAGCGTGGGAGAACCACTCGATACCATGGGGGTGCGCGGTGTTCCCCTCGCGTCGCTTACACTTGCCAACTGCAGGTGCACAGAGGTCCTGGGCGGTGCTGCAGGCAATGGTCATCAGCAGTTTGAACAGCTCATGACCATGGGGTGCGTCGGCATCACGGCGCTGTGCGTCGGGATCGGGACGGCCTGCATGGAGATATCGACCCGTCATGCAAAAGAGCGCAGGGCATTCGGCAGGCAGATCGGCAAATTCCAGGATGTCGGGTTCAAGCTCTCCGACATGTTCACCTATAATGACCTGGGCAGGATGCTCGGTATCCGGGCCGCGTGCGCGCTGAACAACCATGAAGATGACGCTGTGATACTGGCGGCATGTGCAAAACTCTTTGCCAGTGAAGCGGTCACAAAGATTGTCAACTGGGGCATGCAGGTCTTTGCCGGTCATGGATACCTCAAGGGAAGTGATATCGAACGGCTCTACAGGGATGCCAGGTTCGCCGAAATCTGCGAGGGGACCTCGGAGATACAGCGGGCACTGATCTCCAGGCACGAACTGGACAGGTTTCAGCAGGTCTAGCATGCCGTAGGAAAGGCTGGATATGTCCCTGCGGATTGAGCAGGGTGTAATAAAAATTATATCAAGGAAGGGTTTCTCACAATGGATGTAATTGAAAGTAAGATTGACACTTCATCGGAAGAATACCGGAAGAATTACGAATCCATGGAGGCGCTGGTCAGCGATCTGAAAGAGCAGCTGAGGATCGCTCGGGAGGAGCGCTCCGAAAAGGCCAAGGCGCGTATCGCCGCCCAGGGGAAACTGCCGACGCTCAAGAAGCTGGAGCTGCTCCTGGACCGCAACACCCCGTTCCTGGAGTTAGCCCCCCTTGCTGCCCGCGGCATGTATGACGGCAAGGTTCACGCCGCCGGACTGATCGCGGGTATCGGGGTTGTGGAGGGCCGTGAGGTCCTGGTTTGTGTCGGCGACCCCACCATCAAGGGCGGTGCTGTCTATCCCATGGGGGTCAAGAAAAATCTCAGGCTCCAGACCATCTGTATGGAAAACAGGCTTCCCATGATAAATCTGCTGGATTCTGCCGGGGCTTTTCTGCCGCTCCAGTCAGAGATCTTTCCGGATGTCGATGACGGCGGCAGGATCTTCTACAACCAGGCCATCATTTCAAAGATGGGTATCCCGCAGATTACCGCGGTTATGGGGCTCTGTACGGCAGGCGGCGCATACGTACCGGCCATGTCCGAGGAGGTGGTGCATGTCAAGGGTACCGGTGCCATCTTCCTGGGCGGTCCGCCGCTGGTCAAGGCAGCCACGGGAGAAGAGGTGACTGCCGACCAGCTGGGCGGGGCAGAGGTGCACTGCATCGAGTCTGGTGTCTCCGATCATTTTGCCGAGGATGATGCCCATGCGATCTCCATCGTACGCAAGATCGTGAAGAATCTTCCCAAGAACGAGAAGGCACGGCTGTCTGTGAGGAAGCCGGTGCCACCGCTGTACGACCCGAAAGAGCTCTACGGGGTTGTGAGCAGGGAGCTGAGAACACCCTATGATGTGCGCGAACTCATCGCCCGGCTGGTGGACGGAAGCGAATTTCTGGAATTCAAGGAGCTTTACGGGCCCACCCTGGTAACAGGATTTGCCTATATCCACGGCTATCCTGTGGGGATCCTCGGAAATAATGGGATCCTGTTCTCTAATAGCTCACTGAAAGCAACACAGTTTATACAGCTCTGTGACCGGCGCAAGATCCCGCTTCTGTTCCTGCAGAACATCAACGGCTATATCGTGGGCAGGGAGTATGAACGGCTCGGGATCACCAAGGACGGACACAAGATGGTCAATGCGGTTTCCACCGCCACCGTGCCGAAGTTCACGGTGATCGTCGGGGCCTCGTTCGGCGCCGGCAATTACGGCATGTGCGGCAGGGCCTATTCTCCCAGGTTCCTGTGGATGTGGCCCAATGCACAGATCGGGGTCATGGGGGGCGAGCAGGCAGCGGATGTTCTCGTGACCCTGAAAAACGACCAGAATGCCAAGGCAGGGCTGCCGCCGATGACACAGGAAGAGGTGGATTTCATCCGCCAGCCCATTATCGATGCGGCAAGGAAGGAAGGGGACGCCTATTACAGCACGTCAAATATCTGGGATGACGGTATCCTTGACCCGGCCCAGACCAGGGATGTCCTGGGACTTGCCATATCGGCTTCGCTGAATGCACCGATCCGTGATGACGTTTTAGGTTACGGCATCTTCAGGATGTAGGTAACAGGTATGAATAGAGATCAAGATCGTATGCATGACGTGAGCGAGTATAAGAACAGAGGGATGTAGAGATGTTTGATAAAATACTGATTGCAAACCGTGGTGAAATAGCGGTGCGTATAATTGCCACCTGCCGTGAAATGGGAATACGAACCGTGGCGGTCTATTCCGATGCCGATGCCGATGCACTCCATGTTCTGGAGGCAGACCAGGCAGTCTGCCTGGGTCCTTCCGAGCCTGCCCAGAGCTATCTCAACGTAGACAAGATCGTAGCTGCTGCCAAAGAGACCGGTGCCCGGGCCATTCATCCCGGCTATGGTTTCCTGGCTGAGAATCCGGCATTCGCCCAGCGCTGCGATGAGGAAGGCCTGGTCTTCATCGGTCCACCTGCACAGGCTATACGGGACCTCGGAGACAAGACCGTTGCGCGGCGGACCATGATTGAAAGTGGTGTGCCTGTCATTCCCGGCATGATGAGCCCGGAGAGTGATCCTGCAAAGCTCGCTGCTGAGGCCGATCGTATCGGGTATCCGGTGCTCATTAAGGCTGCAGCCGGTGGAGGAGGCAAGGGGATGCGGGTCGTACGCTCATCCGATGAATTTTCGGACGCCTGCGAGAGTGCAAAAAGAGAGGCCCACAGTGCCTTTGGCAACGGGGATATCTATCTGGAGAAATATTTAGAGCAGCCCCGGCATGTGGAGTTTCAGATCCTGGCGGACACTCACGGGAATGTCATTCACCTGCTCGAGCGTGAATGCTCCATTCAGAGAAGACATCAGAAGATCATCGAGGAAACCCCATCGCCTGCACTCACGCCGTCGCTTCGGGAAGAAATGGGGGAGACAGCCGTGTCTGCAGCCAAGGCTGCAGGGTATGTCAACGCAGGGACCGTGGAATTTCTCCTGGATAAGGACAACAGGTTTTATTTTCTCGAGGTCAATACGCGCCTCCAGGTGGAGCACCCCATAACTGAGATGATCACCGGGATCGACCTGGTGCGCCAGCAGATCGAGATTGCAGCAGGAAAAGAGCTTACACTTTCCCAGGAAGATATTACAGGCACCGGCCATGCCATTGAATGCCGGATCTATGCCGAAGACCCGCTCAATGATTTCTATCCGTCCCCTGGTAAAATTTCTTATCTGAGGGAACCGCGGGGCCCGGGTATCAGGAGTGACTGCGGAGTGTATTCTGGATACACTGTTCCGGTCGAGTATGACCCGATCCTGGCCAAGCTGATCACCTTCGCCGCCACACGGCAGGAGTGTATCCAGCGCATGATCAGGGCGCTTCGTGACTATGCGATCCTCGGTGTTCTGACACCTATCCCGTTCCTCGTCGATATCCTGTCTTGTGAGGCCTTTATGAAGGGAGAGACGTACACCGATTTCATCGACACCCATTTCAAACAGTGGGAACCTGTGATCAAGGATATCGATGTGGTGGGTCTGGCATATGTGATCGATCAGTTATCGAACAGAAAGATCAGGACCGTTTCTACCCTTGACGAAGCAGAGGCATATTCGCCATGGCAGACGCTCGGCAATTTCCGTCCGTGACATGAAAGAAATCGGAGGCATGATATGAACTATAATCTGAAGATAGGTGCACTGGACCTTGCGGTAGAGTGCACACTCAATGATAACGGCACGGTCTCGGCGTCAGTAGGAGAACAGAACTATGAAGTCCGTTACCGTGTAATCTCGGAGAACCAGATCCACCTCGACCTTGGTGATTCTACGGTGAATGTCTTCCTGGCGGATGATCCCATGGGCAGGATCGTGAACATCGGCGGCATCTCGTTTCTCGTCCAGGATGCCGATGCCCTTGCACAAAACAACGTACGAAAAAAAGGCCGGAAAGATCTGCCCCAGGAGGTAACTCCTCCCATGCCCTCGGCAGTGGTGAGAGTTCTGGTGTCCGAAGGAGATCATGTGAAAAAGGGTCAGGGCGTGATCGTGGTCTCGGCAATGAAGATGGAAACGACCCTTGTGGCACCATTTGCCGGTCATGTGACGAAGATCAATGTTGCAGAAGGCGACAAGGCCATGCCCGGAGATGTTCTGGTGGATATAGAAAAGGATGAAGAAGGTCCTGCTGAAGACTCCTGATCCGGAGTACCTCAGATGTGAGAGGAGATATGAGAATGTCGGAAGAGCATTTATTGTATGAGGTAAAAGACAATATCGCGTATATCACCATTAACCGTGAACAGCAGAGAAATGCCATCACCCCGGAAGCAGTGGGCCTTTTCCTGGACTATCTCGACCGGGCTGAAAAAAATGATGCGGTCAGGGCCGTGCTGGTAACCGGTGCAGGAGACAAGGCCTTTTGTACCGGGGCACAGCTTGGAGACGGCATGTCCGAGAAGGGCAAGGAAGTGTTCCGCAATTATGCCAATCTGCTCAAAAGGATCTCTTCTTTTCCGAAACCCACGGTTGCCCGCATCAAAGGGTACTGCCTCGCAGGAGGGATGGGATTCATGCTCGCCTGTGATATCGTGATCGCCAGTGATGACTCCAAGTTCGGCACCCCGGAGGTCAATGTCGGACTGTGGCCCATGATGATCGGCGCCCTTATCTTCCGCAATGTGCTCAAGAAGAAGGCCATGGAGATGATCATGCTCGGTGAGAGGATGAGCGCTGCAGATGCACTTGCCATGGGTCTGATTACCAGGGTTGTTCCTGCGGGTGATCTCGAAGATGAGGTGAATGCTGTGTTGAAACAGCTTGCTGCCAAGAGCCCCATTGGTATGAAGATCGGCAAACTGGCTTTTGCTGCAGCGGAGAGTATGCCGCTCCCAGAGGCGCTCGATTTTCTTTCTGCACAACTTCTCGAGGTTGCCTCCACCGAGGATGCACGGGAAGGTATTACCGCATTCATCGAGAAGCGCACACCGCAGTTTACGGGAAAGTGAAGGGGGGGAACTATGAGTACACGGGATGACGCAGGAAAGATAATCATTGCAAACTGCAGCGGTTTCTTCGGCGACCGCTTCAGCGCGGCACAGGAGATGGTCTCGGGAGGCCCCATAGATGTACTCACCGGAGATTATCTGGCCGAGCTGACCATGGCGATTCTCTTCCGGAGCAAGTCCAAGGACCCGTCCGGGGGATATGTGCCCACATTTCTCAAACAGATGGAACAGGTCATGGGCCAGTGCCTTGACAAGGGCATCAAGGTGGTCTCGAATGCCGGCGGACTCAATCCCAAGGCCCTTGCCGAAAAGATCCAAGCCGTTGCTGACGAGCTCGGTCTGCACCCGAAGATAGCATACATCGAGGGCGACGACCTCATGGGAAGGCTTCAGAAACTCCAGGAGGCCGGAGAGCCGTTTATCCATATGGACAAGGGCATTGCGCTCAAAGACGGCGGGGTATTGCCCATTTCGGCGAACGCCTATCTTGGATGCTGGGGCATTGTCAAGGCGCTGAACGAAGGGGCCGACATCGTGGTGGGAGGCCGCATAGCCGATGCTTCGCTGACCATAGGACCTTCGGCCTGGAAATTCGGCTGGAAGTCAGGAGACCTGGATAAACTCGCCGGAGCAGCAACTGCGGGACACATCATCGAGTGCGGCGCCCAGGCAACCGGAGGCAACTATTCATTCATAGACGAGGTCCCGTCATTCAGGAACGTCGGGTTCCCCATTGCCGAGATCCATGATGACGGCTCGTTTGTCATCACGAAACACCCGGGGACCGGGGGGCTGGTATCCGTCGATACGGTCAAGGCACAGCTTCTCTACGAGGTGAGGGACCCGCACTACATTACCCCGGATGTTACTGCCCGGTTCGATACCATCGATATCTCACTTGAAGGACCGGAGCGGGTGCTGGTCAAGGGTGTCAAAGGAGAGAGAGCACCTTCTGACACCAAGGTCTGCATCAATACCCTCGGTGGATTCAGAAATTCCATGACCGTCCTGCTCACCGGTCTTGATATCGAGAAGAAAGCGAAGATCGTGGAGGATACCCTCTTTGACGCCATCGGCGGTCCTGATCAGTTTGCCAAGGCCGATGTGCAGCTCATCCGCTCCGAGAAAGAGGACCCGGGGACGAATGAAGAGGCATTCGCCTATCTGCGCATTTCCGTTATGGACCCCGACAAGAAAAAGGTCGCCATGATCTCCTCGAAGGTCGTGGAGCTCGCACTGGCAAACATTCCCGGGTTCGCCGGCACAGCGCCGCCGTCCAAGGGGTCTCCTGCAATCGTATACTGGCCGGCCCTGGTAAGCGGCGGAGTCGTTCAGGAAAAAGTGATCATGGGCGGGCAGGAATATGAGGTGGCCCATGAGCAGTCCGGAGATGCACCTGTTTCCATTGAACCTCTGCAGATCGATGTCCCCAAGATTCCCGGCGGCAGCACCGTCAGGATGCCGCTTGGCCGCGTATTTGCGACCCGTTCGGGGGATAAGGGCGGGAATGCCAATCTGGGTGTCTGGGCAAAAACGAACGAAGGTTTTGCATTCCTGCGGGAGTTTCTCACCACCGAAAAATTAAAAGAACTGCTCGCGGATCTCAGAGACTTCGAGATCGAACGCTATGAATACCCCAACCTCCTGGCCGTGAATTTCTATATCAAGGGTATCCTTGGGGAAGGGGCGGCAGCATCGCTTCGGGCAGATCCTCAGGCAAAGACCCTTGGGGAATACCTGCGGGCCAAGGTGGTGGATCTTCCAGAGTCTCTGCTGTAGAGTTTATTAAACATAATCGAGTGTATTCTTCCGTCCTTAAAAGGCTGGAATCAGATATAATCGCTTGGTTGAGAGCCCCTGCGAATGCGGGGGCGACTTTTCTTATGGGTTCTTCATGAACCTGAACATTCAGCTTGTCCGGAAAACATGGCCGTCTATGGTGATTGTGTTTTATATCCGCAGTGTCGCCATGAGGCGCACCGGATGGATGAGAAGGTCGAGGGCGGAAAGGATATCCTGACAGAGAATGTCTGCCGCCAGTATGGCAGGTGTTGCAGCACCCTCAGCCATACAGACGCAGATTCCGAGATTCGCCTCTTTGAGCATGAGCCGGTCATTCTGACCGTTCCCGATGCACACGGTGGTAGTGCATCCCAGCTGCCGGATATATTCGAGTTTCCCCCTGTCCTGGTGTTCACGCCCGAGAACATGCAGTTTGCACGGACAGCCCGCGAGTTCCGTGTGCGCGCTGCCGAAGCTGTCGGCTGTAATGACATGTACGTTCAAAGATAAGGCCAGGTGCCTCAGTCGCTCGTTCACCCCTGCTAGGACCTTTCCGTCACAGGCCAGTGTCCCGTTAAAGTCCAGCACAAGATGCTCCAGATCAAATCGTTTGTATCCCGGTACCTCTATCGTCAGCATCCTTTAATCCCTTCGGTCCATACCCGGGCCTCTGAATACGTTTATGTGCACTGCATCTACTTCAGGGACATTCCTTCCATGAGGGCAAGCACGTTATGCCCGAGCACCTGGTGATTGTAGCCGCCTTCGAGGATTGCAAAGCATCCCCCGTTGTTGCAAATTGCAGCGCTCCTCACCAGTCTTCCTATTTCGTGGTAGTCCTCAGTTGCCAGCACGCCGCCCCAGTCCTGCCGGTGATTGTCGAATCCCGCGGAGATCCCGATGATATCCGCCGTGCACTGTTCCATCTCAGCTTCCACTTCTTTCAGGTATGCGTTGCGGTCGCTGGTCCCGAGATTGTGGATTGTCACGTAGTCCTTGTTTCCCAGGATGTTGACCGTGCCGTCTCCATAGTGGAGGTCGATATCCAGCACATAGGCACTCGATATTCTGCCTTCACGCTTCAAGTGCGCAATGGCTACTGCCATATTATTGTAGTAGCAGAACCCCCAGGATGAATTGGCAGAGGCGTGGTGACCGGGTGGCCGGATCAGGCCGAAACACGGTTCATCAAGCCCGATGGTTGCAGCCTGGATCGCCCCGCCGGCAGCCAGTGTCGCGATTGGATGCAGGCCGTGCCGCTTCACATAGTCTATCTGGCTGGGTGTGTGGACAGCTTCGATATCCGTATCTGATGCATTCTGTGCTGTGATGAATTCCACATGAGGCCCGATTACCTCGACCACCGCTTCCATCCTTCCTGCATCCGCTGCAGGGTCCGAGGTGTAGATCTGATAGAAATCATCATGAAAAACAACCTTCATGCGTCCCTCCTTAAATGGATTCTACCATCTACTTGCCGATATGATCAAATTCATTATAATTAAGAAAAACACGTGGCAGTACTCAGTAGGCTTGAAATGAAAAAAGGGGGACGATCAATGACGATGAAGATTGCGGTTTTAACCGGGGGGGGCGACTGCCCTGGCCTGAACGGTGCCATCAAATGGGTTACGAAAACAGCTCTTGATCCTCTCCTGGTCAAAGACCGTTCCATACAGTTCGAGGTCCTCGGAGTCAAAGAGGGATGGAAAGGGTTGATCGAGGTCGATCCGGATGATCCGGACAGTTTTCGGGAGTACCTCAGGCCTCTGGACGAGGAACGGGTCAGGACATGGGATCGGTACGGAGGGACAAATCTGGGGACATCCAGAACCAATCCCTTTAATCCGAAGAATGACCGCTCCGACAAGCTTCTTGAGAACATCAAGAAACTCGGGATCGATGTGGTGGTTGCCATCGGTGGGGAAGACACCCTTGGTGTGGCACATAAGCTTTATAAACGAGGCGTAAAGACCGTGGGAATCCCCAAGACCATTGATGGTGATCTGATGGGGACGGAATATTCTCTCGGATTCGACTCAGCGGTGAACATCATTACGGAAGAGATCGACAGACTCCGCACCACCGCCGGGTCCCACAACAGGATATTTGTGGTGGAGACCATGGGCCGTCATGCCGGGTGGCTCGCCCTGGAGGGAGGCGAATGCAGCGGGGCATATATCATCCTTATCCCGGAGTATCCCTTTGACATCGAACGCGTCTGCGAACTCCTGCTGGAACGCAAAGGAAGGGAGATCCAGTACAGCATCATAGTGGTATCCGAGGGTGCGAAACTCAAAGGCAGGAAAGAATTCTACAAGGACGAGAAACTCGATGATTTCGGACACCATTCCCTGGGAGGGATAGCGGCGCACATCACGGATGAGATTCAGAAGAAGACCGGGTTCGATGCACGCTATGTCATGCTCAGCCATCTCCAGCGGGGAGGGACTCCATCGGCCAGGGACCGCCTCATGGCGAGATGGTTCGGTATAGCGGCAGTGGACATGATCCTCAACGAGGACTATGGCAGGATGGTGAGCTACTCTCACGGAGAGATCACCACTGTTCCTCTCAAAGAGGTTATCAACAACCTCAGGCTCGTGGATGTGAACAAGTATTACGATACCCAGCGCTACAACGGGAAGAGGACGATACTCTAAATGCGAGCAAGGAAGATCGGGAACTGAGGCAGAAGGCAGGACGAGCCCGGTAGCCCATGATCTCAGGCAGAAGATTAAAAATATTTCGAGTTTCGAATATCGAATTTCGAAAATAAAAGAACCGGAATCATAGAAGTACTGTGGGAGCGGCTTCA
>ERZ795048.2191-NODE-2191-length-16072-cov-5.739589_pt1 | contig 16072 bp, 13 predicted proteins | sample MGYA00375132_ERZ795048 | MGnify/ENA primary metagenome ERZ795048 (study PRJEB30177, sample SAMN05720225) | activated sludge metagenome | isolation source: Anaerobic digester | place: Hong Kong | collected 2014-12-17 ...
CATACACCACATTTAATGTAAACTATCCACAATATTTAGTTGATGTGGATGTTCCATTGTGTAAGCGTCGTGGAGTATCTCCTTCGACTGTACTTAGCACAATGTCTGGTTACTTTGGTGGTCAGTACATCTCCAATATCAATAAATTTACAAAGGTATATCGTGTGATGCTTCAGGCTGATCCTAAGTACACTTTGAATGAGAATGCATTGGATAAAGTCTTTGTACGTATTGGAACTGAGATGGCTCCATTGAACCAGTTTGTTTCAGTGAAGCGCGTGAATGGTGCGGAAGCTCTAAACCGTTTCAACTTGTTTAGTAGTATGCAGTTGAGTATTATGCCAGCTCCTGGAGTGAGCTCAGGTCAGGCACTTGCAGCTTTCCAAGCGTATGCTAAACAAAATCTACCAAGTGGTTATGGATATGATTACGGTGGTATTACCCGTGAAGAGGCAAATACAAGCAATAGTACAATACTTATTTTTGCTTTCTGTATTATCTTTATCTATTTGATCTTGGCAGCTTTATATGAAAGTTTCTTCATTCCATTTGCAGTATTGCTTTCTGTGCCATTTGGTTTGATGGGTAGCTTCTTCTTTGCTCGTTTGTTTGGCATTGAGAACAATATCTATCTACAGACAGGTTTGATCATGTTGATGGGACTATTGGCTAAGACGGCTATCTTGCTTACCGAGTATGCTACAGAACGTCGTCGTGCGGGAATGACATTGTCGCAAGCGGCTTATTCGGCTGCCACAGTGCGTCTTCGTCCTATCATGATGACCGCGTTGACCATGATCTTTGGTATGATCCCAATGATGTTCTCAATGGGAGTCGGTGCCAATGGTAACCGTACGTTGGGTACTGGTGTTGTGGGTGGTATGATTATTGGTACATTGGCATTATTATTTGCCGTACCTACATTCTTTATCATCTTCCAGTGGATGGATGAACGTTTCAATCCTTCTCATATTGAGTCTAAACATGGAGTGGATCCTGCTATTGCTACACAACAAGAGAAGATCGATGAAATGTATGAAGCTATGCAAGAGATGAAGAAGAAAGCTTCAGAAACTGACAAGAAGTAATACTCAGAACAAATAAGATGATTCATAATATGAAGAAACTATGTATATTTTTAGGTGCAGCTGCTCTTTTGAGCAGTTGTAACCTATACAAATCATATGAACGTCCTGAGGTAGATACTGAAGGATTGTATGGTGATCAAGTGGAGGCCGTTATTGACTCAACTTCTCTAGGTCAAGTGGCTTGGGAAGATTTTTTCTCTGACGAGCAATTGCGTCATTTGATTGCACGAGGCATCAAGCAGAATGTCGATTTGGAATCTGCTCGTTTGAACATAAAGCAAGCACGTGCTGGATTGATGACCTCTCGTTTGGCCTATTTGCCAAGCTTGACTTTTAATCCTGATGGACAAGTCGTTAGTTCCGATCACGGCAAAGCTGTTCAAACTTATACAATGCCTGTTACAGCCACTTGGCAAATCGATTTGTTTGGTAATCTACTGAATCAGAATCGTTCAGCCAAAGCTCAATGGCGCATGGCCAAAGATTATAAGCAAGCCGTACAAAGCCAAATTGTGGCAGGTATTGCCAAGTCTTATTACACATTGGTTATGCTAGATGAGCAGTTGGCCATCTCTAATGAGAGTTTGAAGTTGATGCGCGAAACGCTGACTAGCACGAAAGCATTGTTTGAAGCTGGTATGGCCGATCAAGCAGCGGTGGCTTCTACAGAAGCAGCGTATTATCAAACGGCAACCTCAGTAGAAGATTTAAAATTGGCTTTGAATAATGCTGAAACGGCACTTTGTCTTGTGTTGAATGAAAAGCCACATTATATACCTCGTGGTACACGTGTGGCTCAGGTATTCCCAGAAGTGTTGACATTGAGCTACCCAGTTAGTATGTTGTCCAATCGTCCAGATGTACGTTCAGCAGAACGTTCTTTGCAAAGCTACTACTACCAAGTGGGTGTAGCTCGTAGTAAATTCTACCCTAGCATTACTCTTACTGGTCAAGGTGGATATACCAATAATCTGGGGTCGATGATCGCCAATCCAGCGAAGTTAGTAGCCACAGCTATTGGTTCGTTGACACAACCGATTTTTGCAAACGGTCAATTGGTCGCCAATCTGCGTGTGGCTAAAGCACAATATGATCAAGCTAAGATGGACTTTGAACACAAGCTTTTAGAAGCAGGCTCAGATGTTAATAATGCGTTGACTGCTTGTCAAGTAGCTCGCAGAAAAGCTGACATGCTTGATAAACAAGTACAAGCAGCTGAAACTGCGGTACATGCCACCAAAAGCACGATGGAGTTTGGTAACACCACTTATCTTGAAGTGATTAGTGCTCAGCAAACCGCATTGCAAGCTAAGCTCACACTGGTGAATAACTGGTATAGTGAAGCTTCTGGCCTAGTAGATTTATATGTCTCACTTGGAGGAGCAGCACAAGAGTAATATAGTTATTATATTTTAGCCCTATATAAAGAACCGTTCAATTTGAAACATGCATTGTTTCATTGAACGGTTCTTTTTTTGTATAGTCTGTTTTTTCTTATTTGTACTGGTATTCAAATGCTTTATTTAGTACTTATTGCTTATTTGGTATGTTTTCATTGAACTATTGTGCAAAATTGGTTCGAGTGTGGATAATAACATTCGCTATGTTAAAATCTAAAACGTTTCGAGTAATTTCTCTTGATTTTTATTTGATTTATTCTTGTTATTTCTCCGAGATGTTATAACTTTGGAGGCAAATGAAGAAATCTGTATCAAAAAACTCATCAGAAAAGGAGAGGCATAGCTGATATGATTACTTTCTAGCTAACAGTCACTTTTACTACTTTGATAGATATTATTTAAACAACTAATTATAGCTTGAATATGGACAATAAAATTCAAGAACTTACCGACAAACTCTACCAGGAAGGTGTAGAAAAAGGTAATCAAGAAGCTCAATCGCTTATCGCAAAAGCACAAGAAGAAGCCGCAGCTATTTTAGAAAAAGCGCGTCAAGATGCTGAAACGATTAATCATCAAGCGAAAAAAGACGCAGATGAGCTAGCCGAAAACACAAAAAAAGAGTTGCAAATGTATGCTGCACAAGCAGTGAATGCACTCAAGTCTGAAATTACAACACTAGTAAGCCAAAGTATTGTGGAGGCTCCTGTGAAGGAATTCGCCTCAAAGAAAGAGTATCTTCAAAAATTTATTGTAGAAATGGCCAGTAAGTGGAGCGCTGATGAACCAGTCGTTATTGCTACTAAGGATGCTGAGGAATTGACAAAATACTTCAAAGTAAGCGCTAAGACACTTTTGGACGATAAAGTGAAGATCACCAAAGTAAATGGTGTAGACACTTTGTTTACGATTGGTCCAGCCGACGGAAGCTATAAAGTCAGCTTTGGTGAAGAAGAACTAGTGAATTATTTCCAAGCATTTCTACGTCCTCGATTGGTAGAAATGTTATTTGGTACTAAATAAAGGAAGGGTAGGGAGATATGAAATCAAACTACTATTGTACCGTGGCTGGCTTGCCTGATATCACACTCGATGACAACAAGCTAAGCTATACAGTAGGGGATATGAAAGAAGAGCTTTATCTTGAACTCGATAAGAAAGATACAGCTTTACTTGACCTCTTCTACTTGAAATATGACAACAAGAATCTTTTGTCTTTATTGCGAGAAGACCAAGCAGAAATAGACCCTCGTGGGGTATTTACTGCTGAAGAACTAGAAGAAATGATTGCTTTAGTTCGCGATGGCGAAGAAACAGTCGATGGCATGCCACAATATCTCGTAGATGCTGTAGTAGCCTATCTAGACGATAAAGACAAAGTTGTGGGCAATTGGGAAGATCGCATGGCTTCGGCCTATTATAATTATGCGATACACGCTAAAAACCCATTTATCTCATCATGGTTTGCCTATAATCTTAATGTCAATAATATCCAGCTCGCACTTGCTGCGCGCCGTCATGACATGCCTTATCAAGAACAAATCGTTGGTTTTACAGAAGTGAGTAAAACCATTAGAGTCAGTAATGCTCGCGATTTTGGGTTATCAGCTGATTTGGACTATATAGATGCGTTGATTAAGATAGATGAAATCTCCGATCTAGTAGAGCGAGAAAGAAAGACAGACCTCTTAAAATGGAATTGGGTAGAAGAACACAGCTTCTTTGATTACTTCACCATTGAACGTCTATTTGTATTCTTAGTGCAACTTGAAATGGTTGAACGTTGGCTGCTATTGGATAAAGAACTGGGTAATCAACAGTTTAGAGCAATTATACAATCATTCAAGGATGATGTCCAGATACCCGAAGAATTTAGATAAAACTGAAACTATATATTTATGGCAACGAAAGGAACTGTAAGTGGTGTGATCTCCAATATGGTCACACTCCAAGTAGATGGCCCAGTAGCACAAAATGAAATCTGCTACATCACCACAGGCGGAGATCGTCTTATGGCTGAGGTCATCAAAGTCGTAGGTGACTTTGCCTACGTACAGGTGTTTGAAAGCACCCGCGGACTACATGTCGGAGCAGAGGCCGAATTTACTGGCCACATGCTTGAGGTAACACTAGGTCCGGGTATGCTTTCTAAAAACTACGATGGTCTCCAAAATGATCTTGACAAGATGGATGGCGTTTTCTTGAAACGTGGAGATTATACATATGCACTGGATACCGATAAGAAATGGCACTTCGTACCAACAGCCAAAGTGGGCGATGTCGTTAAAGCATCCGATTGGTTGGGAGAGGTCGAAGAAAACCACCAACCATTGAAAGTGATGGTCCCATTTACCGCCGAAGGCAACTACACTGTAAAGAGTATTGCAAAGGAAGGCGATTATGTAGCTGATGAGATATTGATCGTATTGACTGGCGCTAATGGACAGGAACTAGAAGTCAACATGATTCAAAAGTGGCCTGTAAAGCGTGCTATGACCAATTATTCGGTGAAACCTCGTCCATTCAAACTGCTTGAAACAGGTGTGCGTACTATCGATACGCTCAACCCAATCGTAGAGGGTGGTACTGGTTTTATCCCTGGCCCTTTTGGTACCGGTAAGACCGTGTTGCAGCATGCGATTTCAAAGCAAGCCGAAGCCGATATCGTGATCATTGCAGCTTGTGGTGAACGTGCCAATGAGGTGGTAGAAATCTTTACAGAGTTCCCAGAACTAGATGACCCACACACAGGTCGTAAGTTGATGGAACGTACCATTATCATCGCCAACACATCCAATATGCCAGTAGCAGCTCGTGAAGCTTCTGTGTACACAGCCATGACGATTGCCGAGTTCTATCGTTCTATGGGACTTCGTGTATTGTTGATGGCCGATTCTACTTCTCGTTGGGCACAAGCTCTTCGTGAGATGTCCAACCGTATGGAAGAATTGCCTGGACCAGATGCCTTCCCTATGGACCTTTCAGCCATCATCTCCAACTTCTACGGACGTGCTGGTTATGTAGAGCTGTACAACGGACATAACGGGTCTATTACCTTTATTGGTACAGTATCTCCAGCAGGGGGTAACTTGAAGGAACCAGTCACAGAAAATACGAAAAAGGTAGCCCGTTGTTTTTATGCATTGGAGCAAGACCGTGCAGATAAGAAACGTTATCCAGCAGTCAACCCTATCGATTCCTATTCAAAATATATCGAATATCCTGAATTTGAGGAATACATAAAAGACAAAATCAACGATAAGTGGACTGCCAAGGTCAACGAAGTGAAAACTCGTTTGCTTCGTGGTAAAGAGATTGCTGAGCAAATCAATATCCTTGGTGATGACGGTGTGCCAGTAGAATATCACGTGACTTTCTGGAAATCAGAGTTGATCGACTTTGTTATCCTTCAACAGAATGCCTTTGATGAGATCGATGCGGTAACCCCATTGGCACGTCAAGAAGCGTTGTTGGATATGATGATAGATATTTGTCATACAGAGTTTGCGTTTGATACTTTCAACGAAGTCATGGACTTCTTCAAGAAGCTGATCAACGTGTGTAAACAACAAAACTACCAAGTATTTGAATCTGAGAAATACAATGAGTATGGCGCTCAAATTCAAGCAATGGTAGCAGAAAAAATGAAGAAATAATTATGGCAGCAAAAGCATTTCAAAAGATATATACCAAGGTGACTCAGATCACCAAGGCCACTATCACGCTGAAAGCGAAAGGTATTGGTAATGATGAGCTAGCGACTGTTAATGGCAAACTAGCTCAAGTCGTGAAATTGGCTGGAGACGAAGTGACCCTTCAGGTATTTGAAGGAACCGAAGGTATCCCTACAAACGCTGAAGTCATCTTTATGGGTCAAGCCCCAACAGTCAAAGTGGGTGACCAGCTAGCTGGACGTTTCTTTGACGCTTTCGGAAATCCTATTGATGGCGGTCCCGCAGTAGAAGGCGTAGAAGTAGAAATTGGTGGTCCGTCCGTAAATCCTGTACGTCGTAAACAACCATCAGAATTGATCGCTACAGGTATCGCTGGTATTGACTTGAACAATACCCTAGTGTCTGGACAAAAGATCCCTTTCTTTGCCGATCCCGACCAACCATTTAACCAAGTGATGGCCAATGTAGCCCTACGTGCCGAGACCGATAAGATCATCTTGGGCGGTATGGGTATGACTAATGATGACTACCTATACTTCCGCAATGTATTTAGCAACGCAGGTGCATTGGACCGTATCGTAGCCTTTATGAATACCACAGAAAACCCTCCAGTAGAGCGTCTGTTGATTCCAGATATGTCTTTGACCGCTGCAGAATACTTCGCAGTCGAAAAGAACGAAAAAGTCCTTGTATTGCTTACCGATATGACTTCATACGCCGATGCCTTATCTATCGTATCCAACCGTATGGATCAGATCCCTTCTAAAGACTCTATGCCAGGTTCACTGTATTCTGACCTAGCCAAGATCTACGAGAAAGCCGTACAATTCCCAGAAGGCGGATCTATCACAATTATAGCCGTAACCACTCTGTCTGGTGGCGATATTACACACGCTGTACCAGATAATACAGGGTATATTACCGAAGGACAATTGTTCTTGCGTCGTGATAGCGATATTGGTAAAGTCATTGTCGACCCATTCCGTTCCCTCTCTCGTTTGAAACAATTGGTTACAGGTAAGAAAACGCGTGCTGACCACCCACAAGTGATGAATGCTGCCGTACAGCTATATGCCGATGCAGCCAACGCAAAGACCAAGTTGGAAAATGGTTTCGATCTAACCGACTACGATGAGCGTACTCTTGCTTTTTCTAAAGAATATTCAAACGACCTATTGGCCATCGACGTCGATCTAGATACGACAGAGATGCTAGATGTGGCTTGGGGACTATTTAGCAAGCACTTCAAACCTGAAGAAGTCAATGTGAAACAGGAACTTGTAGACGAGTACTGGAAAAAGTAAAAAACGTGATTTATGGCAATTAAGTTTCAATACAATAAAACCTCTCAGCAGCAGCTTACCAAGCAGCTCAAGATGCGTCAGCGTACTCTTCCTATTATCAAAAATAAGGAAAGTGCCTTGCGTATGGAAGTGAAGCGCAGCAAAGGTGAAGCCCAAGAGCTAGAGGAACAACTGGAAAAACAGATCCAGGCGTATGAAGCGATGTTTGCCCTCTGGAATGAGTTTGATGCCAGCCTGATTAAAGTCAGCGATGTGCAACTCAGTACCCGTAAAATTGCTGGTGTGCGTGTCCCATCTCTCGACACAGTCGATTTTGAGATACAGCCATACAGCGCCTTCAATGCCCCTAAGTGGTATTTGGATGGAATTGCGCTCTTGCGTGGGCTTGCCCACACAGCGGTAGCTCGTGAATTTGCGATGGCCAAGCTCGGATTGCTTGAACATGCCCGCAAAAAAACGACCCAGAAGGTAAACCTTTTCGAGAAGGTACAGATTCCTGGTTATCAGGATGCCCTCTTGAAAATCAAGCGCTACATGGAAGATGAAGAGAACCTCTCTAAATCAAGCCAAAAGATCTTGAAGACAATCCAGGAGAAAAGAGAAAAACAAAGAAAGGAGGAGGAAGCCGTATGATTGATCCTATGAGACGATATACCTATTTAGTATATCATAAGGAATATGAGGCCTTCTTGGACCAGCTCGCCGAGCTTGGTGTCGTACACATTGTGACGAAGCAACAAGGAGATATCATGACCGAGGAGCTTCAGGCAAAGCTAGATAAGCTAGAACAGCTTAAAGAGCTCATCACCTATGTCACTCCTTTTGGTAAAGTCGAAGACGATGAAGAAACCAGTGCTGTTGAGGTGACACCTCATGAAGGCAGCGTGGCACGTGGAGAAGAATCGACTGCAAACATTGCAGACCTACGTACCAAACGTGAAGAGGCACTTCATCAACTTCAATTACTAGACAAAGAGGTCGAATTGATGCGTCCTTGGGGTGATTTTAGCTTAGAGCGCGTCCAACAGTTGCGCCAAGCTGGTTATGCTTTACATTTTTATAGCTGTCCAGTCCGTGCATACAGCTCGCTTTGGGATACACAATATGATATTGTGAAGTTCCGCGAGGAAGACACCATGAATTTTGTCGTGGTCTCTCCAGTAGACGTTACTCCACAGCTAGATATTGAACCTGCTCATTTGAGTGAACGCAGTTTAGGTGATTTGGAAAGCGAGATCAGTACCATACAAGTTGTTATTGATGACACTGCCGAAGCTCTTAAGCAAATCGCCTTGGTTGATATGGCGTCATTGACAACCTATCAAACATCGCTCGAACAATCCATCGACTACACCACCGTAGAATTGAGTGGAGATAAGAAAGCAGACAATCGTCTATTGCTATTAGAAAGCTGGGTACCCAAAGATGCCGAAGCCAGTGTTGTAGAGTACCTAGAGCACTCAGGCATATATTACCAAGCAGAAGACGCAAAGATTATTGATAAGGACAAGATACCTATCAAGTTGAAGAATAGCTACTTTGCTACGTTGTTTGAACCTATTATGAAGATGTTTTCACTTCCAAACTATAGTGAAAATGACGTGACACCTTGGTTTGCACCGTTCTATCTACTGTTCTTTGCCTTATGTATGGGAGATGCAGGATATGGAGTGTTGATTGCTGTAGCGGCAATGATCATCCGTCCTCGTTTAGCAGAAGATATGCGAAACTATGCAAGCCTTGTGGTATGGCTAGGCTGGGCCACAGTGATTGTTGGATATATTACTGGTGTGTTCTTTGGTATAGATATCTCTCAATGGGCTTGGATACCAGGACATCAATATATGATAACAGATGCCCATTATTCAAAGATATTAGGTGGAAACAGTCCTATGATGATTTTTGCCATATTGATTGGTCTAGTGCAAATCTTCCTAGGTATGGGACTCAACGTAATGAAACTAAACAAACAGTTTGGGTGGAAACATGCTTTGGCACCCGCTGCTTGGATGGTATTTCTAATTGGTGGAGGAGCCTATTTAGCATGTGGAACTTTCTTAGGTACAGCCATGCCTACATGGTTGACATACAGTTTTTATGGACTACTAATTGTTTCAGTATTGCCTATATTGTTCTATAATACACCAGAAAAGAATCCACTAGTCAATATGGGGACAGCATTGTGGGATGCATACAATGTATTCTCTGGCTTGCTAGGAGATACGTTGTCTTACATTCGTCTTTTTGCCTTAGGACTTTCAGGTGCTATCTTAGGTGGTGTATTCAATTCACTAGCTTTTGATTTAACAGGTAGTTTACCATTGATTGGTCAAATTATAGCAGCAGGCTTAATTCTACTAGTAGGTCACTCTATCAACATCGCACTATGTTTAATCAGTGCATTTGTGCACCCATTACGTTTGACATTCGTTGAGTTCTTTAAGAATTCAGGATTCGAAGGTGGTGGTCCTGCATACAAACCGTTCAAAAAATAATAAATTAATAACATATTAAACAGAAAACATTATGACTCCAATTGTTTTAGCTTACATCGGTATTGCACTTATGGTCGGTCTTTCAGGTATCGGTAGTGCATTTGGTACAACTATCGCGGGTAGCGCAGCTATCGGTGCATTGAAGAAAAATCCAGCAGCTAGTGGTGCGTATACAACACTTGCAGCGCTTCCATCAACACAAGGTATCTACGGATTCGTAGGATACTTCTTGATGAGTGGTCAATTGGCCAATATTACAGAGACATCTTGGGCACCTGCAGCAGCTGTGTTTGGTGCTGGTTTGGCTCTTGGTATAGTAGGGCTTTATTCTGCTATTCGTCAAGCGAAAGTATCAGCAGCAGGTATTGCAGCTATTGGTAGTGGACACGATGTGTTTAGTTCTACTATGGTCCTTGCAGTATTCCCAGAGTTGTACGCTATCCTTGCACTTCTTGTATTGATTCTAATCAATGGTGCACTGTAATTATCCGAAATAGATAATACATAATATTTCTCATATTTAATGGGGCTTCGTCATGCGACGAAGCCCCATTTTTTATTTTATAGAGTCAATTATACTCTCTTCATGTTTTTAATTCTAATATAGCCATAGAGCTTTGAGCCATTATCAGTAAGTCTGATTCTAAAATACGGGATACTTCACCGACTATTAAAACAACTCCCTATGCTTGTTCGTTAGAAGCGAGATAGAAATTTTTTCTTATTTTTGTCTCTACGTCTGCGGATAAAGACACCTCTCAATAATGCCGACCATACAAAAAAAAGTGTCAATATAACAGCTTTATTGTGCATTATAATGCCAAAATCTTTACAGTAGATTGCTGCTGCAAAATAGGACAGTATAACTACAGGGAATAGGTAGTACAAAATAGTCTGAAGTTTTCTCATAATCTGATAGCTTATTTAGATTTTTACTAGGACAAATGTACAAAAAAAGTGTCAACCACAACGATATATAGATTGTTTTTGTCCTTAATCAATGCATTGTGTATGCATGTAGTGTATTTATATTAGCAAATGTACAGCTGCATGGTAATCCTCGAGCTTATTGGCCTTCTTGATTTTCTTAAGAATCCTCTTATCTGTGTCTGGTAAGAAATAGTCCCAAATACTCTTGAGTTTTTGGACTATCTGCTTATCACCACCTTCCAGATAGTTTGTGTATGCTTCTGCTAGTTGGTCGTGAAATGCCAAACATTTTTCTAGCTGACCTGCTTCTGATAAGGCCATCTCTCCCTTAATCTTTAGACCAAGCAGAGGATCGGCTAGAAGTCCACGGCCAATCATCACACCTGCGAGGGTAGGGAAACGCTCAAGTATCTCTTGTGCATCTTCTGGTGAGTTGATATCTCCATTGTACCATAGAGGATGCTGGCAAGTGTCATAAATCGCCGAGAATGCATCAAGATCGCATGCACCCTTATAGGCTTGTTTCCCGAAACGAGCATGCAGAGCTAGGCTATGTAGTGGTGTCTGGTTGATGATGGGCATCCAGGGCAATAACTGGTCGGGTGCATCCCAACCTAGGCGCAACTTAAGGGACACGTGTAGATCGACTGGTATCTGTTCCATAAGGGCCTGAAAGTCTTCTGTGCTTTGCTTAAACACGCCACTGCCACGTCGCTTGGATGTGATGAGTGGAAAAGGGCAACCTAAATTGACGTCTACACGTTTATATCCAAGATCACGTACATAGTCGAAAAGGGTAAGCATCTCTTCGGCGTCACCGCCTAGTATCTGCGGGATGGTACATGATGTGTCGTTATACATCAAGGCTACGTCCTTTTTATCTTTATTGCGTAAAGGATGTCTTAGAAAAGGAGTGTAATAGTGGTCTATCCCTCCAATAAGCGTTTGGTGAATACGTCGGTATATATGGTCGGTATGTCCTTGTAGGGGAGCCATGGCCAGACGTATAGGTTGCTGTGTATTTGTCATTCGTTAAAATCGTTTGTAGCTACAAAGATACAATATATTCGATAAAGTCATATTTTTTCTTTATTTCTTTGTGGTATATGGAATTGGAATTATGCATCAAATAGCATATCTTTGCCCATCCAAAATTAAAATCAACTATTCATATTGTTTTATGGGAAAGCTATCCCCTTTTGAGATTGTCAATGAGACCGAGAAAATGGCCTTATTTAAAGTAGGCCTTCCAGTGCATAAAACGGTGATTCTTGCGATGCTGGCAGGAGTCTATATCTCCATAGGAGGTGCTTTGAGTGTCCTTACGGGGGCTGGATTTGGAGCAGCGGCCAATGGCAACCCGATTATTGCCAAGATGGTGGCTGGAGCTACTTTTCCGCTGGGGCTCATTTTAATTGTATTTGCAGGTGCTGAACTTTTTACAGGAAATACAGCGGTATTGATTCCTGCTTGGTTGAATAAAAAGTACACGCTGGGGCATGTGCTAGCCAATTGGCTTTGGGTGTATCTGGGCAATCTGCTCGGTGTGCTCGTTTTCACGTATTTCTTATTGTATCTGACCAATACGTTGGATGTGAGTCCGTACAAGGAGTCGATCATTCAAATTGCTCAGTACAAAGCTCATCTCCCTTGGGGCATTGCGTTCTTAAAAGCTGTTGGGGCCAACTGGCTGGTGTGCCTTGCTGTGTGGCTTGGCATTAGTTCGCATAGTACGGTGGGAAAGATGATCGGGCTATGGGCGCCTATTTTTTGTTTTGTGATTCTCGGGTATGAGCACAGCATTGCCAATATGTTTTACTTTACAATAGGGCTGCTTGAAGGGGCTGATGTGACAGTATGGCAAGCCATATGGAACAATGTGATACCTGTCACATTGGGCAATATTATCGGGGGATCTATCTTTGTAGGTGGATTGTATTGGATGATATATAGTAAAAATGAATTTAAATAATGGATACTGTATAGTAAGTCTTTTTTTATTGTATATTTGTCCAACTTTATACGCTCTGGGAATCCTAGAGAATGTTTAATTATATCACTACACGTAATGAAAGAATTTAGAAAACCCCTTTGGAAAGATTTTTCCTTTCTAGTCAGTTTTGCTTGTTTTATTGCTCCACTCGTGTTTTTCAACGAAATGGGAGTAGGTACTGTGCTTGGCTGCTTATTTTTTGCAATAGCATTGTTTCTGCTACGCGCTTCAGGATATAACTATGCTCATGTAGAGGATGGTAAGGTTGTGATACATAATTATTTCTTCAAAAGAAAAAGAAAAGAGTTTGCTGCTGAGGATCTGGAAAGTGTCGTTTTTGAACGAGCTATTGGTTCGTATGGTACTTTCTTCTGGATGCTTGTGGTACCTACTGTGCCTACGAAAAGACCGCTGCGTTATCCTATAGTACGTGTAAGTAAAGAACAAATCAAAACATTGATATTGGCCACGCATGAGCTTGGGGTAGCTGTTGACTATTCAAGGATTTCTTGATAGTATGTGCTGCAATCTCTGAAGATATGGCTTTATTGAATAAGCACCATCTGGCAATCATATAGACCAGATGGTGCTTGTTTGTTTTTATGGGCCCGTCTAATGACTGGGGAATAGATAATGTTTTTTAATTTATTTGTGACAAAAACTTGTACATATTAGATCGTTCAGCTATATTTGAGGGAGATTTTTGATTCAATACTTGTATATATCTATATGTATGAGAACGTAGATTGTTACGTAAGTCGTAATAGGGTATGAGTTTTTCAAATTGAAGTAGTACGTACACTTAATAGATTGATATATGTTTTCAAGAAATACTTGGTGTCTATCATCGCTTTTTCTTCTTTCAGCTGTCCTCGTCACTGGATGTATAGACGATACCGACAGATACAGACCCATTGAACCTGGTACTAGTCCACTGGCTTACTTAGAGCCCAGCGCTGATTTCTCTTGGAATACAATGGATAAGGCTTCTGTGACTATAGAAGTCGATGACAAATTTAACAACGAGTACGATTATATCGTGCGTGTCTATAGTTATGATCCTATAAGTGTAGATGAACCTAATGCGCTGTTTTCAGGGACTGCACGTGGAAATGCTCCGCTGACTTATATGCTGGATTTCCCCAGTAAGATGACCAATATCTATGTTGAAGTGACTGATCCGCAGGGGTATTCATCGGTGTATGGATATGAAGCACCGGCGGCTGGAACAAGTGTGACTTTGCCTTGCCGTGTGGGGCAACCAGCCTATGGGACGACTCGTGCTGCGCAAACGCGTGCTGCTGTGGCGGCAGAAGATGTCGATTTTACGATTCCAAGCCCAGCAGCATTGCCCACTTTTGATACGACAGTGCCTGCAGATGCTAGTGAGGTGCCCGATGTCAGTGTGTGGGGAAAGGATGCTGTATATATTGTGCCGCAGGGGAAAACGATCAAACTAAACAATTATAATAATTATCAGCCTGCTACGTCTGGACAGCTTCGCATATTGGTGGCGGGAACTCTCGATATACAGACGCTTACGTTGTACAATGGGGCGCAGTTGTATATTTTGCCTGGAGGGAAACTACGAGGGGATAAAGTGGTGCTCGCTCAGGATGCTGTTTTGCATGTTGCCGATGGTGCATATAGTGATGTCATGCAGGTGACTACTCAAGGTAGCAATGCCTTACTGTATGCTGGGGGTGATGTGAGAATCACGGATAAAATAAGTTTTAATAATGCTGGAAGCAATATCTATGTGGCGCCAACTGGACGACTATATGGTGGGGCTACTGTTGAGTATATGCAGGGGGATATCTATGTGGATGCCGATACGCAAAGCAGTGGCGCATGTGCTTTTAGTGCGATCAAAGCGGAGAATAGTACGGTGCGATTGATTGTGGCACCTAATGCTACGATGGATGTGACATCTTCGGTGAAATGTTATGGCCAGTTGTATAATGGGGGGCTATTTTCTGCTGCAACAATTGAGGGGAATAATGGAAGTGCACCGACGATCTATAATGCATGTACGCTTGTTGTATCCGATGAGATTGCTAAGATTGGGGATATGTATCTTAAGCATGGTACGGTGTCGGGCAAGGTGCAACATAATAACGACGAGTTGACTTTTACGTCTCTCAAAAAATATGCGCCTAGTTATACGCACAATATATATCTGCTGGATGGGTCTTTTATATTTGTTGAAGATATGCAGTTTGGAACGGGTGCTGCGTATGGGTTGAACAATGAGGGGGATGCTGAAACGTCTTTTGTGCGTTGTTCGCAAACAATGGAAAGTCAAAATGGATTTACCTTTTATGGCAATGTCGTGGCGGAGGTGGTCAAGAAACCGAAGAAGATTAGAACATCCAATGGGGCTGTGTCTTCAAAATATGGGAATGTATTGCTTGATCTGACAACTTGTACGGGAGCGGTGAAGACGCGTGAGGTCGATCCAACTCCTCCAACTCCTGCTGGGGACTATGCGGCATCGGTGCAAGCTGAATATACGGTAAACTTTGAAGATCAATGGCCGGTACTGGGCGATTATGATTTAAATGATATCGTGTTGCATGTCAAGAAGATAGATAATGTGCAGAATGGCAATGAGGTCAAAAAAGCGACGTTTACATTTGAGCTTCTTGCTGTGGGGGCAACGTACACACTGGGCATGGGACTCGAGTTTGTGGATGTCGATAATGCCCAAATTAAGGGTGTGGTCAATGAGTTGGATGGGCAGGCTGGCTGTGAGGAGTCGGACATCTACACTGCTTTTCATCTTGATGAGAAAGGGCTTGATGTTGGCGAATCAACAGATAAAGCGATTATTCCGTTATTTTATAATGCGCACAAGGTGTTGCTGGATCAAAGTGATTTGCCATGGTCGCAAAGGGAAACGATCAATACTGGTGAAGAGAATGTTACTGCGCGTACCTTTACTGTGACTGTTACGTTTGCCGATGGGGCCAATGTGAGTCCTGAGGCGCTCTTGTCATCATCGCTCAATTTCTTTATCTATCGTGTGGTAGATACCTATGAGGGGAAACGAGTGGAGATTCACTTAAAGAACTTCCCGCCTACAAGAAATGCGGTATATACTCCATTCTTGACGGATGCTTTGAAAGCGCTTCCTGAAGAGATCGGAAGAGCACACGTCTGAACTCCAGTCACTTCGTACCATCTCG
>ERZ795048.2195-NODE-2195-length-16043-cov-8.844196_pt1 | contig 16043 bp, 7 predicted proteins | sample MGYA00375132_ERZ795048 | MGnify/ENA primary metagenome ERZ795048 (study PRJEB30177, sample SAMN05720225) | activated sludge metagenome | isolation source: Anaerobic digester | place: Hong Kong | collected 2014-12-17 ...
GGTTATGATGAATGCAGAGGTGCTTGTATTAAACACGGGTTTTATTCCCATAAGAATTTCCAGCCTGAAAGACGCGATTTGTCTTCTCATGGCGGATAAGGCTGTGCCGGTTGTCGAGGAGGAGCGGTATGTGCGTTCCCCGTCGGTCAGTATACGGGTTCCCTCTGTTATTTCCCTGGTGGATTACAGCAGTTTCCCAAGGCACCGTGTAGCGTTTACGAAGCTCAATGTCCTTTACCGGGATGATATGCTGTGTCAGTACTGCGGGAAACGGTTTACTGTCCGTGACCTCACCGTGGACCATATAATACCGCGGAGCAGGTGGACCCAGGTAACGGGTAAGCCCATGACAGAAGGATTTTCAAGCTGGCAGAACCTTGTGTGCGCATGCAGGTGGTGCAACAGCAAAAAGGGAAGCAGGCTCCTGAAGGAGGTGGGATGGGAACTCCCGCGGGAGCCTTTTGAGCCGGAATATATGCCCCACATTGTACTGTCTGTTGACAAAGCACGCAGGAGAGGATGGCTCCCCTTCTGCACGTTCAATGTCAGACTTGTTCAGATGATACCCTAAATGTTCTTTTTCGTGAAATTCAGAAGGCCCCCGTCCAGAAGAATTTCTCTCTGGCGGCTGCTGGCAATCAGTGAAAAGGCGAAGGACGTTCCGTTAATGACGAGGGTGATATCTGTCCCCGCTTTTACCGCTGCACGAAGGTTATGTGCGGAAAAAGAATCTCCCTGATTGATTGCATCGTAATCAGCACTGTTTTTGAACACAAGGGGCAGGATCCCGAAGTTTATCAGATTTGATGTGTGAATTCTTTCAAATGATTTCGCAATAACAAAACGGACCCCGAGAAACATTGGACAGATCGCGGCATGTTCCCTGCTTGACCCCTGGCCGTAGCTTTCCCCGCCCATAATCGCGGTGTAACGCCCTTCCTCCCTGTTCTTCAGTGAACGTGAAGAGAAGTCGGGGTCAACATTTTCAAACACATATTTTGAGTATTCCGGAATGTTTGAACGGTATTTCAGGCGCTGACCTGCGGGCATAATATGGTCTGTGGTTATTTTATCACCCACCTTAAGGCCGATCACGCCATTCATCTCATCCATAAGTGGACCGGTATAGGGGGGCTCGCCGATATTAGGGCCCCTGAAAACCGGATCATCTGTTTCTGAAGGGGGAATGACCATTGAGTCGTCAATAAGGAACTGTTCAGGCATTGCAACTGAAGGATATTCTCCCGCGGGATAATCAAGGGGGTCAACGAGTTCTCCCTTTAACGCGGAAAGCGCCGCGGTTTCCGGACTCACAAGATATATTGACGCGGACTGTGTTCCGGAACGGCCTTCGAAGTTCCGGTTGTTGGTGCGCAGAGAAATGCTGCCGGTTTTCGGCGCGGCGCCGGCACCGATGCAGAAGCCGCAGGCGGATTCCATTATTCGGGCGCCGCTTGCGATGATGTCCGCGAGGGCGCCGTTTTGTGCAATCATTTCAAATACCTGCCGTGATCCCGGAGCCACAAGGAAACTCACCTCGGGGTGCACCTTTTTCCCCTTGAGGATTCCGGCGATTGTCATGAGGTCTTTGTAGGATGAATTTGTGCAGCTTCCTACGGCGACCTGGTCCACTTTCATGCCTTTTATTGACGATATAGTGACAACATTGTCCGGGGAATGGGGCTGCGCGATCATGGGGACAAGTTCTGAGAGATTGATTTCAATGACACGGTCATACCCGGCGCCGTTATCGGGAAGCATTTCCCTCCATGAGGATTCTCTCGCCTGTGCCTTCAGAAAATCCCTGGTTATTTCATCGCTCGGGAAAAGGGAGGTGGTTACGCCAAGTTCGGCCCCCATGTTGGTGATTGTCGCACGTTCCGGAACGGAAAGGGTTTTTATACCGGGGCCGGTGTATTCCACGATACAACCCACATTTCCCTTCGTGGTAAGTATTTCGAGGACCTTGAGGATCACGTCCTTTGCAGTGACCCAGGGCCGGAGAGAACCGGTCAGGTGTACGTTGATTACCTTCGGGCATGTCATATAAAACGGACCTCCCCCCATGGCAACGGCGACATCGAGCCCTCCCGCGCCTATTGCGATCATGCCGATCCCTCCACCCGTGGGAGTGTGACTGTCGGAACCAAGAAGTGTCGCGCCGGGGCGACCGAACCGTTCAAGATGCACCTGGTGGCATATTCCGTTTCCGGCTCTGGAGTAGTGAATGCCGTATTTTTTGTTCATGGTCTGCAGGTACAGGTGGTCATCGGCGTTTTCAAATCCCATCTGCAGGGTGTTATGGTCCACATAGGATACGGAAATTTCTGTTTTTACCCTGGGGATCTCCATTGCCTCAAACTGGAGATACGCCATGGTCCCCGTGGCGTCCTGGGTCAGGGTCTGGTCAATCCTTATTCCGATTTCACTTCCGGGGATAAGCTCGCCTTCAGCAAGATGCTCGCGCAATATTTTATAACAGAGTGATTCTTTCATGGTTTCCTCTCGTTGTTGATGGTGTCAGGTATTACAGTATCAGCAGTATAGTGCCGGGCAGAGTCCCGTACTGCGGGAAGACGTATTCGTACACACCACAGATATAACAAAGTGCCGGGTACAGGCAGAAGAAAACATGGCCTGTGATCCTCACAAAAACGGCAGATGGTGTACATTAAAAACAAATCCTTTGTAGTAAATTGGACTTTACAAAACCGTCTTCCGTTGTCAAATTCTTTTTCTATGCTGAACCGTCTGACGACATATCTGTGTGTCAACATTGTTATTGGCGCTGCCCTCGCGGGAGGGATATCACTGCTGAAAGCGTATCAGCGGGACCGGGGGTTTCGGGATACACTTGTGGAATATGTGGAAACACATGCCCGCCGGACGGGAGGTGTCGTGCAGGTCCCCGGAGAAACGGCTGCCGGGGACGGCGGAGACGCGGTGCCGGGGGTTCTCGCCTACAGCAGAGGGGACTGGGGCAAATATATCATCGCGCCGCAGTACCGCATTGTGCAGGACAAAATTAATAGTGATATCTACAATATCGAGTCACAGGACGATGTCAGTCTTATATCGTACGGCTCCATGGTGTTTAATTTTAAATACGGAAAATCAAAGTTCACCAAAAACAGCTACAAGCAGTATGATCAGGACAAACCGGTATCGAAAGTGATCCAGGAGGGGTTTTATCCGGAACGTGAGTTAAAGCTCCATGTGGAAGGTAAAGTCGGAAAGCGCCTTACGGTCTATATCGACCATGACAGCCGTAAAGAGGACAATCACTACAGGATGAAATATCAGGCAGTTGACGATGATGAGGTGATCCGTGAAATAAATGCCGGTGAAATTGATATAAGGATGAATGACTCGAAATATGCCGTGTATGATGACGCGACGGCCAAGGGGATGGGGATGGACGTAACCTTCCGCAAGGACAAGCTGAGGGTCAAGGCCTTTGGAAGCGTAACCAGGGGGGAAACCGCGGTTGAGCATTTCCGGGGAAATTCATCGGCAAATTCAGTGAGCCTCAGGGAGTATCAGTATATCCGGAACAGGTACTTTCAGCTTGAAGCGTTCAAGCGGTATGACGGGCTTACCTCGCCGCCGGCTCAGGACATAACATTCTATAATCGTGTCACCTTTACCTCAAGTCCCGGAGACCCTCAGTCCTATGCCCCGTATGCTGTCAACATTGATTCTGCGGGTTTTGCGCTGTACATGGACGACATGGATGGTACCAACAATTATAACGGCATAACAATAAGCATTGGGAATGGATATTACAACAGGCTTGTGGCAGGGGTTGACTATACCGTGAACTATTCCACGGGTCTCATTACGTTTCTGCGGGTCATACCCGATAACGCGAGGGTGTTCGCGGTGTATACCGTAAATGGCGGGAGTACGGTTACTACAGACAGTGCGGCGCGTACTGACATTTTTCCCGGGAAACTCTTTGTTTTCATAAAATACGGATATTCAATCAATGAGGATGTGGACCGTAACTGCAGTGGTGATGTGAACAGCGTTGTTCCTGACGGCAGGCTGAATTTTGACATATATGAGGTGCGGTCGTTGTATCAGATCGGTGAGCGGCAGATACTTGATGAAAATTTTAAAATTGATTTTTATCTTGAGAACAGCCTTCTCACAAGAAGTGAAACAGCGAAAACGGGACGATACAGCATTGATAACGCGAGGGGGATCGTGCAGTTCAGGCTTCGGGAGCCGTTCAGGAGCCTTCTCGGAAGCACCGCGAATACACTGTACAGTGAATTCGCAGGGGGCAATAAAAATCTTTCCTCGAAATATGTGATGCGGGTGAACTATTACCGTGAGGCCAGGAGTTTTCAGCTTCAGCACCAGAATATCATTCCCGGAAGTATGCGTATCCGCATCAACAGCCGGGAAATTCCTGAATCTCAGTACACTGTTGACTATACCTCGGGTTTTCTCCAGTTCACCAATCCCACGAACCCTGTCATCACATCGGACACAAGTATTGAAATACGGTATGAATATCTCCCTCCCGGCGCGGAGAGGCAGGCCTTTGTGGGAGGTGTGCGTACGGATTATCAGTTTAACCGGAACCTGAATATCGGGGGAACGTTTCTCTTTTACCGTGAATCGGAAGGTGTCGCAATTCCCAACGCAGGGGCTGAACCTGAACAGATTATGGTATTTGAGGGCGATACAAAACTGCACCTCGGAAGGAGCAGCCTTAAACGGCTCCTGAACAGGCTTCCGGGGGTCACGGTTAATTCGATGCCCTTTTCATTTACGGGATATGCGGAATACGCCAGGAGCTACAAAAATGTCAATACTTTCGGGAAGGCCCTTATCGATGACATGGAATCCTCCGATGAAATTGTAAATGTTTCACTTGATGAAAAGGACTGGCACCTCTCCTCACCTCCCACCGGGAGCCCCTCCGGGATTGCCGCTGACCAGACAAACAGGGGCCTTCTGTATTACTACTATTACCGTGATCCCGTAAGTCCCGAGTCCCTTCGGGGCAGAACGTTTCCCGGATATGCGATTCCCTACAGCACAAAACCCGGTCCCTATAACGTGGCAACAGGACATATCCAGACGACGGTCCAGTCAGAGGAAAGCCAGCGTTCCCTGACAATGAATTTTGATTTTCAGAGCGGTACAAAAGATTACGTGTCGGTGGCGACACGGAGGCTTTCATCACAGGCGGTGGATTTCTCAGGACTGCAGTATGTGGAGATATGGTTCCGTTCTACAGGGGGCACCGGCACCGTTGACATGTATCTTGACGTCGGACGGATTAGTGAGGATTCGGATGGAGACGGGCGCCTTGATACGGAAGATGCCAACCTTAACGGATTCCTTGATTCAGATCCCTCGTCAGGTTTGTTTGAGGACAGGGGATTTGATTTTAATCCAACGGGTGGAATATTCACCAGGGAGGGTACCGGGCCGCAGCTGAACAGCTATACCCTTGGTAACGGCGTCCTGGACAATGAAGACCTGAATGGAAACGGCCTCCTTGATACCACTGAACAGTTTATTCGGATGCCCGGGGGTGTAACGGCAACCTATAACGGGGAGACCCTGCAGGGGATAGACCTCAGTGATACTTCCTGGCACAGGGTGCGTGTGTATCTGAACAAGGAATCGGCGGCATATCAGGCGGATGCCAACCTCTATGAAGAAATTTTAAAACAGGTCGAGTCCCTGCGGCTTATGGTGGTGCGGAACACTGCGTCCAGCGGCACCATCTATGTTGACAGCATAAAATTTATTTCAAGCAGGTGGAAAAGCGTGGAGCTTGACGGTAATCCCGCAGGGGCGCCGAATAATTTCAAGGTCACTATTGTGGATACCTATAATGACGAAGAATACCGTTCAAGCGCGTTTATTTTTCAGGAAAGCAGCGTCTATACCTCTCTGCACGGTGAGCGGAGCGACAGTGAGCTTCAGCATGAACTGGAATCGGCGCTTTCCCTTGATTATGACCTTGCGGGGTACAGCAGCGGGTCGGTCACAAGAAAATTTGCGAAACACATGGACCTGCGGTTTTATAAGACGTTGAACCTGTGGCTTAATGTGCGGCAGTATACGGCGGGGGATACCGTTGGAGTCATTATCGGGTCGTCGGAAACAGATTATATAGAGTACCGGGTGCCCATGGAATATATCAATATGTGGAAGGAGGTGACCCTGCGGCTTCAGAGCGGATCGGGGGGCGCTATTGAAAAATATGCCGTCGCTGGAAATCCGGACATGAAGAGAATCAGCTACATGAAAATTGTGGTGTACAGCAGCGGCACAGGAAAGCTGTGGATCAATGATATTTACGTGAGTGAACCGGAAACACTCCGCGATGATGCCCACTGGTATGAGGCGGAATTACGCTCGCACCGCCCCCTTGCACGAACAGCATCCGGTATTCCTATTCTGTCAGACATCAGGATAAAATATATCAACAAAGGCCATGGAGCGCAGTTCAGCACTCTCGGCAAAACAGTTAAGGACATGAGTGAAGAATACCATGAACTGTTTACCTCGGCAAACATATTGCCGAACTGGAGCGCCAAGCTGGATTATATTCATGAACGGTCAGGTACTGACAGTCTCAACGAGGAGGTTGAGGAGGAGCGGCGCGGTTCTACTCTCAGGCAGAGTGTCCTGTTTGAAACGCACTATGTATCGAATATCAATGCGGTACCCAGTGTGAAGCTTGTGTACAGGCAGGAGCAGTATGAAAATAACCGCGATGAGGAAATTTCCGGCTACGCATTGACACGGGTTACCAGCAGCAAATCTCATTCTCCGGTACTGGTCATTGAGGAAAGACTCAAGGAATTTCTCGGGGGAGATATTGTGGCAACGCTTCAGATGGATGCGCTTTTTAAGGAGGAAAATATTCACAGGGCTTCGGACGCCGTTTCCCCCATGCAGCTGTCGGATTATATCTCCGTACATGAAGTGGAGCAGCGGCAGAAAGGAAATACCCGTTTTTCGGTTTTTTATCAGAACAAATACTTTTACTTCAATCCGATACTTGACGCCGGGTCACATGAAATTGTGAGACTAAGCGGGAAGCGTGATTTAACTGACACAAAAATATATGAAGAGGTGAACGGGGGGTATCACCTGCCTTTTCTGTATAATACAGACTACAGGTTTGTTGAACGGAATAAAAATATTGAGTTCAATCTGGGATGGAGGAAACACAGTATTATAAATCCTGTTTTCAAGGTGAACATGTATTACCTTGAAAACAGCTTCAGGGATTATACTGAGAGTGAAAAACTAGTATCAGGGCAGTTCGCGAGGGCCCGGGATGCCCGAAGTTTCATATCAAACAGGATTGACATACCTGTTAACCTGAACAGGGTGGCCGCCCTGAACTTTATCAAGAATTTTCACTTCAGCTTCAGCAGGTCAATGTTTCTGCAGGAGACGGACGTTCCTTATGAAGGGGAGAACACATCGTACCTGGATGAGGAATATGGCATGAGAAGGGTGTACGGGGGCATGTCCGATGCGGGGCTTAACCTCATGAAATATTACCCCTGGTATTTTCTGAAGGGGAGGGGCAATTACGCGGGTGGAAGGGACTTTGTATACGGAAAATTTAATGACAGCCTCTCCTATCGTGACGGGACAACTGTTGCCAACTATACCAACAGCCTGCGGCTGATTGACACGTTTTCACTGAGCACCACCCTGGGCATACATATTTTAAATATTAATTACACCGCGGGGCTGAATCATGTCAGCGAACGTCAGACAGTCTATGGTATACCCCAGCAGTCGGTAGTTCTGACAAATGGTGTTAACTGCACTGTTGATCTTATGCAGATATTCAGTTTCAGCTTTTTCAGGCCCAACAGGCCCGGTATCCCACACCATGGCGCTACCATGAGCACAGGATACAGTTACAGCAGGAACATGATTATCACGCAGAATATTATTGAAGATATACAGTCTCCTTCCCTCGGTTTTACGTTTAAAAGGGACCGGATGAGCCTCGGTTTGCGTGGAAGCCTGGATTACCGTTTCAGGCGTGAACATGAGTACATTGATCCCGATTCTCCGGAGGGAAGCGATGACTATATTTATGCAACAAACCTCTCCACCGCAGAGGAGCTGAGCGAGGTGGAAAAGGGATATAATTTTTCAATATTGTTTGAGACGGATGTACTATGGCTGCACCGGTTTTTTTCAGGATTCTATACTCTTGTGGCATATCCTGTATTCAGTATTGAGTATGCGCTGCTTCTGAACAGGTATAATTATACTGTTACGGTGTCCCCGGAACCCTATGACCAGCACCTTGTGACGGGGAAGCTGACACTCGATCTTCACAGAAATGTTCAGGGTGGGCTTATGGGACGATGGGCCCTTGAGAAATTCAGAAACCGGGACACGAATGGTGTGTACCGGGAGCTTATTTCCTATGAACTGGGGTTTAATTTTACACTGCTTTTTTAGCTGTGCCGGAGATGGATTGTTTCGGGGAACCGGTTGAATGTAATGAAAAGACGGTTCTATCAATCCATAGAACGATATCTTCCACAAAAAAAAGATTGATAAGAATTTGAAAATATTGCAGTATTGCGCTTTCTTCGTAAGTAATCATACCATTTGTGAAAAAATATTCAGGAGACAATATTATGCAGCGAGACGGATACTCAGCGGAGGAGCTTTTTATCTCTTCCCAGGGATTGGCATATAATGACTTTATTATTCTTCCGGGATATATTGATTTTGCCCCGGACGATGTAAGCCTTGAAGCAAACCTGACAAGAAATATTACACTGAAACGTCCTCTCGTTTCTAGTCCCATGGATACTGTTACGGAATCCAGTATGGCAATTGCCCTTGCCCTCATGGGGGGGATCGGCATAATTCATTATAATAATACTATTGAAGAGCAGGCGAATGAAGTGCGGCGTGTCAAGCGGTTTGAGAACGGGTTTATTAACGATCCCATTGTTCTTTCGCCGGACCACCTTATTCGGCACGTTGATGAAATAAAGGAGCGGTACGGATTTTCCGGTATCCCCATAACAATTGACGGGAAACAGGGGTCCCGGCTTGTGGGTATTGTAACGAACCGTGATGTCGATTTTGAAACAAACAGGGAACGGAGAATTTCAGAGGTAATGTCAACCGACCTCCAGACTGCAAAGGAGGGGATCCATTTAAAGGAGGCAAATGAGATCCTGAAAAAATCGAAAAAAGGGAAACTTCCCATTGTTGATGATAACGGTAATCTGGTTTCACTTATGTGCCGCAACGACCTCCTGAAAAACCGTGAATATCCCAACGCGTCAAAAAACAGCCATAAGCAGCTCATGGTGGGAGCGTCCCTTTCAACACAGGATGAGGCAAAAGAACGCCTTGATGAACTGGTACGTGCCGGTGTCGATGTGGTGGTAATTGATTCCGCACAGGGAAATTCCGTGTATGAAATCGATATGATAAAATATATCAAGAAAAAGTATCCGGACCTTGATGTTATTGGCGGAAATGTGGTAACAGAGGAGCAGTGTGAAAATCTGATAAAAGCAGGCGCCGATGCACTGAGAATAGGCATGGGGCCCGGTTCAATCTGCACGACACAGACCACCATGGCCGTCGGGCGGCCCCAGGCGACAGCGGTATTCCGGTGCGCGAGGTACAGCAGAAAATATAATATACCGGTTCTCGCTGACGGCGGTATTGCGAATATCGGTCACATCGCTAAGTCCGTCGCGATTGGAGCATCAATGGCAATGATGGGTTCAATGTTTGCCGGTACACAGGAGGCACCGGGAGAATATTTTTACGAGCAGGGTGTTCGGCTTAAAAGATACCGCGGAATGGCGTCAATTGAGGCTATGGAACGGGGCGGAAGCAAAAGGTATTTTGCGGAGGACTCCAAAATCAAGGTTGCCCAGGGGGTTTCCGGGGCTGTCGTCGATAAAGGTTCGATGTTCGATTACGTGCCGTATCTTATACAGGGGCTCAAACACTCTTTTCAGGATATGGGAGTGAGGGATATTACAACTCTTCATAAGAAATTGTATGATGGTGAGTTGCGGTTTGAAAAGCGGTCAATGTCGGCGCAAATAGAAGGCGGCGTGCATGATATGTATTCATATAAAGAGCCGAAATACATGTAAAAGGTATTCCGGCTCACAACTTTACAGCTATCAGTATAATGCCACAGGCAGATTGCAGTTCCCTCTGCCTGTGGTAAAAAAAATCAGAGTTCTACTTCGTAAATCCCTTCGCCTTTAAAATCCCGATGATAATATCTGCAACCTGTTCAGGTGAAAATCTGGCGATATTAATGGTAATATCGTAGGAAACAGGATCTTTTGCATCAAATTTGATGTATTGTGTGAGAAATGAATGACGCTCGCGGTCTTTATTCTCGACAAGGCGCTCAGCTTCACCTTTGTCTTTTATGCCGTTCAATTCCATTATCTTCCGTACACGGTTTGAAAAGGGGGCGACAAATTTAACATGAACTCCGTATTTAAGGCCTTTTGTAATAACAACACCGGCCCTTCCCACAATTATAGAACGCCCCATAACAGAAAGGCTGCGGATAGTCTGTACAAGTTTTTTATATACGGTAACCTGTGGAGGGTAGTCGGTAAGCATGGAACGCATCAGTTCAGAAATTTCTTCACGTTTTTTTGTGTCAATTGTCTGAATAAGAGTCTCCGATATCTGGTGATCTTCAACAATTTTATTTATAAGTTCTTTGTCGTAAGTTTGCCATTCTTCGATGTTTTCATATTCATTAAGTTTCTGCGCAATTATATTGCAAATCGTTGTGCAGTCACAACCATATTCCCGTGAAATAGTGATAAAAGGACGCGGCAACTCATCCAGCTTCTCTTCCAGGGGCTTTTTTGCCCGTTCCCATGATACAATCTGTTTGTTTACCAGTTTCGCAAGTGTGGATTCTTTAACATAGCTGCTCATATAATTACTCCTTCACAATAACGAAAAATTATTATTTGATACGTTCTATGCTGTATATAATAACAATGGGGCGAAAAAAACATTACACAATGACGCTTTTTTATGTGACATAATTTATTTGATCATTGTTTATAATTATGACAAATCTACAATCTGACACATTTTAATCAATTATTTTACAGTTATTTAATAGAAATTTTTCCCATGCGGGATGTCCGTAATTACAATATTACTTCATTGCAAAGCGGTATTAGAAATAAATTTCTTGTTAATTAATGAAAATGATGCTTTCATATTAATATTCACTCCAGAAAAATGTACATTGTTTTCAACATGTTATGTTGTTCCGTAATTAGAGATTTTTCATTGAAAAGTAATCCTTTTCGGGGATTATGATAGTAAATAATCTGAATGTGAGGAACGCAGCTCTTGTTGCATTCGGTTTCATTATTCATTACCTTTATTCCCTTTTTCGTGTTTATATATCTCGGGTTCTATGCATTGTTCCTGGACAGGAACTCCAGCGTAAACCGGGTATTTCTTCTACTCTGCGTTTCATTTTCATCATGGTCTATAGCATATACCTTTATGCATATGGCTGATACTGTGCGGGAACTGTGGTTCTGGAACAGTATGGGAGCTGTGGGATGGTGTACCTTCGCAGCGTTTTTCCTTCATTTCGTTCTGCTCCTTGCAGTAAAAAATACCGTGATCAGAAATAAATGGTTTGTGATCATTTTATATATCCCGTCGGCCGTGTTTCTGGTGAAGGAAATCACAGGTAACCTTACGGTAAAATATTTTGTGCTTCAGGAATTCGGGTGGCGCGAGGAGCATCCATTCGGGTCAATATGGTTCTGGAGTTATATCGGATTTACCATCGCGTATATTGTAACAGGTATTGTTGTCCTTTTTTACTGGAGGTTCCATTCAACAGTACAGCGTGATAAAAAACAGGCCGGTATTATTGCGATAAGTACGGCTATTTCGATGATTCTGGTAATACTGGTTGATGTTGTGCTGCCGCTTTTTTTTGAGTTTCAGTTGTTTCCGCTCGCTCCGGTGATAGTACTATTGTGGGCAACAGGGGCATGGTATTCCATTGTCCGATACAGGCTCCTGTCGGTAACGCCGGAATTTTTTACTGATGAAATAATATCCAACATGGCTGACATCATGCTTCTTGTTGATGCGGATGGAATAATAATAAAAGCGAATACACAGTTTATCAATCTCGCGGGCGTTGATAACGGGAGTCTAACCGGGCTGCCGATGGAGAATTATTTTGACTGCAGCGGGGAGCTTGAGCAGCAGTTCAAAAAAATTAAAGAGGGAAGTATCACTACTGCAGAAGTGCCGCGGGCTATGATTATCAATAAGGTTGAACATGTTCCCGCATCCCTTTCGCTGTTTTCCTTTCAGGATAAGTCTGGAGATGTTTCGGGAATTCTTATAATAGGACATGATCTTACAGACAGATATCATCTCGCAATGGCCGAGGTTGAAAGAAGGCTGACTCAGCAGGCACTTGAGGAAAGTGAAGAAAGTTTCCGGCAGATTACAGATAACATGATGGACCTTGTGGCCATTGTGGACCGTGAGGGAGTATTTAAATATGTAAGCCCCTCGTATCGAAGTGAACTGGGATATTACCGGAATGACCTTATGGAGCAGGATGCGTTTGCCATCATACATCAGGATGACCGGGAAAAGGCCTTTGCAATGTTTATAAAGGGCATTGCCGATAAAACACCGGGCAGGATGGAAATGCGGATCCGACATGCCGATGGTAACAACTTGTGGTATGACTGTCATGCAAACATCGTATTTGATAAATACAGTGAAGTTGAAAGGGCAGTCGTCATAAGCAGAAATATTTCTGACAGGAAAAAATCAGAAGAAGCCCTCCGGCAGAGCGAGATGCGGTATAGAACAATACTTGAAAGTATTGAAGACGGATATTTCGAAGCATCAATAGAAGGATCAATCATGTTTTACAATGATTCATTCATGAAAATGCTCGGGTATTCCCGGATGGAACTTGATGGTATGAACTACAGGCAGTTGATGGACGAAAGTAATGCCCGCAAAGTGTATGAAGTGTTTAATGGTTTATATAAAAACCGGACCGCAACAACAGCATTTGACTGGGAACTTCACAGCAAAAACGGTGAGAAAAAGACAGTAGAGGCCTCGGTATCCCTGATCATGGATTTTGGAGAAATACCAACGGGATTCAGGGGAATAATGAGGGACATAACAGGACGTAAGAAGATAGAAAACAAACTTCGTGAAAGCGAGGAACGGTATAGAACTATTACCGAGAACAGTTCTGATGTTATCTGTGAAATTGACCGGAATGCACAATATGTGTATATCAGCCCGAATGTTGAAAGCAAGCTTGGATATTCCCGTGATGATATAATTGGACGTAGTATTTTCGATTTCTGTTATCCTGATGACCTGGCTCTGTTACGGGAAGTATGGGAAAAGCGCATTGATCAGGTTACGTTCCGCTTTATTCATGGAGACGGTACATTGAGATGGCTTGATAATACATCCAGGTATTTTCTTGATTCTGATAATGAGTACCGCATTGTGGCGATTTCCAGAGATGTAACAGACCGCAAAAAAAACGAAGAGGAACGGTGGAAGCATGAAGTGCATCTCCGGCTTCAGCAGATGGCGCTTGCAGACCTTGCAAAAAAAGATGAATTATATCACGGTGACCTCAAGGCGTCATTCAGAATAATATGTGAAACAGCAGGTAACAATATGGGACTTGAGAGGGTCGGAATATGGCTCTATAGCGCAGGGGATACTGAATTATTCTGTCATAATCTTTATTGTAAATCTGAAGATACGCATACAAACGGTTTGAGGCTGCAGCGGGAGCAATACAAGGAATTCTTTGATGCACTTGAGGGGAGCAGGTTTATTGATGCAGATGATGTTTCATCGGACCAGCGAACGCAAACAATATATGAAGAGTATTTTAAAAAAAATGGCGTTACATCCGTTATGAATTTCCCTTTCCGTCTTGGCGGTGAAACGGTAGGAATTATGTTTTTTGAACATGTTGGTGATATTCGTGTATGGGCAGGTGAGGAAAAAAATTTTGCCGCGTCTCTTTCTGATTTTGCATCACTTGCGATGGAATCATACAACAGGAAAATTGCAGAAGAGGCGTTGAGGGTGAGCGAGGAGGCCCTCAGGCAGAGAAATGAAACGATAGAAAAGGACCTGCGGCACGCGCAGATAATTCAGCGGGCGCTGCTGCCCGGTAATGTGCCGGAACTTGAATGGATTGCGGTGGATTACAGAAATTACAGTCTTGATGCTGTTGGCGGTGATTATTTCTCATTTACTACTCTTCGTGAAGGGGGCCTTGGTGTGTTTATCGGGGATGTTTCGGGACATGGGGTGTCTGCAGCGTTGTTTCTTTCTCTGTTGAAATCAACTGCTGACAGGATTTGCAGAATGTTCGGACAACAGCCGAAGGATTTTATCACACGCCTCAATGAAGATCTTATTGTTAATATGCCTCACTACTTTATCACCGGTATTTACGGTTTTTTTAATTATGATGTCGACACCGGAAAACATTCTTTCACATTTTCAAAGGGCGGGCATCCGAATCCAATATTGTACAAAGCGTTAACAGGGGAGGTCTCTCTGCTGGAATGTAAAGGTACAATTCTGGGGAAATTTGAAGATGCCGAATATTATGAGGAGAAATTGTGTCTTGAAAGAGGTGACAGAATATTCCTGTACACAGACGGCCTTCCTGAAACCCGGAACGATAATAAAAATATATATGGATTCAGCAATGTCCCTGCGTTGATTAAAGAATCGCACCGCCGCAGCCTCAGTGATACCCTTGATACGGTGTTTGATGAACTGAATATCTTTAAAGGGTCAGCAGAAATTGATGATGATATCGTATTGATTGGTATTGAGATGCTGTGATAAAGGAAGGGGTTTTATTCCGGAGAACATTATGTTTTTATCAAAATAATGGCAGTTGGGAATCATTTAAAAATATTAAAAAAGGGCCCACCATGTTTGGTGAGCCCTTTTGATAGCAGTCAAAGATCGTGTGATGTATCTTAATATCCTCTTGCTTTCAGGTCCTGAGCTATACTGACAAAGAAACCAGGAGCGTCAAAGCCGGGAGTAACACCAAAGAGCTGGCCGACGATGTTAAGGTGGTCGACGCCGCCGCTCCACCATGAACCTTCAATAACACCGCGGAAGTTGCCCCATTTTGCAGAGGTAACAGATACGAGGCCGTCATTGTCGCCTTCATAATATTTGCAGATAAGCCATGGTATTTCAAGAATAACGCTGTTCGAAGCATAACGGATTTTCGATGTCCAGCTTTGATAGTATACCCCTGATACATTGGGGCAGTTCGGATTAAATATATTCTGCATATGTGGGCGAGTCATTTCCAGACCGTTTTCAAGTGAATTCGGGTTCGTGTCGCCGAAGATAAAGGCATAGACGAAATCAAGAGTCGCGCCGGTAAGTTCCCAGCCGCATTCAGGAACGATATTAAAAATGGTGTCCGCTACTGAACTTCCCCTGTGTGGTCCGGAAAGACTTGTATGTGAAGCAACTTTTGAGCCGAGCCCAAGGTTGGTAAGTGCATAGCGGGTATATACTGTGCCGTGGGAGTGGCCTATTATGTTTCCTTTTGATGCGCCGGCAATTGCAAGGATCTGCAGAAATTGTGCCCTGAAGGAAGCGGCTTTATTTGCGGTGCTGTCCATGCCGTTCACAGATGTAATGTATACATCAGCACCTTCGTCTTCCATCGGGTCTTCAATGCCCCACCAGTAATCCATAATGCCGAGAATTTCAGCAGATGCTCCCATTCCGTGGGCTAATACAATCGGGTATCTGGTGTCGCAGGTATTGGATGAACTGCTTCCGGCAAATACAACAGCAGGTACAGCAAGAAAAAGCGCGAGTAATATAGCTGATATTTTTCGAGTCATGATATCCCCCTTTGATTTGTTTATATGGTAATATAGTTACAAACCGTCCGGACTGTCAACAAATAATTAAGCCGACGG
>ERZ795048.2200-NODE-2200-length-16023-cov-12.060496_pt1 | contig 16023 bp, 15 predicted proteins | sample MGYA00375132_ERZ795048 | MGnify/ENA primary metagenome ERZ795048 (study PRJEB30177, sample SAMN05720225) | activated sludge metagenome | isolation source: Anaerobic digester | place: Hong Kong | collected 2014-12-17 ...
TTTTGAGGTATAGCAATGGAAAAAATCTACAAAGGTAAAACAAAAGACGTATATAAGCTGGAAGATGGAAATTATCTTTTAAAGTTTAAAGATGATGTAACAGGTACTGATGGTGTATTTGATCCTGGTGCAAATACAGTCGGATTGACAATAGAAGGTGCTGGAAAAGCTGGTCTAAAATTAACCAAGTTCTTTTTCGAAAAGATAAATGAGCAGTCTATACCGACACACTATATCTCTTCAGATATTGAGAATCAGACCATGACAGTAAAACCCGCAAAAGTATTTGGAAAAGGCGTTGAGGTTATATTAAGATATCGTGCTGTAGGAAGCTTTTTCAGACGTTATGGAATGTACTGTGAAGAAGGACAGGTTTTAGACGGATATGTCGAGGTAACCTTGAAGGATGATGACAGAAATGATCCACTTATAACTGATGAAGCACTTGAAATGCTTGGGATAATGACCAAATCAGAGTACAAGGTGCTTGTAGAGATGACAAGAAAAATAGGTAAGATTATAAAAGAAGAGATGCTAAAGAAGAACCTTGAATTGTATGATATTAAATTTGAATTCGGAAGAGTCGGAGAAGATAATCATGTAGCATTAATTGATGAAATTTCCGGAGGAAACATGAGAGCATACAGTAATGGTATGTATGTTGAACCGCTTGTACTTGAAAGAATGATGCTGGATTAAATGATAATTAAATAAATACTTGTGGTGACCTGTCAGTAATGGCAGGTTTTCTTTATGTTACGAAAAACAATATAAAAAAATATTTAGCAAGGAATGTATATTTTATGTTTTTCATTTGACATTGAATGCTTCGACTTATATCATTTCATTTAAAGAACAATATGTTTATTAGGAGGAACTTATGCGTAAACGTATAAAAAAACAAAGAATAAAACTTTGGAACGAATTCAAAAAATTCATAACCAGGGGCAATGTTATGGATCTTGCAGTCGGTGTAATAATCGGAGCAGCTTTCTCTAAAATAGTATCATCTTTAGTTAATGATATAATAATGCCCTTAGCAGGTCTTTTGATGGGAAAAATTGATTTCAAGTCATTAAAATGGATATTGAAACTAGATGAAGAAGGCAATGTTCTTTCGTCAGTAAATTACGGAATGTTTATCCAGTATGTTGTTGATTTTTTGATTATGGCTGCATGCGTTTTCCTTTTGGTTAAATTCTTTGCCGCAATAAAGAAAAAAGCAGAGGAAATTATAGAAAAGGAAAAGAAAGAGCAAGAAGCAGCAGCACCTCCTGCACCTGCTGCACCTCCTGTTCCAACTAAGGAAGAGTTGTTGCTTACAGAAATAAGGGACCTTTTAAGAGATAAGAAATAGTCCGAACAAATAAGTACAAGTAAAGGATGAAAAAAGATGAATACAAGTCCTGTACAAAAAAATGATAATATTTCAAAAATAAGAATAACTGATTACTGCAGTGAAAGTATTCAAGAATATTCAGTTAATCGACTTAATGAACTTACCAGCATAAAAGATGGATATATCAGATGGATTGATGTCGACAATGGTGTTGATAAGGAATTAAGAAATCAACTTGAAAGTATATACAATATTCATCCTGTAGTCTTATCAAGCATTTTAGAAAAAAACAAAAGACCTAAGCTGGAAGATTACGAAGACTATTTGTTTGTCAATGCGACAATGATACATCGCAACAATGATACTCTTGTAACAGAAACATTAAATATAATTATAAAAGATAATTATGTCATTTCAATTGGAAATATGAATGGTGATGTATTTGATGATTTAAGAAAACGCATCAGAACTCTTGGAAGCCACATACGAAAATCTGGTACGGACTATCTTCTTTATTCAATACTTGACTCTATTACTGATGTTTATTTTGACTTGCTATATGACCTAGAGGAAAAAATTGATAAACTTGAAGAAGAAATAATTAAAAACTCCAGTAATGATGTTCTTGCAAAAATCAGAGAACTAAAAAATGATATCCTTTCAATATCAAAATCAATAATTCCATTAAAAGAATCTCGTTCTCTTTTAATAAGTGAACCATCACAATATATAACAGATACCACATTGCCATATATGAAAGATGTGTATAACCACATGACAGAAGCAATTGAAATGGTTGAAAATTGTCGTGAAATGGTTGTCGAACTTATGGAATTATTTTATACAACCGCAAGCAATAACTTAAACAAGATAATAAAAGTACTTACAATTATCTCAACAATTTTCATACCCTTAACCTTTATAGTCGGACTTTACGGAATGAATTTTAAATATATGCCAGAATTTGGTTTTAAGTGGTCTTACCCTATTTTATGGGTTATTATGCTTTCAGTTACAGCTTTTATGGTTTTATATTTCAAAAAAAAGAAGTGGTTCTGATTATCTGTTGTTAATCAGTCTTTGAATATTTATATTTACTAATTATTGATACAAAAAGGAGCCAGTTCCGGTCAGACCGGACTGGCTCCTATAAATTGCCCGCCGATGACAATTAAGCATAATGCGACTTATTTTTAAAGGAGGTAGCGGGCCACATTTTGCCATCTCCTTACGTGTTGGCCTCACGAGGAGTAGCCTGATACCATTATACTCTTATTGATATATTATATCAACAAGGATATAGAAAATTTATCATTATCCTGTAAGGTTAGTACTTAAACCTTTTGTTTTCTCATCCTATAACCAGCTCACTGCCATCATAATCTACATTCAAAGTTGTTCCCGGTTCAACATCCTCTGATAAAATCATCCTTGCAATCAGTGTTTCAACATGGCTTTGAATATATCTTTTTAGAGGGCGAGCTCCATATATACTGTCAAAGCCTTGATCCACTATAAACTCTTTAGCTCTTTTTGATATATCTATAGAAAGCTGTTTTGCTTTAAGTCTTGATTCAAGATTTTTAATCATAAGATCTACTATCGTAAATATTTCAGTTTTTGATAAAGGTTTGTAATATACTATTTCATCCAGTCTGTTTAAAAATTCCGGTCTGAACTGTTGTTTTAAGAGCATATCAACCTGTTTTCTTGCATCTTGTGAAATCTCATTGTCCTCTGTTATTCCTTCAAGTATGTACTGTGTTCCAAGATTAGATGTAAGTATGATAATAGTGTTTTTAAAATCAACAGTCCGGCCTTGCGAGTCGGTTATCCTTCCATCATCCAGTACCTGAAGAAGTATATTAAATACCTCTGGGTGAGCTTTTTCTATCTCGTCAAATAAGACTACAGAATAAGGTTTTCTTCTTACTGCTTCTGTAAGCTGGCCTCCTTCTTCATATCCTACATATCCTGGAGGTGCGCCTATAAGCCTGCTGACTGAGAACTTCTCCATATACTCACTCATATCAATCCTAATAATGTTCTTTTCATCATCAAACAAAGCCTGTGCAAGAGCTTTAGCAAGTTCTGTTTTTCCAACACCTGTCGGACCTAGGAACAAGAAAGAACCTATAGGCCTGTTAGGGTCTTGTATTCCGGCACGGGAACGAATTATAGATTCAGTAACTTTCCTGACTGCTTCATCCTGTCCTATTACTCTTCTATGCAAAATATCTTCAAGCCCCAATAATTTTTCCTTTTCGCTTTGCATAAGTTTTGAAACAGGAATTCCAGTCCACCTTGCAACTATCATTGCTATCTCTTCTTCTGACACTTTGTCTCTTAACAGCGTCCTGTTTTCTTCTGTCTTTTCAGCAATATCTTCCTGTTCTTCTAACTGTTTTTGAAGCATAGGTAATTTTCCATACTTTAGTTCAGCAGCTTTATTTAAATCATATTCTCTTTCTGCTTTTTCAATCTGCGCATTAACCTGCTCTATCTCTTCTCGCAACTTCTGAACTTTTGATATCGCATTCTTCTCATTTTCCCATTTTGCTTTCATGGAATTGAAGTCTTCTTTCATATGTGCAAGTTCCTGCTGTATCTTTTCAAGATGTTCTTTTGACAGTTTGTCTTTTTCTTTCTTTAACGCTGCTTCTTCTATCTCATGCTGCATTATTTTCCTCGATATCGCATCAAGTTCAGAAGGCATAGAGTCAATCTCTGTTTTTATTAATGCACATGCTTCATCAACAAGATCAATTGCCTTATCAGGCAAGAATCTGTCAGATATATATCTGCTTGATAAGGTAGCAGCCGCTATAAGTGCTTGGTCCTGTATTTTTACTCCATGAAATACTTCATATCTTTCCTTTAATCCTCTTAATATAGAAATGGTATCCTCTACTGTCGGCTCATCAACCAGTACCGGTTGGAATCTTCTTTCCAGAGCAGCATCTTTTTCTATGTATTGGCGATATTCATTCAAAGTAGTAGCACCTATACAGTGCAACTCCCCTCTTGCAAGCATGGGTTTAAGAAGATTGCCTGCATCCATCGCTCCTTCTGTCTTGCCAGCTCCGACAATATTATGAAGCTCATCAATAAACATGATTATTCTTCCTTCAGATTTCTTTATTTCCTGAAGTACAGCCTTTAGTCTTTCTTCAAATTCCCCTCTGTATTTTGCTCCTGCTACGAGTGATCCCATATCAAGGGAGAATATTTTTCTTTCTTTTAGATTATCCGGCACATCACCTCTTACTATTCTAAGTGCAAGACCTTCAGCTATTGCAGTTTTACCGACACCAGGCTCCCCAATAAGCACTGGATTATTTTTGGTCTTTCTTGATAGAATTCTTATTACATTACGAATCTCTTCATCCCTTCCGATAACAGGGTCTAATTTCTGATTCTTTGCAAGTTCCACAAGATCCTGTCCATACTTTTTCAATACATCATAAGTCGATTCAGGATTGTCTGATGTAACCTTTGTATTTCCCCTAACTGAAGCTAAAGCCTTTAAAAAAGCATTTTTATCAATACTCATACTCTTAAAAAGTTCCTTCATTCTGGAATTTGCAGTATCCAGAAGAGCAAGAAAAATATGCTCAACCGAAACATACTCATCCTTCATGGCTTTTGCCTGCTTTTCTGATTCATTCAAAGTTTGGTCAGCCTCTTTAGATACATAAACCTTATCCGGTTCGCGACCGCTTCCAGAAACTTTCGGTAATGTTTCAATATTTCTCATTACAGCAGATATGAGTTCATTCGGTTTAACATTAAGAGAAACCATAAGCTGAGTGATAAAACTATCAGGCTGGTCAAGTAATGCATAAAGCAGATGCTCCTGTTCAATCTGCATATTCTGATACTCTATTGCTAAACTCTGAGCCTGATTTATCGCTTCTATTGATTTTTGTGTAAATTTCTGTATGTTCATACTACACCTCCGTAATTCAAATAATCAAATCTGATGAATTAAAGTAATCCATATAAATATTGTAAATATCAGAGTCTATCTTTTTATCATCTCCTATGTTATCCATGTATGCATTTATAGCATTATCCAGTGTAACAATGTATGCTGCGATAGCCTCTCCAATCCCGCTTTCGCTCATAATATAATCCATGTCTTTAAGAAAAAAACTCCGTGTATAACAAACATTATCATATGAGGCCAGTTCCAAGCTTTCAAATTTATCTGACATCAGTTTATCCTCAACTGCTTGCCAAATCATGAAAAACCTTTCAATATAAATTATCAAATCTTTACTCTGAGTCCTAACCTGTGCTTTAAGCCTGCAAAATGGTCCCTGAGTCTGTCCGGTCATCTCTATGCAATAACGAATAGTGGGACGGTATCGGTACTTTAAAGCACTCCTTATATCCATATATGAATTTGAACTCATTTCTACAAAAGCATATCTTCCTTCAGGTTCCAAAAAAGATTTAGCTTCCTCTAGAATATCTTTTATTCTTTGTGAAGGAGTTATATATGATACATGACCTGCCAGTACTTCATTTATGTAATTAGACCTGCTGGTTCTCATTGCATATGCAAGTGTATCTATCTTATTAATGACCTCATCACTAAGTATCAAACTATATAAAGATTTGTCCATCTAGTACCGCCTTTCATAATAATTGTATCACTAAATATGTAACTTGACAACGATATTATATAACTGTGTTTACAAATTTAACTAAGTATTAGTAAATATAATAACTTTACTTTGTTTTATTCTTTATGCATTTATCTGTATATGTAGATTAAAAAGAAAAGATAATATAAAATAACATTATATGGAGGACAAGATGAAAATTGGATATGCATGCCTGACTGTTGCAGTTGCAGATACTGATATGAAAAGCTGTATTGCAAAAAATGCTACAAATGAGAATTTAAAATCAATAATATCAAATAATCTGCAATCATTACTCAATATGCTTATATATAATGTTAAGAATGATATTAAACTGCTAAGAATAAGTTCAGACCTTATACCCTTTGGCTCAAGCAGTATAAACAAATTAGAATGGCAGCATATTTTCAAAAATGAATTTGAACAAATTGGAGAATATATAAGAAATAACGAACTAAGAGTATCAATGCATCCTGGTCAGTATACTGTTCTGAATTCTGTTAATGAGCAGGTTGTCCAAAGAGCAGTTGATGATTTGAAATATCATTGCGATATACTGGATTTGATGCAAATGGACAGTTCCCATAAAATAATACTTCACATCGGAGGCGCATATAACAATAAGCTTGATGCTATTGATAGGTTCATTAAGAATTATACTGCTCTTGATACACGAATTAAAAAGAGGCTTATCATAGAAAATGACGATAAGATATATAACATTAGAGAAGTTTTAGATATATCCAAGAAAACTTCAATTCCGGTCGTTTATGATAATCTGCACAATTATGCTAATCCATATGATAAAAATATCTTAGACAAAGAGTGGATAACTGAATGTTCTTCAACATGGAAAAAAGAAGATGGAAATCAGAAAATTCACTATTCTCAGCAGGATAATAACAAAAAAACCGGTTCCCATTCCCCTACTATCCATATTAATGAATTCTTGTCTTTTTATAATCACATTAAAGAATGTGATACAGATATTATGCTTGAGGTTAAAGACAAAAACATATCTGCAATAAAGTGTATCAATCTTTTATCCAAAAAGAAAAACATTAAATATTTAGAGCAGGAGTGGTCCAGATACAATTATTCAGTACTGGAAAAATCACATAAGGATTATTTAGATATAAGGCAAATGCTTAAAGACAAATCAGCTTATCCTGTTAAGGAATTCTACTGCAAGATAGAAGATGTGCTAGATTTAGATGAATCAATACCTTCTGCTGTTAATGCTTTACAGCATGTATGGGGATATTTTAAGAATAAAGCAGAGGAAAAAGAAAAAAAGAAAATACAGAAACTTATGGAAGACTATACTAAAGGTCTTATCCCTCTTAATAAAGTCAAGTCATTTCTATATACACTAACTCTCAAATATAACGATAGCTATCTTATTCAATCATACTTTTTTCACATTTAAAAGGAGCAGAACAATGAACAGACGAGAAACAGTAATACAAGCACTAAAGCACAAACAGACTGATTTATGCCCCTTTACTGTCAACTTCACCAAGCAGGCTGTTGACAATCTTGTAAATTATACAAAAAACCCTGACATATTATCAAAATTTGATACATATATTCAGGTTGCTGAGTACTGGGGACGCCCAACAGAAATTTCTGAAAAACCGAATTTCTACCTTGATGATTTCGGCATAATATGGAATCGGTCGGGAGCAGACAAGGATATAGGTATTCCTGATAATCGTGCAATTAAGGATATTGAAAATAACGATTATGTTTTTCCTGAAGTTGACGAAGCTTATATAAGAAATTTGTTTGACAATCTTGTTAAAACAAAACAAGACAGATTTGCAGTAGCAGGTTTAGGATTCTCTTTATTTGAAAGATCATGGACGCTTGCAGGTATGCCTCAGGTTCTAATGGCTATGGCTGAGAAATCAGATGGTTTACATAAGCTTTTTGATGATATATGTGATTTCAATCTCAAAATAATTGATGTCGCCTTAGAGTATGATATAGATGGCTTTTATTTCGGTGATGACTGGGGTCAACAGAAGAATATGATAATGGGGCCTGAATATTGGAGAGACTACATAAAACCAAGATTGAAAAGAATGTACAAAAGAGTTAAAGACAAAGGGCTTTATGTAATTCAGCATTCCTGTGGTGATATAGAACCGGTTTTTGATGACCTTGTTGAAATAGGTTTAGATTGTTATCAGACTTTTCAACCAGAAATTTATGACATAGAGAAGATAAAAGACATATATACAGGTAAACTTGCATTCTGGGGTGCAATATCAACTCAGCAGCTTCTATCAAGAGCTTCAGCTGATGAGGTAAAAAAGGAAACAGCCAGGATTATGAAGATATTGTTCAAAAATGGTGGATATATTGCGTCGTCTACACATGCTATCGAATTTGATGTTCCTGCTGAAAACATTTTAGCAATGTATGATGTCTTTACCAATCAGGATAAATATTTATAAATTCTAATTAGTACTAGATTTTAATATTAATACAAATAAAATAACATATATATGGTATAATTTAAACATATATTGTTATTTGAAAAGTAATATTCTAGATTAGACTAAATCTAGATTAAAAGTACTCATTACAACAGAAGGAGGATAAAATGAATAATCTGCAGTTTGCTATAAAAATGGAATATGACGGTGAAAAATTTTATAGAAATCAGGCTAAGTTAAATAAGGATAATAACTTGAATGAGGTTTGCCTTATGCTTGCAGAAGATGAGAAAAATCATGCCGTTTTATTGGAAAACAAGATGAAAGATTTAAATTATGAGTTGCCTGCTTCATCCATTGCAAACGAAAAAACCATTTTTGAGAATCTTAAAGACCTTTCAATTGAAGAAAAAGAAAAACTCAGCCAGCTGGATTTTTATATCCTTGCCGCTGATATGGAAAAGCAAAGCATAAAACTATACAGAAAGTATCTTGATGCATCACCTGGCAAAAGAAGCCGTGAGATATTCGAATATCTTATAAAGCAAGAACAGCATCATTTTGAACTCATTGACTCTCTTGCAGAAGCTTTAAGACATGCTGAAGAATGGATCGAAAATGCTGAATTCGGCAACAGACCTGAATATTGATAAGAAAGGAAGAATTATGAAAAAGTTAGTAAAGAATAATGTTTACTGGGTTGGAAAAACAGACTGGGAATTGAAAAGATTCCATGGAGATGAGTATTCTACTCATCATGGTTCAAGTTATAACAGCTACTTGATTCTTGAGGAAAAAACAGTTCTCATCGATACAGTCTGGGCCCCCTTTGATAAAGAATTTGTAGAAAATCTGGAAAGTGAGATTGATCTTTCCTCCATCGACTATATAGTAACAAATCATGGTGAAGTTGACCATAGCGGGTCATTATGTGAGTTAATGAAGAAAATACCTAATACCCCTATATACTGCAGTGCAAATGCGGTTAAATCTTTAAAAGGTCAATATCATCAGGACTGGGATTTAAGAGTGTTGAAGACTGGAGATACCCTTGATGTGGGTAATGGTAAGAAACTGGTTTTTGTCGAGATGCGCATGATTCACTGGCCTGACAGTATGGCTGCATATCTTACCAAAGATAATATATTATTCAGCAATGATGCATTCGGACAGCACTATGCCTCAGACCATCTGTTTAATGACCTTTCAGACCAATGCATACTGTATTCAGAAGCAGAAAAATATTATGCAAATATAATAACCCCATTTAGCGCTGTGTTAGCAAAAAAACTTGAAGAAATAACAGCCATGAATCTTGAAATAGACATAATTGCTCCAAGTCATGGAACAATCTGGAGAGATAACCCTATGCAGATAGTAGAAAAATATTCTAAATGGTGTAAGGATTATCAGGAAAATCAGATAACCATAATCTATGATACTATGTGGAATGGAACAAAAATGCTTGCTGAGAAAATAGCTCAAGGAATACGTGATACTGATTCTGAAGTAAAAATAAAAATATTCAATCTGCCAAAAAGTGATGTGAATGATATAACTACAGAAATATTCAAGTCCAAAATGGTACTGTTAGGCTCACCGACAATTAATAACTGCGCACTGCATTCATTAGCAGCACTTACACATTATATGAAGGGCTTAAAATTCAAAAATAAGAAGGCTTCTGCTTTCGGATGTTACGGATGGAGCGGTGAATCAGTTAAGATATTAAATGAAATGCTTGCAGATGCAGGATTTGATGTTGTTAATGATGGTTTGAAATGTTTGTGGAATCCAGATGACGAAGTATTGAAAAAGGCATATGATTTTGGAAAGGAAATTGCATGAGCACTATTATAAAAGATATATATCTTGCTGGCGGTTGTTTCTGGGGAACTCAAAAATACTTTTCCTTAATTAAAGGAGTTAAAAATACACAAGTAGGATATGCAAACGGTAATACTGCCAATCCGTCATATGAACAGGTGTGCCATAATAATACCGGACATGCTGAAACAGTAAAAATCCAATATAATCCAAAAGAAGCATCTTTAGATTTTATTCTGGATATGTTTTATGATGTAATTGACCCTACATCTGTAAACAGGCAGGGTAACGATAGAGGCACTCAGTACAGAAGCGGGATATATTATGTGGATGAAGCTGATTTAAAAATAATATCAGAATCTATAAAAAAGCTTCAGTCCAAGTATGATAAGCCTATAGCAATTGAAATAAAGCCTTTGCTAAACTATTATCCAGCAGAGAAATATCATCAGGATTATCTTGATAAGAACCCAAACGGATATTGTCATATTCATCCGCAAAAATTCATAAAAGCAGAAAAAGCAATTGATGTGCTATATGAGAAAAAAGACAAGGAATATCTAAAAAAAACTCTTACTCCTTTACAATATGAAGTTACTCAGAACAATGCAACAGAACCTCCTTTCAAGAACGAGTATTTCGATAATAAAAAGGAAGGTATTTATGTTGATATTACTACTAATGAACCCTTATTTGTATCATCAGATAAATTTGACTCCGGTTGCGGATGGCCAAGTTTTACAAAACCCATAGAGCAAAAATCTGTTAAACAGAAAACTGACTTCACTCATGGTATGGTAAGAACTGAGATAAGAAGTTCTATTGGAGATGCTCATCTTGGTCATGTTTTCACTGATGGCCCCGTCGACTTGGGAGGCTTAAGGTATTGCATTAACAGTGCGTCATTAAAGTTTATATCAAAAGAAGATATGGAAAGTTTGGGATATAAAGATTATCTATATCTTTTTGATAAAAAGGAGTAAAAATGGTTAAGACAAAGAAAACGATAGAACAGTTAGAAAAAGAGCTTGAAGAGGCATTAGCTTTAAATGCGCAGTTAATAGAAGAAAAACAGCAGGACATGAATTTAAATTATGCCTGGACAGGTAATCTCGGTCACTGGTACTGGCATGTCCCCTCTAATAAGGTAACATTTAATCCGTTAAAGATTACAGTTTTAGGATATGATGAAAACGAAATACCAAAAGAGGTAACATATCAGTATTTCACCGACAAACTTCACCCTGATGATTATGAAAAAGCTATGCAGATAATGAGAAATCATCTTCAGGGCAAGTTATCTGTTTATGAAGTTGAGTATAGAATCAAGGCTAAAGACGGTACATACAGGTGGTATTATGACCGAGGAAAAATAACAAAGTATGATAAAAACAATAAACCGGAGCTTATAGCAGGAATAGTATTTGATATCACTGAAAAGAAAATGCTTGAAGAAAAACTTGAACAACAGAATAAACAGCTTTATGAGTTATCATTGACTGACGGGCTTACAAAAGTCAGAAATCATCGCGCACTGATACAGATATTAGAAGAAGAAATAAGAAAATCAGATGAATCAGATAAGCCTTTGAGTATCGCACTATTTGACCTTGATTTTTTCAAAAAAGTAAATGATACAAAAGGACATCTATGCGGAGATGAGGTACTGGTTGACTTAGGCAGAATTATGATGCAAAATGTTCGTTCATCTGATACTGTAGGAAGATATGGCGGAGAAGAATTCATGATGATCTTTCCTGGCACCAGTCTTGATTATGCTAAAGAAATCTGTGAAAAAATTCGATTAGCAGTTGAAGAATTCAAGTTTTCATGTGACTTAAAAGTAACAATAAGCGCAGGTGTTTGTGAATATGACAAGACTGGGATTTCAGATGCAATAAGAAGGGTTGACACACTCTTGTATAAGGCAAAGAATAATGGACGTAACCGAATTGAAGCTTAGTATTCATTCCTTTTTTGTTGTTTGAACTATATTAATCAGATATATAGTTATTAAGACTATTTAGCTTAATCCCTATAATCCTATGGTATAATAGGGATTAATGGAGTAAAGCAATGAAAATATCCACCAAAGGAAGATATGCGTTAAGAATAATGATTGAATTAGCGCAAAACAAGAATGATAAACCAATATCTCTTAAGCAGATATCTCAGAAACAGGATATTTCTGCTAAATACTTAGAATCTATAATAAGTATTCTAAATAAACATAACTTTGTTTTCAGCACTAGAGGAATTAATGGAGGTTATGTATTATCCAAAGAACCCTCAGAATATACAATAGGTTCTATACTAAGAGTAACTGAGGGTAGTTTATCTCCTGTAAACTGTTTGGAATGTCAGCCTAACAGATGCATTAGATCTGCTGACTGTCTGACTCTTCCCTTGTGGCAGAATATAGGTAAAATGATTAATGATTATCTGGATTCAATAACATTAGAGGATATTTTAAATAAAAATATTAACAAAAGCATATAGGTAGGTATATAATATAAGAAATATCAACAGGAAAGAAGGACACCCATGAAGATAATTGTAAAAGATAATTACGAGGATTTAAGCGTCTTCGCTGCTTCTATAGTAGCTGATCTTGTAAAAAGAAAACCAAATTGTGTTATTGGTTTTGCAACTGGCTCCACACCAATAGGAATGTACCACGAACTTGCCAGATTACATAAAGAGGAAGGATTGGACTTTTCACAAGTCACATCTTTTAACCTTGATGAATATTTAGGTATAAGTATCGATTTGGAAAAACCTTATGAAATGGATCAGTCTTATGCAAGATTCATGTATGAGGAACTATTTTCAAGGATTAACATCAAACAGGAAAACATTAATGTTCCATATGGCCTGGCAGAAAATCCAGATCAATTCTGTAGACAGTATGAAGAAAAAATAAAAAGCCTTGGTGGAATAGACATGCAGATTCTTGGTATAGGTGGAGATGGGCATTGGGGTTTTAACGAACCAGGATCATCTTTTGATTCACGTACAAGAGTAGAAAAACTTAATCCAAAAACAATAGATGATAATTATGAAGCATTCTATAAAAAGGCAGGAGTATCTAAAGAAGAAATGCCAAGATATGCTCTTACAATGGGTATTGGAACAATATTAGAAACAAAAAGTGCGCTTATGCTGGTAAATGGAGAAAAAAAAGCTGATATAATTCAAAAAGCCCTTGAAGGACCATTAAGTACTGAAGTTACAGCTTCTGCAATACAGATTTATAAAGGAGATGCTACTGTAATACTTGATAAAGCAGCAGCTTCAAAACTTAAAAACATATGATTTTATTTACATATGACAATAGCGCATTTATGATTCTTTTACATCATAGATGCGTTTTTACTCAGATAGGAAAACGCAAAGTATGACAAAATTTTTAATAAGGCTATTTATTGAAAATCATGAAAACAAATCAGATCCGCAAGTACGTAGCGCATATGGAATGCTTGCAGGAATAGTCGGTGTGTCCATAAATATATTATTATTTATCTGCAAGGCAATTATAGGTTTTTTATCAAAAAGCATAGCTATATTGGCTGATTCATTTAACAACCTTTCAGATGCAGGCTCATTTTTCGTAAGCATTTTAGCATCTAAATTATCTAAAAAACCAGCTGACAAAGAACATCCCTTTGGACACCAGAGAATTGAATATATAGCGGCTCTCGTAATTTCACTGATTATCATGTATGCCGGATTAACTCTTTTTATAGATTCCATTAAGAGAATCTTCAATCCCCAGGTTTTGGTTTTTGACTGGATATTCATAATCATATTGGCTGCTACAATGCTCTTTAAGGTATGGTTGATGCTTTTCAACAAGAATATTGGAGAGATGATTAACTCAAATGTACAAAAAGCAGCATACATAGATTCCAGAAATGATCTGATTGTTACAACCCTGACAATAATATCTATGCTTATAGCAAAATATTTTTCAGTATCACTGGACGGATTTTTTGGAATAGCAGTCTCTGTATTCGTCTTTATATCCGGACTTAACATTGCAAAAACAGCACTTCTCCCCCTTTTAGGAGCAGCAGCAGATAAAAAACTATATGAAAAGATAACAGACAAAGTAGAAGCATACGCAGGAATACTTGGAACTCATGATTTAATAGTCCACAACTATGGACCTTCAAATATAATGGCGACTATTCATGCACAGGTGCCTTCTGACTCAGACTTACAGAAAATTCATGATACTATTGATAAGATTGAAAGAGATGTATATAAAGAGTTTGGCATCAGTTTGGTAATACACATGGATCCTCAGCAGATTAATGATGTACGTTACTTCATATATAAATCGATGGTTGATTCCATAGTTGATCACATTGATATGGATGCGTCAATACACGATTTCCATTTTCAAACCAGGAATAAGAATATACTTCTGAAGTTTGAAGTCTGCGTCCCCCATTCATATACAGAACAGCAGGAAAATGAAATTGTTAAAACAATAAAAAGGAAAATATCCGAGACCAACCCTCATATAAAGTGTGATATAACTGTTGAGCATGCTTTTATCGAATCATAGCAACTTATATAGAAGCAATAAATAAACAAATTTCAAATTTATAAATAATACTTTCAAACAACAAAGAAAACCCCAAATAAGGTATTTAAATTAATTATTGACAAACGATAATTTTGCGCATATAATACACATGCAATTATCGTTTTACAATAATTTGGAGGAACCATGAAACGAAAACTTTTTTATATCTTACTCACCTGCGAGGCTGCATTATGCATAATATTCTGTTTTGTAAAGCTATCCTGGCCAATGCTTTTCAGTTCAATAATGGCTTTCCCTTTTGAGCAGATCGCTCATGTTTTACGAATGCTTTCATTATCATCACCGACAGGTAATGTTATTGCTTTCGTACTATATTTTCTAATAAGCCTTATCCCTTTAATGTTTCTTCTCATATTCAGCAAAAACCACAAACTTAAAGCAGAAGATATTTTACTTTTAGTACTTACAGGTATACTCTTTGCAGCCATATACTTCATGATAAATCCTGCAACATTGACAAATATGTTGGGGAGCACTCTTTCTGTATCAGTGATTAAAGCATTTTTAGGAGTAATAATATATTCTATAATAGCAGGTTACGTTATACTCAGAGCACTAAGAATGTTCAGTAATACAGATAAATCCAACTTATATAAATACTTGAAAATACTATTAGCAATACTTAATGTAATATTTATATTTCTCATTTTCGGGACTTTGTTTAATAACATGATATATTCTTTTAACTCATTTACTGCCAACAATAATATGCCTGGTCAGAATCTGTGGTTAAACTATGTATTCATTTTATTTAATTATATTATCAGTGCATTACCCTACATACTTAATATATTTATAGTCATTAAAGTCCTGAATCTTCTTGATAATCTAAATGAAGGGAGCTACTCTGAAAAATCAGTTACCTTGGCAGACAGTCTGTCAAAGTGGTGCATAAAAGCATTATCAATAACTGTAGTTTCAAATATTGTTTTTAATGTATTACAGCTGGTACTGATTAAAAAACTGCTTGTTATAGAAAGCACGGTTCAGATTCCCCTATTCTCTATAGTCTTCGTATTGGCAACACTCTTAATGGCTAAATATATAAATGAAAACAGGAAACTTAAGAGTGATAATGATTTGTTTATATAAAGACCAGCTATAAAATGTCAAGCGACATTTTAAGATAAAAAACCTAAAAGCAGT
>ERZ795048.2201-NODE-2201-length-16022-cov-4.540615_pt1 | contig 16022 bp, 16 predicted proteins | sample MGYA00375132_ERZ795048 | MGnify/ENA primary metagenome ERZ795048 (study PRJEB30177, sample SAMN05720225) | activated sludge metagenome | isolation source: Anaerobic digester | place: Hong Kong | collected 2014-12-17 ...
GCTTATTTTTAACATAGCATATCTAAGTTTCCTTTTCAATATCCAGGTGATTAATTTAGGGGTGATTCCTGAGATTCACTCCCCTCGTTCCAATAGACTTAATCGTATCCAGGAAATCTACGCTTGTGATGCTTGTATTGTTCCAAAAAGCACTATCCCCTATAGCAGTCTCATCATAGAAGTTCCTCTATTATCTATAACGGCAGCTAGAATCATTACCGCTTCGACGTGTCCGTTATCAGCTGTTCTCTTACTTTTTTCTCCTTAAGCTGCTTCCGTAATCCAGTAAAAAAGGACTTCAGAATTCGACTGCATTCTTCCTCTCTTACGCCTCTGGTCACATCCACCTGATGGTTAAATTCTTCCATCTGTAAAATATTGAGAATTGAACCCGCACAGCCGGCTTTGGGATTCATACACCCCATCACGACACGGGGAATTCTGGCTTGTACAATTGCGCCTGCGCACATCTGACAAGGTTCGAGTGTCACATACAGCGTACATTCCTCCAATCGCCAGTCACCTATCACTTTACTGGCTTTACGGATTGCTGTGATTTCTGCATGTGCCAGTGTACTTTTGTCCGTATTCCGACGATTATATCCACGTCCGATCATCCTGTCTTCAAATACTATCACACAGCCAATGGGAACTTCTCCCAATTGCATCGCCTTTTTTGCCTGCCGGATCGCTTCTCTCATGTATTTGTCGTCTTTTTTCTCTATCTCTGTTTTTTGCATCTCTGTCTTCTGCATTTTCATTCCAAGTATGCCCTTCCATTTCTTGCAAACAATTCTCATTAAGCATATACTAAAAGTAGTATTACATACACCTTTCACAATGTATTGATATAACCTTTATCATGATACATCTTAACATATATACAGGAGCGTGCGTGAATAAATTATGATTATCGGTGGTTATGCGTCAACAACTTTATTAGATTATCCCGGTCAACTGGCCTGTACAATTTTTACCCGCGGCTGCAATTATCGCTGCCCTTTCTGTCAGAATGGTTCCCTGGTTCTGCCTGATAAGAATGCCGAAAGTTATTCAGAGTCCGAAATACTAGAGAAACTAGAGCGACGAGTAGGGATTCTGGAGGGTGTCTGTATTACCGGCGGAGAACCTACACTACAAAATGATCTGATTCCATTTATTCGAAAAATAAAGCAAATGGGGTTCCTTGTAAAATTAGACAGTAACGGTTCTAATCCTTTACTTTTGCAGGAACTAATAGAGGCCTCCTTAGTAGATTGTATTGCAATGGATATCAAGTCCGCTCCTGATTCTTATGCTGCAGTCTGCGGTCTACACAGTATCGATCTTATGGCGGTTCGTTCCTCTGTCCAGCTGCTTCTTAACTGTAATATTGAATATGAGTTTCGCACCACTCTGGTGAAAGGCCTGCACACAAGCGCAGATATTCTTGGTATTCGTGACTGGCTCGCCGGTGCCAAAGCTTATTATCTGCAATCATATGAAGAAAGTGATCGCATTCTTACTGCACTGCAAGGCCGCAAACTTCCTTTCTCTGCATTTTCCAAAGAGGAACTTCGTTCTTTTCTTACAATTGTACAGGAGAAGATTCCCCATGCCACCGTACGTGGTGTCGACTTATACTAGTTAAATGTGATATTGGTCAGGTTAGAATTCTACCTTTCTCATATAATATCCCATCTTTCCCGCATGTTCATATCCCTCAAATCCAAACATTTCCGCTACCATCTGTTCCTTTTCATGAAAACTCCCCGGAACTCCGATGTAATAGCCCTGTCTGTCCTCATCCCGATAGTACCCAAGGATGATATGACGATAATTATAAAAACCATGCAGGAGAAAACTATTATTGGCAAGTCTGCGATATTTGGGGGCAAAAAGCTTCAACGTTAATGGATTGATACTGATATACTCTCCCTGATTGTCAAAAGGATGTACAATCTGATGTGTTTTGATCAGTTCTTCCCAGGTAGTTCGTACGGGAACACTCTTGGTTTCTGCTTCGCAGGAATCATGGCAATTCTTCACAGTCTGCGTTTTTTCTTTATCACATACTTTCTCACATTGCTGTTCTGGTATTTCTTCATAAGCGGCTGCCTGGAAAGCAGGTCGTTTGGATAATTTCTGTTGAATTCCTTCAATAAAGCAATTCCCCCAATGATGCGTACCCAAGGAAAAATGAAACCCCTCAAGTGATGCGTAATCCACTTTACTTTTGCCAATTGCATCTACCGGATAACAATGTACAAAATCCGTCTTCCCGCTTTCAACCCGGAATTCTTCCAGGAAAATATTTTCCCCTTCCTGAATCCCATACCATTTGCATTTGATAGAATCCACTGCCCTTAAATTACGAATTCCAATATGTACCAGACATTCCCGGTCTTTAAATACCAGGCTGATAAATCCTGCATTGGATATCTTCAGTTCTCCTTCGTAATAGTCTATGTAATAGATCTTTTTATCAAAATAAAACAACTTCATCCCTCTCGGTTATCTATACCAGTATATGAGGGATAAAATTGTTTTAGAACCTCAGTTCATAAATCTATTAATTATCAGAGGATTTTTTATAATTCAAATAACGTGCAACCATCATTGCAATCTTAAAGGTCATTGCCTCATCGAACCTGCGAATATCCAGTCCGGTTGTTCTCTCAAGTTTTTCCAAATGATATACCAGCGTGTTTCGATGCATATACAGTTCTCTTGCTGTTTCTGAGACATTTAAATTCTTCTCAAAGAAAGTGTTAATGGTAACCAGATCCTTCTCTTCAATCTCCAGTATTTTATAATCTCCAAAGATCTCTTTGATAAACATTTCACACAGAGATGTCGGAAGCTGATATATCAATCGTCCAATTCCGAGGGCTGCATATGCTGCAACCGGTTGATTCTCATAGAAGATCGCAGAGACTTCCAATGCCGCTCTGGCTTCCCGATAGGATCTTGTAACTTCCTTGAGTTCTGAGGCAATCGTTCCATAAGATACTCTCGCCTTGCCCATCAGTTCCGTATTAATGGTACTAACAATCTGATTAGCACATTGTCTAAGTTCGTCCTCTTCTATTTTCTTCGTCACATTACGAATCAGAATCAGGCTACGTTCATCTAGCGCTGTAAAAAAATAGTTCTTTGCGTCAGAAAAGACATTACGCAACAGCTCCTTTGCTCCCGCTGTTAATGTTGCAGCAACCTCAATCACATAAACTACACGTTGCTGATCTGCTTTTATATTCAAACGCCCTGCTTTGTTATACAGTTCCATCCCAGAGAGATTGTCTGATAAAAGGCTTTGATAAAAACTGTCTTTATCCACACGTTCTCTCGTTGCTTCCAACAGATGACCAATCGCACTCACTGCAATTCTTCCAAGCTGATATCCATCTCCACCTCCTGCATTTACCAGCAAAAGGTATGGTTCTGGTGCATCCTCGCACTTTAGCATATAGCAGTTCGCAACCATCTGACTCTGCGCTTCAGAATCAAGGAAGGATTGCAGCACCTTAGGTGAAACAGGGAACTCTTCAAACGTGGATATCAATTCCCTGCCTTCCAGATCCGCTACACAAAAGTCTGCTTTTGTTATCTCCTTCAAATCCTCCAGGCTACTCTGTATCAGTTTTGTAGAAATCATATTCTTTCTCCATTTTTCTTCATACTGTTGTAATGTCTTATCCGGTTGTCTCTCTCTACTATTCTAATCGAAAATGTAGTTTCTGTTAAGAGGGGAAATTACTGTTCATTACCTGTAAAGGCAAAAAGAACTGCCAGGAAAACCTGACAGTTCTTAATATAAGCATTAAATGTGATAATTGGACTAGTTGCAGATAGCCTGCTCTGTCTCTTTGTCGAATACATGAATCTTCTCAACATCGAAAGCAAACTTAACAACATCGCCAGGTCTAGCAGTTGTTCTAGGGTCAACTCGTGCTGTCATAGCGTACTCTTCAAGATCGAAGTATAAGTAAACTTCAGCACCAAGTAATTCGTAAACTTTGATAGTAGCTTCAAATACGCTAAGCGGAGAAGCTTCAACCATCATCTCACTGTCATATACGTCTTCAGGACGGATACCGAAGGTAACAGTCTTTCCATCATAACCGCCATCGATCAACTTCTTAGACTTAGCAGCCGGAAGAGGAATAGAACGATCAGCAATCTTTAAGTATGCAGTCTCTCCCTGAACTTCTACAACTGCATCAAGGAAGTTTATCTGCGGTGATCCCATGAATCCTGCTACGAACAGGTTCTGTGGTCTGTCATATAAGTTCTGAGGTGTATCAACCTGCTGGATGATACCATCTTTCATAACTACAATTCTGGTACCAAGTGTCATAGCCTCGGTCTGATCATGTGTTACGTAGATGATGGTAGTACCTAATCTCTGATGTAACTTAGCGATCTCAATACGCATCTGTACACGAAGTTTTGCATCCAAGTTGGAAAGAGGCTCGTCCATGAGGAATACCTTAGGATTACGAACGATGGCACGACCCATAGCAACTCGCTGTCTCTGACCACCGGAAAGAGCCTTTGGCTTACGCTCAAGAAGAGGAACAAGATCAAGGATCTTAGCTGCTTCTTTTACCATCTTATCGATCTCATCAGAAGGAACTTTTCTTAACTTAAGACCAAATGCCATGTTATCATAAACAGACATATGAGGATACAGAGCGTAGTTCTGGAATACCATTGCGATATCTCTGTCTTTAGGTTCTACATCGTTAACCAGTCTGTCACCGATTCTTAATTCACCGGAGCTGATATCTTCCAAACCTGCGATCATACGAAGTGTAGTAGATTTACCACATCCGGAAGGACCTACGAAGATGATGAACTCCTGATCTGCGATTTCAAGATTGAAATCTTTTACTGCTTCGAATCCGTTAGGATATACTTTGCAGATGTTCTTCATTGATAAACTTGCCATTTCTTTACCTCCTAATATTTTGTTTTATGTGCAACTCTGCACCACTAGAACTCAGTATAAAGGAATCCCTGTTTAAAATCTATTGCTTACTTGTCGAAATATTTCCTTCAAACCTTGTGATATGTACCAATTGTCAAGCGAGTGTTCGTTAAGTTGACAACTTTCTAATTATCCACTCGTCAGATTGACGAATTCAATTGCAAAATCATAGGTGTATAGCAAATCCCATCCTTGGTTTCTTCCGGCCTTACATCCCGAAAGCCTACTCGATGATAAAAGCCTACCGCATAAGGGGCTGCATTCACCGTACAATCCGATACCTGAACCTGTGCAACAAGATACTGCGCTGCATATCGGATGAGTTGTCTTCCAATCCCCTGTTTATGATGCTTCTCATCAACAAACAGTAAGGAGATGTGATTGCATTCCCGCAGGGAAATCAAGCCAACTATCGTTTCTTCCTCCAATGCAACAAACAACTTATATCTTCCTATCCGGAACATTCTTTTGAGTGTAGAATCCGAAATAAAATCCAGAAAGCTTTCAACACCTTCTTTACTATATACCGGTGCCTCAAACCGAAGAAATGTCCGCCAGGCCAATCCCATAGCATTTTCCCATTCTTCCTCTTTTGCCGGTCTGATTACAAATTTTAGTTTTTTCTCTTCCATAAGTAATTTTCTCCATTATATTTCCCGGCTGTTCTATTGCAATCATGCTTTTACTTCATTGACCAATTCCAATCCGTTCTCTAAAGCATAGGCATTGTCCAAAGTAGTCTTTGCAATGGCTTGAATTGCTTCCGTAGTGAAGAAGCCCATATGTGAGGTTAGGATGACATTTGGAAATGTCGTCAGTCTGGCAAGGTTGTCATCCTGCATGATACGATTGGACCAGTCTTCATAGAAAATTCCTTCTTCTTCCTCATAGACATCCAGACCAACACCACCTATCTTCTGGGACAGCAAACCATCAATCAGAGCATCGGTATCAATCAATCCACCTCTGGATGTATTTACAATATAAACGCCTTTCTTCATTTTCGCAATTGACTCTGCATTGATGATATGTTTCGTATCATCGGTCAGCGGACAGTGCAGCGAAATCAAGCTGGAGTGCTCAAATAACTCCTCCAAAGATACATATTCTACATCCAGACCTTTGACAGGATACGGGTCAAAGGCAAGTACATTCATAGAAAATCCTTTCAGGATTCGAATCATCGCCTGTCCAATCTTACCGGTTCCAATTACGCCTGCATTCTTATGACAAAAATCAGTTCCAAGGAATCCATTAATATTCATATTGAAATCTCGCGTTCTGCCATATGCCTTATGAATCATTCTGTTGCAGGCAAGTAAAAGTCCCATTGCAAACTCAGCAACAGAATCCGGGGAATACGCAGGTACACGCAATACTTTGATTTGGTCCTTTGCAGCCTTCATATCCACATGATTGAATCCGGCGCTTCGAAGAAGGATTGCCTTCACCCCTATCTCGACCAACTGTTCAATCATCTTCGCATTCGTTTCATCATTGACGAAAATGCAGACCGCATCATATCCCCTGGCCAGAAAAATGGTGTTTTCTGCAAAGGGCAAATCTATAAATTCAATCGTATAACCATATTCCTTTGCCATTGGCTCAAACCAAATACGGTCATACGGTTTCGTACTGTAAAATGCTATTTTCATACTGTGTCCCTCCAATCAGCTTGTTCTGCATTCATTATAGACTCTTTCTCACGAAATATACACAATGAGTTCTCACAATATAATGCCGTGGGAGAAATCATGCAGGCGTGAAAGGTTCCGGCACAATTGATCATATAAATTGCAAAAGACCATGTATTCTCTAGCAGATTTCAGCGCCTGCCGGCATCTTCTTCTCCGGTGTCATCAATGCAAGATTGCCTTCTTCATCCTCTGCACACAGAAGCATTCCTTCCGATACGACGCCTGCAAGCTTTGCCGGCTTCAGGTTCAGAAGAACCATTACCTTCTTGCCAACCATTTCTTCTGCGCTGTAGTGCTGTTTGATTCCGGAAACAATCTGCTTCATCTGATTGCCAACCTTAACCTGAGAACATAAAAGTTTCTTGGACTTTGGAACCTCTTCACATTGCACAATCTCACCAACTACAAACTGAAGCTTCTCAAAATCACCATATTCAATCTCCGGCTTTAACAAAACATCGATTCCTTCCTCGGACGCTTCCGGTGCGGCCTCCTTAGGTTGGTTCGCAGCCTGCAGTTCTTCTACCTGTGTAAGGACTTCCTTGATGTCGAGTCTGGCAAATAAGATTGATGGTTGTTCAGTTACTTTGGTGCCATTGGTATAGCTTCCAAAGCTGCCAAGAGTTTCAAATGCACGAAGGGTAGTATTTAGCTGTGCTGCAATCTTCTCTGCGGTTGATGGCATAAATGGCTCAAGTAAGCTTGCGCCAATTGTGATACTTTCGCTCAGATTGTATAGTACGGTTGCAAGACGGTCTTTCTTTGCATCGTCCTTGGCAAGTACCCAGGGTTCTGTCTCATCGATATATTTGTTACAACGTTTGAACACTGCAAAAATCTCAGTCAATGCATCTGCCACACGCAGAGAATCCATCTTCTCTTCCACTTTCGCATAAGTACCTGTCACAACACTCTTAAGTTCATCATCCACAGCCTCCTTAACACCCTTGTCTTCTACAACACCACCAAAATATTTATTGCTCATGGAGATTGTTCTGTTCACAAGGTTGCCCAATGTATTGGCAAGGTCGGAGTTGATTCGCTCAACCAGCAATTCCCATGAAATGGTTCCATCATTTTCAAATGGCATCTCATGAATAACAAAATAACGTACGGCATCCACGCCAAAGAATCGTACCAAATCATCTGCATATAAAACATTTCCCTTGGATTTACTCATCTTGCCGTCACCCTGTAACAGCCACGGATGGCCAAATATCTGCTTCGGCAGTGGCTCGCCAAGTGCCATTAAGAAGATCGGCCAGTAAATAGTATGGAAACGGATGATGTCCTTGCCGATCAGATGCAGGTCTGCCGGCCACAGCTTCTGATACTGGTCAGAGCAGTTGCCATCCACGTCATAACCAATGCCGGTAATATAGTTGCTGAGTGCATCCAGCCATACATAAACGACATGTTTGTCATCAAAATCCACCGGAATCCCCCATGAGAAAGAGGTTCTGGAAACGCAAAGATCCTGCAAGCCCGGAAGCAAAAAGTTGTTCATCATCTCATTCTTTCTGGAAACCGGCTGAATAAATTCCGGATGGGTATTGATATGCTCTATCAGTTGATCGGCATATTTACTCATTTTGAAGAAATAAGCTTCTTCCTTGGCCGGTGTGACATCACGTCCGCAATCGGGACATTTGCCATCCTTAAGCTGGGATTCTGTCCAGAAAGACTCACACGGGGTGCAGTACAAGCCTTCGTAAGAACTCTTGTAAATATCTCCCTGATCATAGAATTTCTTAAACATTTTCTGAATCTGTTTCTCATGATAATCATCTGTTGTACGGATGAAATGATCATAGGAAGTATCCATCAGATTCCACAGGTCTTTGATGGTTTCTGCCACCTGATCCACGTATTCCTTGGGTGTTACGCCTGCTGCCTTGGCCTTTTCCTCGATCTTCTGTCCATGTTCGTCCGTTCCTGTCTGGAACCAGACATCGTAACCGTCTTTTCTCTTGTAACGTGCAATCGCATCTGCAAGAACGATCTCATAGCTGTTGCCAATATGCGGTTTGCCTGAAGCATATGCAATTGCTGTTGTAATGTAGTATTTTCCTTTATTCATAGTGACCTCCTTAATAAATGTACTAATCCCGTAATATCAATTCCGTAATTCCCTCGTTGCTGCCCGGCACAATTCGCTTCACACGATCATTCCTGCCATAGCTGAATTCTTCCACAATCGCTTCCTTAATTCGTGTACCTCCGTGATAACCATGAATCAGCCGAATTCGATAGGTACCCCTGCCCGCTTGCTCCACTGCTTTTTCAATCTTTGCAATTGCTTCCTGGGTGCGCAGCCCATGTAGATCAAGTTCAATTATTGCCGGATCCAGTTTCATCTTACTTCCTCCATTTCAAGTGTCTAAAGGGAGTTCGACTATCCAATTCATTGCATCCAATGTCTGCCGCTTACCTGACGTCTTATAGAATTCAAACACTGTCTTATCTTTGCGTGCTGTTGTTGGAAATAAAAAAGCCCGCCTCCTGTTAAGAAGACGGACTAAATAGCCGTGTTACCACTTCTCTTCGTAAATGCCTCACGACATTTACCTTCATAGGTTCTAAAAAACCCTGCCGCTATAATGGGCGGTCCCATCACAGCCTTACCTAAAGGTTCGGTGTGCTGCTCAGAAGCCATGTTCAAAATGCTTAAATACCAATTCCTCTCAGCCTATGTAAATAATAATACATATGGAATTCTCTCTGTAAGTCTTACGCAAATCTACTCTCTTCGTCATTGCCTTTGATATATTTAGTGTTACCATACCACAACAAAAATATGTTGTAAAGAGATATTAAAAAATTCTCTGCTTCTTCTCTGAAACGTTGACATCAATATGGATCTATACCCTACCATTACAGTTCGCAGCTAAGTTATTCCTTAATAGATACTGTCTCAGTTCACTCATTTCCTTATCATCAGCATCCATAATCGTGCTATGACCAGTGACAGTACAGTTCCCGCAGTAAGCTTTATCCATCCAATATACTGAATGCAAAAGGTTGGTCCTCCATAGAATTCGATTGCCTTATTAAGATACAGGAATACCACCGGATGAATCAGGAAAAGATGCTGTGAAATGTTACCAACATAACATGTGAATCGATTGGTCAGTAATGTCGCCAGTTTTCCATTTTGCATCGCCATCAGATAGACGAATGAGCAGGAACTCAACCGGAACAAAGCAGAATATGTCCACCAGCGTTCTGGATGTGCCGTCGGTACTAAATCACCGCCAACTGCTTTATGTTTCATCCATATAAAGAGTGCATTTTCTATCAAAATAACAACAACGGTGAAAATGCTTATCAGGATTTCTTTCTTCGGTATAAGAGCGTCATCACGATTCCTTGTCAGAAACAGGTAACCGATATTACAGCCAAGAATAAAATCCAAACCTCTAGTCAGTGGAAAATGATAGCAAAACCACACAACCATGTCCGTATCCCACCAGCCATTCTTCCCATACACCGGAGAAGGCAGGCGACTTCCCAAAAATCCAAGAATAATTTGAAGTATTGTCAGGATTACAATCCAGCGCAGTGCTTTCTTTCTGGAGAATTGCTTATTCTCCATGAACCTTAATACCCACGGGAAGAAGAAATAGCAGAATACTGCCACGCAAAGATACCAGGCTACCCCATTGATTGAGCGACCGGCCAACGGAATCCATTCCTGAAGCAACAGTACGTTTAGTCCTAATCTCACAAGAACAAAGGTATAGTCTTCCTTACTGTTCCCAATAAAAAAGAAGATGGTAATGGCTAATGTTGTTAAGATATGTAAGAGATAGATGTTTCGAATCTTATGCTTCGCAAACTGCAGATTCGTAAGAAACGACACCTTTTTAATGCAATTGGTATCAAAATACTGATACATTAGGACAAATCCGGAAAGGACGAAAAAAATAGTAACACCCCACGCACCGGCACCACTAACGTAGCGTAACTGAGTATGGCTCAGCATTACACTAATGATTGCCAGTGCACGGAGTGCCTGTAATGATTCAATCTGCTTTCTTTTTCCTGTTTCCATTCTGTGGTTCCTTAATGTACATTGATGTTATGTATTTCACCAATACTCATTCTATCAAATTTATCCTGATACAACAAGTATCGCATACACAATGGACAGATCAAGGCAGCACCCTGATTATTATCTGCTTAATCGAATGACGTTCCAGGAAGCCGGGCTTAAGACTGCTGTTAAAGTACCACCATCCAGTCTTGCATTTCCATTGTTGCTTGGAACTACGTTGTTCGGTTCTGCTTCTGTATTTACAGCCTTCACGTCATCATGATGCATTACGATATGTTCCGTAATTACATAATCTGCATACTGGCGAAGATCACAGGTTAACCTCATTTCTTCTGTCAAATCCTTACATACTGCAAAGATTACCAATTCTTCCTTCTCCTCGTTGGATACGACAACACTGTCAATGTAAGGTGCATCACCAACTTCTGCCTCATAAGTGGGGGCTTTCACGATGGTATTCAACACAGTGCCCTGCCCAAAGTTGGAAGCGTGCAGGAACGGATAGTAGATTGTCTGCTTCCAGGCACCGGTATCGGAGGTCATAATCGGAGCGATCACATTCACCAGCTGTGCAAGGCATGCCATCTTTACGCGATCTGCATGACGCAGTAAAGTTATTAACATACTGCCAACCAGCAAAGCGTCTTCAAAGTTATAGACATCTTCAAGCTGATGCGGTTGTGCAACCCACTTTTCTAATTTGGCATCAGCTTCTGCCGAATGGTACCATACATTCCACTCATCAAAGGAGATATTAATCTGCTTCTTCTCATGCTTCTTACCCTGAACATAATCGCAGATTGCAGCTACATTTTTGATAAATCCATCCATATCCACACTCTTGGCTAAGAATTCCGGTGTGTTCTGCGCTTTATTGTCATAGTACTGATGCATGGAGATGTAATCAACGGAATCATAGCATTCTTCCAGTACTTCACGCTCCCAGTCACCAAAGGTCTCGATATGTGAGAAGGAGCTTCCACAGGCAACTAACTCAATTGTCGGGTCAAGAAGCTTCATGGCCTTTGCAGTTTCATGTGCCAGACGGGCATATTCTCTGGCCGTCTTCTGTCCGGTCTGCCATGGCCCATCCATCTCATTGCCAAGACACCAGGTCTTGATATTATGTGGTTGCTCATATCCATGCTTTCTACGAAGATCAGAATGATAGGTGCCGCCCTTAAAATTACAATACTCTAAGAGTTCCTTCGCTTCCATGATTCCCCTGGTGCCAAGGTTCACTGCCATCATGACATCTGAGCCGGCTTTCTTTGTCCAATCAACAAATTCATTCATACCAAACTGATTGGATTCAATGACCTGCCACGCAAGATCCACTCTGCTGGGACGTTCTTCCTTTGGTCCAACGCCATCTTCCCATTTGTAGCCGGATACAAAGTTGCCACCCGGATAACGAACAATCGGAACTTTTAATGACTTCACCAATTCCATCGTGTCTTTACGAAATCCCTGCTCATCCGCAAATGGAGAATCAGGTTGATAGATTCCTTCATAAACCGCGCGCCCAAGGTGCTCAATAAAGGAACCATAGATTCTCTTATCAATGTCACCCAGTATAAATTCCTTGTCGATAATAATCTTCGCATTCTTCACTTTTCATTCCTCCTGTATCCTGTTGTTGGTATGTTTCGTCAATACATTCTTTATTTGACTTTTCTATTGTTAGATTAACGGATTTTGGTTGAATAGAACAGTATATATCTTCCGATTGATTTGACTTTTCTTCCGATATGCAATATGGTGAAAATAGGGAAATGAAAAAAGAGAACAAAAAGACAAGGAGTGCTCATGCTGTTTACCAATTATTGTAACTATAATTTTTCGAATCCTGATTATGATGTCATTGATCGTCCAAACGGCAATCAGGAATACCTGTTTCTTTACTTTCAAACGCCTATGGAAGTTCGGTTAAATGGCACAATTTATTCGGCACAGCCCGGTGCATGCCTGCTGATTCCGCCCCATATAACTGTTTACTATCGCGCTGTCTGTCATTTTAAGAACAGCTTTGTTCACTTTGATGGAGAAGAATGTGCCGATCTCATTGCACATTATCCATGCATCCCACTCAACAAGCTCTTCTATCTTTCAGATTTAGATTCTGTGAATCGAATTCTGAAGAGTATCTATATGGAGTATGTCACAAAAAACGAATTCTTCGAGGATGCAATCGATACCCTGCTTCGTTCCCTCTTAACACAGATTGCCCGTCAGTTGAGTACTTCCTCTGTCATCCCAACTGATATTCTTGGACTCTACGATATCTTCCAGAGTGCAAGGCTGAATATTCTGACACATCCGGAGAAAGACTGGGATGCAGACAGTATGGCAGCGCTCACGCATCTTGGTTGCAGTCAGTTCTATCACTACTATCAACATTTCTTCAAATTGTCACCCAAAGCAGAACTGATAGATGCCCGATTGGAAAAAGCACGCTACCTGCTCCTGCACGAATCCTTTAGTGTTGCAGTCGTCGCGGAGTACTGTGGGTTCAACAATCTGGCTCACTTTACAAGATACTTTAAAAAACAATTTGGTATTACCCCAGGTCATTACAGGATGAAGCAGGGGATATCTACGGAATAATCTTTACTGCCGTTCCATAAGCAACAATCTCAGCTGCTGATTGCATCAGTGCTGAGGAACCGTATTTTACATTCACAACTGCATCAGCGCCAAGCCCAACCGCTTCATCTACCATACGTTTGGTAGCAATCTGTCTGGCTTCATTTAACATTTCGGTATAGCCTATCAGTTCGCCGCCGACTAAGGTTTTTAGCCCTGCCATAATATCTCTTCCTACGTTCTTGGTCTGTACAACGGTCCCTTTCACAATACCTAATGCCTCGATATTTTTTCCCGGGATATAATCAATATTTAGAAGCTTCATTTTCTTCTCCTCCTTTAATCTCTTTCATCCTTTGTTTCAAGGCTACCAGAACACCAACCATGAGAAATATTGTCGATAGGATAAATATTACCATAATTGGTGTGCTGTCCGGTTCCTTGATGATTGCTGCAACACATACGATCAGAAATACGGTTGCCACAATCATAATAATTGTGGTTGTAACGATACTGCCAGTCTTCTTCTCCTGATCAATCTTACTAACATTCTTAAATTGAACACCTTCCTTTCCATTGTATTCATCACCTCCAGATAAGAATCAGCATCCAAAGACTCCAGCATATTTTCTGATTCAATAATCTTTTTGCACATTTCTCTGGTGCAGAGAATATTCTTCTCTTCCCGTTGCAGGTAGATTAGATGACGTTCCATACATTCCGACAGAGTAAATGTCGCATTCTGCATATTTCGAATCTCCTCAATAGGAATGCACAGCTTACGAAGAAGTTTTATTTTTTTTATTTGTTCCAAATCTTCCATGGAATATTCACGATATCCGTTCTCACGATTTCGCTGCGGACTTAACAAACCCTGTTCCTCGTAAAAACGAATGTTCTTTTTAGAAATTCCACTTAACTTCTCCATTTCATTAATCTTCATCACAGTTCCTCCCGCAGCTTAGAATTGAGCCACTTTTGTTCTTTGGATTATGGATAATATAAACCTTCCACAAAGTGGAAGGTCAACATTTATTTGAAAACTTTTTAATTTTTTCTTTTTCGATCTATTGAATGCCTTTTTCTGATTTAAACTTTTCCATCGATAATGGCTTGACATTCCACCCCTTATATATCCATTGTCAATTCCACCGGACAGTGATCGCTTCCCTCTACTAAAGTCAGAATCTTCGCATCCTTAATCTGTTCCTTGATCCTCTCAGCAACCACAAAATAGTCAATACGCCATCCCACATTCTTGCTTCTTGCATGGAAACGATAAGACCACCAGGAATAAATGTCGGTCTGTTCCGGATACAAATAACGGAAAGAATCAACAAAACCGTGCTCTAACACCTGCGTAAATGCATTTCGTTCTTCGTCTGAAAAACCTGCACTATGATGATTGTTCTTTGGATTTTTCAAGTCAATCTCCTGATGTGCAACATTCAAATCACCGCAGTAGATTACAGGCTTCTTTTTATTCAGTTCTACAATGTAATTCAGGAAATCTTTCTCCCATCGCATTCGATACTCCAGCCGCTTCAGTTCCTCCTGTGAATTCGGGACATAAACAGTAATCATATAGTAATTCTCATATTCTAATGTAATCACACGTCCCTCATGGTCATGTTCCTCTATCCCAATGCCATAGTTTACACTAAGCGGCTCCTTTTTTGTAAAGATCGCAGTTCCTGAATATCCTTTCTTTTCAGCATAATTCCAATACTGATGATATCCCGGAAGCGCGAGTGCAATCTGCCCCTCCTGCAGCTTTGTTTCCTGCAGGCAGAAAAAATCCGCATCTGCTTCTTGAAAAAAATCCATAAAATTCTTGCCTACACAGGCTCTTAATCCATTAACATTCCATGATACAAATTTCATTATGATTCCTCATTTCTATACTGCTTGTGAATAATTTAATTTTAGCATAGAACCATCGGCAAGGAAAGAATGAACTCACTAAGGGCAACATATATAGAATAAGTTCATTCGAGGGATTTCGCCTATGTCTTTTCTCTCTTCTCTGCAACACCTAATAAAACAGAACCGTCGTCAGCCTGTTTTCATTTTCTCTGCAATCCTTCTGTTACTTGCAGGCTTCTTTATTCTTTGGACTCAGCCATTTATTCAGGAGCGTCTCTTTGAAAGACTCTGCCATGAGATTATCCGTGACGAGTTATGCGATGACAGGCTTAGTCTGCACTACTGTCTTGCCAATCCAGGCGAATATGATCTGTATAGCGAAGATTCTCATCTTCCGGTCTTTGATCAGGACAAATACGAGCATTCACAAGATTATGCTTCTCATACATTACGACAATTACATCGAATTCATCAACCTGCCTTGAATTCTAAGCAGCAGGAGACCTATCAGCTTTTGGAAAACGCTCTGTATCAAGATATTGCCCTGGGTGACTATCTTTATTATGATGATTATCTCTCTCCTGCCTCCGGGCTTCACTCAGAGCTTCTGATTCTTTTATCAGAATATCGCTTTCGGACCAAAGAAGATATCGAAGACTATCTTGACCTTTTATCAGAAGTACCGGATTATCTGAACAGTCTGTTGACCTATGAAAGCATCCGCATACAACGTGGAATGTATCGTGGCGATGCCTCAACCCGCGAAGTGATCTCACAATGTGATCTCATGATGAATCCTTGTGAACTGGACAACAAAAGTCATTTTCTCCTTGTAACCTTTGCC
>ERZ795048.2213-NODE-2213-length-15977-cov-8.778797_pt1 | contig 15977 bp, 16 predicted proteins | sample MGYA00375132_ERZ795048 | MGnify/ENA primary metagenome ERZ795048 (study PRJEB30177, sample SAMN05720225) | activated sludge metagenome | isolation source: Anaerobic digester | place: Hong Kong | collected 2014-12-17 ...
GTGGTGACTGTCGCAATAACCTTCCCGCCGTATTTGTGCACTTCTTTCGCGATCCAGTCCCCCTTACCGAGAGCGTAATTAACCACAGGGACCTTGTTCTCTATCAGTATTTCCGCGTTCCTCTCGGCACCGGGAAAATACAGTGTCACATTTGCCGCGTAGGGTTTTTTTGTGAGTTCCTTAATCCGCGCAAGATATTCACGGGTCTCTTCCACACCGAGCACCCCTGTAGCCAGTATCCCGAGGCCCCCTGCGTTGGAAACCGCGGCAACCAGTTCCGGTGTGCTTATCCAGCTCATACCGGAAAGAATAATCGGATATTTAATTTTAAAAAGATCAGTAATGCGGGTTTTCATAAAAAAATCTCCTGATAATTATATTTGACAATACCATGCGATACAGCACTGAACGCAGCACGTTCCCCGCCCTTTTTCAACAGCAGGAACGTCTTTATTTTCTACACATAATGCATGCTGCACATGCTCCAGGGACCGCAGAAGAATCAGCATTCCCCGCTGTCACCACTGCAGACATACGCAGTTACTGTTTCAAAAAATAGTAATTACCGTATGTGTCAATAATAAAAGAGAATTTTTTGATGAAGGGGGCTACCCTGCGTCAGGAGGGTTTTCTCTTGTCTGATTGTCTGCCGGAGGCTGCAGATCATAGTTATTGAGAATTTTATATATCTCCCATAATGAAAAAAACAGCGTCAGCAGAATAGGCCCTATCAGGACACCGGCAAGGCCGAACGCCTGAATACTGCCGAGGAGGAGAAAAAAGAAGATGATTGGATGAAAGTTTAATTTCTTGCCGAAGATATTCGGTTTCGCAACATTTTCAAGGACCAGATACCATACCATACACCAGATACTCACAAATATCGCAGCCCAGTATTTCCCGATTACGACAAAAAAGAGTACCGCCGGCACCCATACCAGTGACGTGCCTATTACCGGTATCAGCGACAGCACCGCGGCAATGCTTCCCCACAACAGAGGCATGCTTAATCCGCCAACATACAGCCCTATCCCCACCATGAAACCCTGGAGTATCATGATAAGCAGGTTTCCCGCGAGAAGAATTTTTATCACATCTTTCAGCCGGTCCACAATGTCCCGTTCTATATCGTCCGGAAAGGGAAGGATCCGGTAAAATGACTCCTCAAGCCTGTAGGCATCCTTGAATAGAAAAAACAGTATCAGAATCATGAAGAAAAAATTTACCGCCAGCTTGAGTGAAAACGTCACAAGGCTCGTAAGGTTCGCGAATACCGCCAGAGACGTGTTCTGGACCATCTGGAGCGCCTTCTGAATTATCTCACCACGGCTGATGTGAAAGTTATCGTCTATCATCGAGAAAATCGCGCTCTGATCAATCCATCTGTTAATCGACGCAACGCTTATATTTGTCTGAATATATATATACAGCTCATAGGCCTGGTTTGCGAGGGAAAGGAGCAGAAAAAACATCGGCAGAAGAATCAGGACGATAATGAGGACCACCATGATACTGGCCCCTGCAAAACGTTTTTTCACATACTGGAGTATTTTATCATGGAGTGGCCGCAGCGCCATATATGTTATAAGGGCGAACAGAAACGGCCAGAAATAAAAACGGTAGATATACCCAAGCCCGAAAATGACACAGCTGAAGAGCACGAAGAAAAGCCTCACCAGCTTCCGGTTTTCCTTGAGTCTGAAATATGAATCACTTTTTTCCAGCATAAAGTTCCCTTTCTGCGCTGCCGGCGCCTGCCGGTACCGGCAGCGCTGTCAAGGATGAAACCTCTCAACCTTCACTTGGTTAGATAATGAGATAAATCAGCAGCTATTTTCTGAATAGCGTGATCAAGATATTGCGGATCTGCGATTCGCTTCCGGTATTCTTCAATTAGTTCAGAATCGCCGGATATTTTACCCTGCTTTATCTCACGATCCTCCTTGTTCATGAGATTTTCCATATCTACACCCCTTTTCAGGTCCCCCTGCTCCTCCTTGAGCAAGGTTCTCAGACCATATTAATCATTCGGTATAAACGAAAAACCACTTAACTATTCTTTACAAAATACGGCCCTTTTTCCCTTCTTTTTTATTTACGAATCTCTGCCAAAAAGATGCAATATACTCACCACTTACATGTGAGTTGGATGAGTAAAATAATGTATAATTAGTTGAAATTTTTCATGTTTCATTTATAACATCATATTACCTGATAATGTCTTCAACCCAGAAAATTTCACCCTTCTCATGGTACAGCAGGTCAAACCTGCACGTCACTGCCGTTGTATTATAGCGCCTGTTTTCCATAAGGAACCGCCTTGCGCATCGCCGGATGGTGGCCTTTTTCCTTTCACTGATGGAATACAGCGACCCGCCGTAAAAATCACAGTTTCTGGTTTTCACTTCCGCAAACACCAGCAGGCCTTCTTTCTCCGCGATAATATCTATCTCCCCGTATCTGCCGTTACGGTAGTTTCTGCAGACAATCGTAAATCCCTGTTCCGCAAGAAACACCGCAGCACGGTCCTCGCCCCAACGCCCGAGGTCTTTCTTCGCGCCGCTTCCGGACATACCACACCTCCGGTACTGTATGAATGATATTGTGAAACAGAAGGGTATGACAGGGGGGATATTACAGCACTTCGAGAAAATTTACTCCCGCTTCCTCCTCATCAAGGGCCTTCACTACATATAGTGATATTTCCTCGAGAAGATTGACAATTTTTGTTTCGGGAATCCGTTTTCCCTGTTCATCAAACACAAGCTTCACGATGGGGCGCATGGGCTTCTGGGGGACAGAACCCACCACAATTCCGGTACTATTGTCATTGAGGCGGACAAGGGACCCTATGGGATATACCGACATCCTGGAAAGGAACACCTTCAGGATAACCGGATCAAATTTATTCACTCCACTCGAGAGCAGATTCCTCATGGCATGATAAAAAAACTGCTTTTTCCGGTAGCTCCTGTTGGATATCTGCGCCTCATAGCTGTCCGCGATAGCGGCAACCTTCGCATACTCGCTGATCTCATGGCCCTTCATTCCCCGGGGGTAGCCCCTCCCGTCATACTGTTCGTGGTGCTGCAGCGACACCGCCGCGACAGAATCGCTCACCTGCCCCAGCTGCTTCAGCGCCCTGTACCCGTGAAGGGGATGGGTCCGTATAAGGTTATATTCCTGGTCGGTGAGATTTGACTGCTTGTTCATAATATACGGGGGGATTTTCAGCATACCCGCGTCAATAAGGAGCGTCGCGAGACCAAGTTCGTTCAGTTTATCCGGAGTATACTTAAGGGCAATACCGATTAATATCGAATAAAACGTGACATTTACCGAATGCACCACAAGATAATTTTTCCCTTCGTCAAGGCCATAGAGAAAAAGAAAAATATTACTGCTCTCCCCCATAAGGCGGACAATTCCGTCAAGGGCCTCTTCAAGGCCCGTCGTGGTAAATTTCTGATCGGTTTTGATGGCAGAATGCACCTTTTCCACCTCAGTGCACGCACGGCGGTGTACTTCAATGAGGTTTCTCCGTTTTTTCAAAAGGTTATTATAATTTTGAACAATCGCATCGACGTCAACAGGATGAAGCGCTTCAATTGTCTTTTCCAGCTTCAGGTCCGCGTCAGTGGAAATCAGGGTACCCGCTGTTTCGATACTGGCGACACCCCATTTCATGAGTTTTTTGATATCACCCTCTTTTATGGAAACATTTGCCCCCACCAGCATATTATTGCTGTCAATATATACGGGTTTATCAAACCGCATACCCGGTTTCAGGTCTTCTACGAGTATTTCTTTCATCTGGGACATTCTTTAGTATCCAAAACCGTCAAATTTTTTCCTGAATTCGCTGTTCATTCTGTAACAGTATCCAAATACTTCAGCCACAGCCCGGAACAGGTGTTCCGGTATTTCATCACCAGCATTCAATTCACTCAACACGCCGGCAAGATCAGGGTCGTTCACTATAGTAATTCCGTGTTCCCGGGCAAGTTCAAGAAGCTTCTCCGCAAGAATCCCTCTCGCGACAGCAAGCACCGACGGAGAAGCATCACCGCCGTCGTAACCGAGAGCTACTGCTTTCTTCCGGTCCATGTTATACCTTCAGATCAACACCGAACAGCGCCGATGAAGATTCGAAAGTCCCGATGCATTCTTTCAATACTTCGACACTGTTATATAGTGATATTGATATTTTTTTTTCAACAAAAATTTTTATTCTTTTATGCAATTCGTTTATATCTTTTTCCAGGAAATTAACAGCTTTCTCTTCTCTGCAGAATATACCTACATGCAGGGCTTCCTGAAAGTCCCGCACAAGGATGTCGATATAACCCAGCGCCGAAAATTCCATCCCCCACAGTACCGCGTTCCTCCCGTGAAGGAACCTCATCACCTTCCACTCATCCCCGTCCTCCACGGGTAATGCCCCCGTAAAAAATTCCCCTCCCTTTTCACCCGCCCCGAAAAGATACTTCACAATCATTTCAAGATCGTCGGCGGAAAGGTCCCCGGAAGCGGCAAGGTCACTCATATTCCGGACAACCGCATCGACCTGTTCCCGAAGATCCCCCCCACTGCGTGCATCGTGGAGGGACTTCTCATTCGTTCGCTTTCCGCCTCCAAGCAGGGCAAGGAGAGGAACAAGAAAATCACTATTAATACCGCTTTTCTGCAGAAAAAGATAAGAAAAAAAGGGCAGCGACTCCATTTTCAGGTCTTTTTTCATTATATTGTTCAGGAGGCGGATGATAACGGCCCCTTCATCCCCGGACTTCCCCGATCCGAAGAGCAGCAGATTCATGTCCATAATGGTGCGCACACTGCTTTTCAGCAGAGAGTCAGCCATCCCCTTCGAGAGCATCATCTTTCCTGAGACATCATTCAAAGTATATCCGGAAAGTTTTTCAAATTCGGCCGATATATTCTCCCGGCTCACCATGGAAAAAATGAAAGAAGAACCGCTCTTTTCCTTCATCACAAGAATGAAGCGGTCCTTTGAAGGAATCCCTGTCTCGAAACCCGCGTTAAGATGCTTCCCCTTAATATCAATAACCGCATTCCTGGAATCAAGGCGTTCAACGATCTTCGCCATGACCCGGCCCCCTTCAGGAATACCCCGCAGCATGTCCCGCACAGCGGCTTTACCGGAAATTTTTATAATGTTCTGGGAATTAATTTTCACGTGTTTCGCTGCACCCGGCAATTATTCAATATGGAAAACACTTTCACCATCAGAAAGAAAAAGTCTACAGTATGGAATTCATGTTGTCAACGGCAATAAATATCATGGTCCGCTTCTTTCATGTGACATATACCTGCAGGCAGGCTTCTGCCATTAAACCTCCTCCATGAGACTTGACAACTGATGTAGAATTACATCTTCATAATCATCGATTAAATATGTTAAGAAAAAGATTGCGGCAAAATCTCATTATTCTTGTTTTTAAGAAAAGATAAAAGGCCCCACTCCGGGGGTAGGGGTGGGATATGCGGACTGACTGATTCACCAGAAAACACCGGGAACAATTCATCAAACCATAAAAAAGACCCGCTCGTTTCCGAACGGGTCTCTCTGATTTTCACGAATTAAATAGTATTCTACAGACCGGTTGATACTGCTCTGAAACCGAAACCTACGTAAATTGCGAAATCATACTGGGCATTAATATCAGCTTCCATCGCAACTGTTCCCCCATCAGTAACATCGGCAGATTCAAATTGGTTGTTGGTGAGGTTATACCCGAAACGCCCCTGCACATCAACATAGTAGTATTCAGCAACAGGCATAATGAAACCAAGCATCAGGTTTCCCCAGAGGTCGATCTTCTTGTCCCATTCTGTTTCACCAGTGCCGCTGCTGTCATCGGACTGACCAACAAGGTATTTTCCGGAAAGACCTGCACCAATATAGAAACCGCCGGCTGTCAGGAATTTTGCCGAAACATAGGGTGCAAGAAACTGCAGGGTAAACTCACTATCAGGATCCGAACCGGTTCCAGCAATTTCAGCTTTCATATATGTATACTCAAGGCCAAAACCGATAAGAAAATTGGTAAGGTTCAGATTATACTCACCCTGCACATTAAACCCGTTCCCTTCAATATCTTCAGGATTCGGTACATTAGTTCCACCATAATCCAGCGAATCTGACTCAACAGTAAGACTTGAATACCCCAACCGTACGAAAATAACATCACTTGTTATGCCGTACTGCGCCTGGGCAGCGACGGTAACGCCCATAAATACAACAAGGGCTGCAACTACACCGAGTAATTTCTTCATACAAAATCCTCCAAAAAAAATTAAAAAAATTTTTGCTGTTACGCTTCTGTAAATATTTACGTAGTTTATACACTGCGGATAAAAGATTTGCAACAATTTTTCAGAATATTATGTCACTTTCTTCGGATTATCCCGTACCGGCATTACAGCGTCGTACCCGTACCATTCCCCGAAATCCATATCCCGGTGTATAAAATTTTATATTAGAGGAAGTTACAGAAATTTTTCTATATCGGCAAGTTTTTTTGTATATTTTTTTTTAAAATAAAGAGGGTGCGCTCATGCTCTTTACCGGCTCATAGGTGCGGCGGTGTACCGGGGAGGGGCCCTTTTCCATTATCATGGCCCGGTGAAACACCGTCCCGTATCCCTTATGCTGTCCGAAGCCATACCCCGGATAGCGCCCGTCAAGGCGTTCCATAATATAATCACGCCGGACCTTCGCTGCAATCGAGGCGGAGGCGATGGAAAGAGAAAGGCCGTCGCCGCCAATCACTGACCTCATGGCTACCCCGACATTGAAGCGGAAGTTGCCGTCCATCAATACCATATCCGGACATACCGACAGCCCCGAAACAAGCTTCCGCAGAGCATATTCTGTGGCGCCATTGATATTGAGCCTGTCAACAGTTTCATGGGACACAAGGCATGTGGAGACACAGAGGGCATGGGCCTCAATGCATGCAAGGGCCCTTATCCTGCCTTTATGAGTAAGTTTCTTGGAATCACGTACAAGGCGCAGAAGGTCGTCGGGGGGGCTGGCAAACAGTTCCGGGGGATACACCACGAGGCCCACTGCAAGAGGGCCCGCAAGGGCACCTCTCCCGGCTTCGTCGGCTCCGGCAATTACTGCCGTTGTATCAGTATAAAATTCAGATTCAATGTCAAAGGATACCGCTACGTGCGAATCCTTATTCGTTTTCTTTGGTTTCAACAGTTTCAGCAGCGGTTTCCTGCACAGCAGGTGCTTCCTGAACTGCTGTTTCAGGTACGGGGGTCTTTGCCGCAGCCTTTGAACCGCCTTTGTACCGGCGCTCTTTCAGTTTCGCTGATTTCCCTCTTCTTTCTCTGAGGAAATACAGTTTGGAACGGCGGATTTTCCCCTGTCTCACTACTTCAATTTTTGCAATCCGCGGAGAAAGCAGAGGAAATACACGCTCAACTCCTACATCATACGAGATTCTCCGGACCGTAAAGGTTTTGCCAATACCCTTGTTATTGATGGCAATAACAATACCTTCATAAATCTGGACCCTCTCCCTGTTACCCTCGACTATTTTGTAGTGAACCTTAACCGTGTCACCTATAGTGAAGTTGAGCTCCCTTTCAACCGGCTGCAGTTCCTTTTCGATTTCACGGATCAGCTTCATTGTTATTCTCCTCGTATTTTCCTAATAAGATATTCTTTATATAAATCGGGCCTGATGGACCTTGTTTTATCAATACTCCCTGCATGCCGCCACAGGTCAATCTTTTTATGGTCGCCGCTCAAAAGAACTTCCGGCACCGCCATACCTTCACAGACTTCCGGCCGTGTGTAATGGGGATATTCAAGCAGCCCGTTCTCAAAACTTTCGTCAAGCAGTGATTCGCTGTTTGACATAAATCCCGGCGCATACCGCGCCACCGCATCAAGGATCACGAGCGCCGCGAACTCCCCGCCGGAAATGATATAATCTCCCAGAGAAACCTCGTAATCCACACGGGACTCCACGACCCTGTGATCGACACCCTCGTAATTCCCGCAAACAATGCAGATATCCTTCGTTTCATACAGGTGTTTTACCATTTCCTGGTCCAGCACCTTCCCCGAAGGGGATGTCAGTACCACCATCGCCGCATCACCGGCAGTATCGTCAATGGCCCGGAAAAGCGGTTCCGGCTTCAGCACCATGCCGCTTCCGCCGCCGTATGTATAATCATCGCATCTCCGGTGACGGTCATCCGAATATGCTCTCAGATCAATTATATCGACATCAAGTATTCCCGACGTAACCGCTTTTCCCATGAGCCCCGTGGAAAGGGGACTGGCGAAAAACTCCGGGAACAGTGTAATTATTCTGCACTTCAATTATATACCGGGCCCTTACCCTTTTTCCTGAAATCATTACATGCGCCGTATCAGCGGGAAGGCAGGTTAGTCGTCAAGCAATCCCTCAACGGGGGTGATATCAATCCTGCCGCGGCGCAGTTCCTTCAGGTCAACCATGGTCTTCACGAAAGGGACCATATGCTGTTTTCCGTTGAGGTCGTTAATCAGAAGCACATCACCGTTTCCCGCCTTCAGGATGTCAGTAACAGTTCCGAACTTCACATCATCACGATACACATCACACTGAATGATATCATAATGATAAAATTCATCCGGCGGAAGTGAGGCCTTTGTTTCCTCCGCAAGAGACTGGGGGATAAAAAGTTCATTTCCCTTTTCTCCCATTGCCTGGTCACGGTCTTCAACGCCTTCCAGGGCAATCAGGAACAGGGCCCCTTTCTGCTCAATGGATTCCAGAATCCGGCGGGGATAATAATTCTCCCCTTTTTTAAGGAACACTTCCTGCCCGACATCAAAGCGTTCCCGTATATCAGTCGTAACAAAAACTTTAAGGCGCCCATGTAACCCATGAGCGCCTGTTATTTTGCCAATTCGTAAGTATTGCACATTAATCAGTCAAGTATTTCCAGCACAACCCTTTTGCCGGATTTTGTGGCTGAAGCATTAATAATAGTTCTGATTGCCCTTGCAATCCTTCCATGTTTACCAATGACTTTACCAATATCTTCTTTCGTGACTTTAAGCTCAAGGATTGTGGATTTCTCCCCTTCAATCTCTCGAATCTGCACACTATCAGGATTATCGACAAGCGATTTGACCATATACTCCACCAGATCCTTATAATTCATTCCCGCCTCCAGTAGAATTATTTTGCTTCGTTAAATTTTTTCCAGATCCCTGATTTCTTTAATAGCTGTTCTATTGTCTCTGTAGGCTGTGCACCATTTTTCAGCCAGCTGATTACCCGCTCTTCATCTACTTTGAACTGTTCACCATCGGCTACAGGCTGATATTGTCCCAGATTTTCAATAAAGCTCCCGTCACGCCGCTTTCTGCTGTCAACGGCTACCACCTTGTAGTAGGGCATTTTCTTTTTTCCAACTCTCTGCAATCGAATCTTGACGGCCACGTATGTTACCTCCTGATATAGTTAGGGGAAATAGATTATACGGCTGGTTATTTGTCAATACAAAATAACCATTAATATTAGAAAACTACACTGAATTTACACGACTAAACCCAGTAAATAGTTGATTTACACCAATTATTTCAATAGTGAAGTATCTTTCAGCGGACAACTGGAGACATCACAACATTAATAGCATACTTAAAACACCCCGCAATTATTTCTATATTTTTTTTGTTTTTCCCTTGATTTTTTTCAAAACCTGCAAACATATAATAGTATGCGCTATTTCAGTTCCCTTGTATATATCCCGGCGGCACAAAACACCACTGCCGGATGTTTAAATCTTCCCCTACCGATCAAACAGAGGTTGCAATGAGTGTTTTACAGAAATTATACGCCGCAATGTGCCTTATCATTATCGCGCTGCCGGCATCAGCTGAAATCCAATCCACCGGTCAGAACTACCGCAAAATTATTGAGCGGGGCGAAATAAGGATCGGTATATCAAAACACTACCCACCCCTTAATTTCGAGGCCGGAAAATCAGGGGTGGAAATTGAAATGGCAAAGGAACTGGGGAAATTTCTGGGAGTCAGAACCACAACAGTGCCTCTCCGGCTTACTGATTACCTTTCCGCAATTGAAAGCGGAAAGGTTGACATCGTCATGGCTGGACTTTCCCGGAACATGGAACGTGCAAAAAAAATATGGTTTTCCGAGCCCTATATCTCCATGACCCCCGGCGTCCTCGCCAACAGGCGCAGGCTCCCTCAGACACGTTTCGGCGACAAATTCGAGCAGAACCCCATACGGACAATATGGGACCTGAAAAACATCAGCGGGTTTAAATTTGCTCTTAAAAAAAGAAGCGCATATGAACACCTTCTCGCGCGGGAATTTCCCGATGTGCAGAAAATTATCGTGTCAACCAATGAAGAGGGGCTCCAGGCCCTGAAATCCGGCAGTGCACATGGTTTTGTCCACGATTCACTGTTTCTTCAGTACCTGTATTCTCATTCTTCCGAATACAGGGGTAACTATATCCTGCTGCAGGGAGGGAACAGGCACGAAAAGATATGCGTGGGCCTCCCCTTCGGGGACCCTGTTCTAAAAAACCAGATCGACGTGTTCATCATGGAACTGATCCGGCAGGGCCGGATTGACGAATGGCTTGAGTATTACAATTCAAAATAAGAGATTCTGCTAATGAAATATATACACACAATACTGCTTCTTCTTATATCATCATTCATCTTTACGTTTTTTACGGTTACCGTGGCACTGTCCGGCGAAATTGACCAGACCCTTGAAAAGCTGGACCTCTCCGGTTTCCTGAGAGTACGGCAGTGGTACGCGGGAAGCAAATCAAAAATGCCGGATACATTCCCACCCGACAGCAGCTACAACGATGTCCACTACCAGGACCTCTTTTTCCGGGGGCGGCTGTATCTTAAAGTGCTTCCAAATGTTGAGATCCGCACGGTGTTCGACATCAGTTCATCATTCGGAAAAGACGATTTCGCAATCGGGAACGGTGGCACCAACATTATTACAAGAGACGTGTATGCGGTGTTCACCCTCAGCACCGACGCGGAACTTTCAGTGGGACTGCAGCCTTTCAGTCTGCCCGGGGGGTACATCATCGCCCGGGACGCCACGGGGGGATACCTGAGCCATTACTTTTTCAACAGAAAAGTGAAGCTGTACGGCGCCTACATAAACGCCTTTGATGACGCGGATGACAGTTTCGGGGAAGGTTCCGACGACCCCGAACAGACCAGCGACAACATCTTCATAGCCGGGATGAACTTCAACATCACCTCATATTTTTCAGGTGAGGCATATTATGTCCACGAACATGACAACTACACAACCGAAGAAGGAAATGAGGATGACGATATAAGAAAATCATCACTGCACTGGGGCGGGCTCCACCTTAAACTCGCCATGGGGGACTGGTTCCTCAGCGCAGGGGGAATATATAACGGAGGGCATATTTACCTCCGGGACATCAGCAACATCAACAGCGACTTCCAGCGCACCGACATCAGCGCGTGGCTGGGGGAATGTGAAGCCGGCTACCGCTTCAGCAGCACCCAGGTCAGTATTGTCGCGGAGGGGGCCACAGGTGACCCGAACAGCGCCGATGCAAACAATTCATTTCAGGACATCAAGGCATCCCATGAATTTTCAAATATTATTGTTGATAATTACGGCGGCCTGGCGCTCCGGGGAAGCGGCGAATCAAGCTGGTACGGCATGTACGGCGCCGGCATCAGGCTGCAGAGTACATTTTTCTCCTCTGTCACAATGAATCTTCGGATTCTCCATTTCCGCACCACAAAGTCACTTGAATGGAACGGCTCATCATCGACATGGCTCGGGGACGAGGCTGACATACGGCTGGAGTACCTGTATCAGGAAACAGTGTCGGTTTTTATGACCGCCGGGGCCTTTCTGCCCGGAGACGCCTACAGGGCCCTTGATTCGGTGCAGCATGACTCTGATGATCCGATAATTGAAGCAATGATAGGCGTACAGATAAACTTCTAACAGTCTGCCTGGAAGGAGGGCACAATGGAAAAATGCATCAGCTGCGGCACACCGACAGACCGCACCTTTATTATGTATGAATGCCGTATCGGGGACATTGAAAAAATCGAAACACGGACGGAATACATCCCCACCAACTTCAAACCGCAGAAAAGGGTCCACTACAAAGTGATCACATCTTATGATGAAACAACGGAGCATGTTTTCGGATACTGCAGCAACTGCCTTTATAAAAGCAGGAAAACAGGGCTCAAGCTCCTCATGATTTTTTTCCCGGCGCTTTTCATTCCTTCAGCGGTTCTCTTTTTTGTTTCCGGGGGACTTTCGGCGGAAAGGAGCGGTCTTTTCTGGGTGAGCCTTGTACTGGGATTTGCGGCGGCACTGACTTTTTTCACATCTTTGCATTTTATATTCTCAAGCAATAAAAAAAGCCCTTATTATGCAAAAAAATCCGAGCTCAATGACCTGTACATGGAGACCCATAACTGCAAAATTTTCACGCCAAAAGAATTCGAGTATCTTAAAAAAAATGATTTCCGGGAAACAAAAACCACTTTTTCCGATATTCTTTCATAATAATGATTCCTGCCGGAACAGGAAAAGGTTCGGGATTAACCCGGACCTTTTCCTGTTCCATATACGATTCAATGAACAGGCGGCCATGCGCCGTAAAAATTTTTCTACTCTACAATTATTTTTGATATTTCCATAATGAAACGCTTATAGGAATCGTTGAGCATCTTGTTCACGTTTGTGACCATTTCCCTGTCATTAACTCTTCTTTCTATATATGTAGCCACATCACTGAAATCATTTTTCAGCTTTCTTCCTACTTCATCAATCGCCTGGGCATACGCTATTGCCGTAGGGGACCTGTAGACAGTCCGTCTTTTTTTCAGTTCTTCATCAAGTTCCACCTGGCGCATCCGCTTTTCCTGCACCTGCTTAATGAAAATATTCAGAACCGATTCCGCATTTGAAAGATAATTTACCGGGCAGATTATTTCACGGTACTCCTGCCCCTGATACACTTCCCGGAACACATGATCCGGAAGCGGCTCACTATAATAGTTTTCCATAACATGGGGCGCCGTAACCCCGTCAATTACAATCCTGTTACGCATGTATGATTGTGAAATGATGTGTATGGATTCCTCCGGAAGAAAAAGAAACTCCTGGTTCAGCATTTTCATTTTTTTTGATGATATCATGAGACGAAATGAAACCTTTTGTTCAATCCTGCGCATTACATTATCCTGAACAAGCTTTTCCAGCATATACATCGCTGTCTGCGTGGCGAGGGTTGCATCTTCAAAATATGCCACAATAACTCCGTCCGCGATACTGTTAATAACGCCCTTGTTGTCCGTTATTTCAGCCAGTATACGTGTATTCACCAGGTCAGCGACGTGCGAAAGCTCCGACATATTCATGCTCTGCACCATGCGTCTATATCCTGCCACTTCAACAATCAGCATGGTTGCATTGACATCATCAAGATTTTTTATCGGCTTATCGTCATCACTGATCTGCAGCGAGCGCTTCTTTTCCAGCAGATCGGACTCCGGGCTTTCATATTTCTTAAATATATTGACGACAAACTGATCTATCTCACGCAGGTCCTCCCCGGGAAGCATTGCAAGGATAGATACAATATCATGCGAAATCCCGTAATCCTCTTTGAGGAGAGATATCAGGAAATATCCCAGCTCGGTAGACCGCTGGCCCCCGAGAATTGCCAGTATCCCCCGCTGAATCGTCTTGTTTTTTATTACCATCATGTCCCGGACTGTTTTAAACGCATCCCTGTGGCCAAGCTGGATCAGAAGCGCGCATGAATATATTCTCACCTTTATACCCGGGTCCTTCAGGTACTCCTGAAGGTACCCGACGACATGACGCTTGCTGAATGCAGCAACGGTGCTTATTATATAGCCGATCGACTGTACAACAGCCTCCTTGGACTGATTATCAGAAACATTAAAAAACACTCCGTTCAGATATTCTATATCGGGTTCAAGGCCGCATCGGCCCAGACACAAAACAGCGATACTTCTGATATTCTGATCATCGTTTTCTTCTATTATATTCCGAAACACCTGCTGTGCGGTAAGATTCGCGCCAAGCTCCCTGCGGACCAGGATGTTCAATATCGTCGTAATTACTTCACTGTTTTCTCCGGTCCGCTCACGAAGATATTCAAGAAGGATATTCAGTGACCGCTGATCAGAAAACTGGGAAAGCAGTTTTACGCCTTTCATGTGATCCTCATGGTCACCTGTCGAAAGAAGCAGCTCAAGTTCCCCGAGCATGTATGAGTAATTCAGCACAGAAAGGCATTGCGACGTAGCGTTAAAAATATCTTCATCCTGATACTTTTTTACATAGTTGAATATCTTCACCAGAATCGTTGCCGCGTTATTGATTCTCAGCCGTCCTATCAGTTCACAGAGCCTGACAATTCTGTTCCGGAGATACCGTTTCTCAAAATTCACCGTATCAATTCTTGCAGATGATATTTCGCGCGACTTTTCATCGTCATCGTACAGGACTTCCAGAAGCAGCGCAAAATCATCAGTGTCTCCGCTGTGCATATAGGGTACTTTTTCCGCGATTCCGCTCAGCAGTTTGTGGATACCGGTTGTATCCTCATGCTGCAGATAATACACAATTCTGTTCTTAAGTTCAGGAGTAAGCCGCTCAAGGATATAGCGGCGGATCTTCTGAAAATTTTCCGGGTAATCCTTCTCAATGACGCTGGTAACCATAAATTCTTTTCTGTATGTTTCAAAAAAAGTCTCCAGGGTAACAATGATGTAATTAAAAATTTTATCTTTCAGGAGAGTGTTTTTTCTGTTCTCCGTAAGACTGTTGAAATAACTTTCAAAAATTTCAACAATCAGCTTATTCTGCCTGTCTGTATCCATGGAAAGCGATATAAGGTTCCGGAACAGTTTATCCGGGTCCCGAAGCCGGTCAACATTGGCATAAAGGAGGTAGAGGGTCCGTTCAATAAGCACTGAATCATTTGAAGTCAGGGCTTTCATCGCATAAATAATCAACTCCCGGTGATTACTGGAAAGCATGGCGTTGATATATTCCGCCTTGACCCTGTTGGGAAAGGAATCAAAATGTATTGTCATCTTCCCCAGAAGCACCCTTATTTCAAGGACGACCTTGTCCTCCTTTTCGGGGGTATATGTAAACATCTGCTCCTCTTCTGTCCTGCTCTGCTCCATCTCTTTCATGAGATTATCACACAAAATCGCGATGGAACGATAGACCGCTCCGTAAATCTGCTCATTTTCATCCTTCAAAAGGTCTTCAAAGAGCGGGATATTCTTGAATGAAGAAAGCCCGATTATCGCCAGGGAGCGTATACGCGCCTCAATCATCTTATCGAAGGCGATGTTCCTTAAAAAATTAAACACATCATCATTATTTCTGCCCACCACGCGCAGCACATTTATACATTTCGCCACAAGTGAAAACTCCACCGCATTCCCGTTTTCATCAATATTGTCCCGCACAAGACCAAGAACAACGGGAATTTCCGACTCTCCACCGTGACGCTCAATATGTCCAAGCATGTCAAATTTTTCCTCGACACTGACCGGGGTTCCCAGTAATTCCACGAATACGGCGAGGACCTGCGGATCATCATAATGTGCAAGGACAGAAACCGCGCTCTGCCTGATTATAGGCCCCTTGTAGAGATCGCCCAGCAACACAGCAAGCCCCTGGTCTGACTTTACAATCCCAAGCACTTTGTGGAGCGAAATCCGTTCGTAGGGCATAAGCTTAAAGCTTCTGCTTATCTCTAGCTTTATTGACTGGAGTATATCCTTTTCCATGTGGTACCCGCATATCCTGATAGTATACTATATATAATGATGATATCGACCCGGGAATATCAATCAAAAAAACATACTACACCACGCACGC
>ERZ795048.2219-NODE-2219-length-15957-cov-35.084832_pt1 | contig 15957 bp, 26 predicted proteins | sample MGYA00375132_ERZ795048 | MGnify/ENA primary metagenome ERZ795048 (study PRJEB30177, sample SAMN05720225) | activated sludge metagenome | isolation source: Anaerobic digester | place: Hong Kong | collected 2014-12-17 ...
TTCTTTCATTATTTTAGTATCTAAAATTTGTTTTTTAAAAGCTTTAACTCTACCATCTTTAAATATTACTTGAATATAATCTATTTCGTTTATCATTTTTCCCTCTTTAAATATAACCAATTAATATATAACGCCGTTACTAAAGTAAAAAATATTAAATTAGTTCCTACATCATAAAATATATTGGGTTTTGTGCCTAAGGTTTCCCCTGCGTTTAAATAAGGTTTAGGACACGTTGTTATATATGTATCTACGCAATTAACGTCGTAATATGGGTTAAAACATTTCTTTTCTTGTAAGCCGTCGACATTTTCAGGGCAAACAACATAAGGCTTATAATTTATAACATCTGAGAAAGATTTAATATTGTTTGTATACATTGTTAACATAACGTAGATAAAAATTAAAAGAAAAGCCGTTCTAAATATTATTTTAGTTTTTGAGTTTTTTATATTCACTTCACACCTCGTAAATAATCTAAAGCGGTTAGTGTTGCTTTGTAAGTCTTTTTTGTTTTCTTAGTCTTTTTCATTTTTCCAATACTCTATATTTTATATATTGATTATATGAAATAGTTAAAACTAAACCCATAATAACAACAAAAACCCATTTTTCATACATTGTATTTATAATTAAAGCAATTAAAGAAACCATCAAAACGCAAAACCAAATAAAATTCTTACTAATCATTAAAAAACTCCTCTTGTATGTTGTCTTGAAAAGCGCCCCAAACAAAAATGGAGCAAATTATCGCTAAATAAGGAGGGAGCAAATAAAAATAAGTTTGTGTTACGTTATTGTGTTTAAGAATATAATAAAATAAAGTTATAAAACCTATATGTAACATTATTTGTAAAATAATATAAAAGAAATTTAATAATTTGTCGTAAGTATCAATTTTCTTTTTTAATAGTTCTAACGTGTCTAATTTTTTATTTTTAGTTTTCATTTTTATAGTATGGCTCACTAAGGAAAGCCTTTAAACTTTGTTTTTTATCAAATTCCTTAATTATTGTTTGTTTCATTTTTAATTAAGTTAAACGCTTTGTCGCAATATTCTACGGCTTGTTTAATCGTTAAGTCTGCTTTCATTTTCTAAGTCTTTAGTTTTAAAAAAAGTTGTGTTATAATTATCGTCTTTAGAAAAAAGAATTTTTTGCATTTTCTTTATTTCCTGAAATTGTTTTAAGTTCATAAGTTCATACCTCAACATTTTCAAAACTAAACTTATTTATATATTTTTCTCTAACCAACATAGTTTATATTTTCTTTTTGTATTTGTTCTTGTTGTTCTTGTTCTTGTGGCTTTAGAAATTTAATTAAAAGGTTTAGTCCTGTTGCTACTTCGTAAAGTTGGTTTTGTGTCTTTAAAACTGCCTCGCTTACTTCTGAGGGTAATAATGAGTTTTTATCTCTTAAATCGTTAAAAAATGGTTGCACGACTTCGCCCATATCTCGCTTTGAAGTTTGAGGGTGTATTGTTTCCGCCTCGTTTAAATTATATGAGTTATCTATTTCAAACCAAACTTTCCCGTCTTGAGTAGATTTAACACGAATTTTTATTTTATCGGTGTTGCATTGTTCCGCCAATTTGTTATTAATTAATGAAAAATGACTTTTAACCAAATTAATATTTTTATACCTATCTTTTATGAATAAAACTTTTAAATAAGTTTCGAGCCTAATAAAAAACCTATTCCAATACTCAAAACTTTTATTAACTGCCTCTTGTGGTGTTTCACATATAAAACTTTGTCCTGAATATATCTCTAAAGAGTTTTCAAATAATCTTATAGTGTTATCATCTAAATAAAATAAGTTGGAGCGTTGTTTTATCTTATCATATTCTTTAGATTTGTATAAAAGTTTTATGTTAAATTCTTGAGCGTGTAAGCGAATTTCTGCCTTTTTTGATTTTTCAATGGTATCTCGATGGTAGCATTGAGATTTTAAACCCTGTTTGATTATAGTATTATAAACGCCTTTTTTTGATAAATTTTTGATAACCTTATAAACGGCGTTAAGGCTTGTATGCCTATATTTCGCTATTTTAAGAGGCGTCATATATTCCTTTGTTAGTAGTTGTAATATTTCCTTTTCGGTTTGTGTTAAGGGGACTTCCCCCCCTAACTTTAAACCTTTTGCTCCACAATTTTTTAAACCCTCGTCACACATAAAATTCAACCTTTGTAACTAAATTAAACCCTGTTTGCTTTTAAATTTTCGCCATATAAACTATATAGTTTTTAGTAAAAGTATATAGTACTATATAGTTGAGAGAAAAAATATATATAGTATATAGTAGTAATTTATAAACTCAAGACTTTATTTAAAAAGGTAACTTAGTTACTTTATAAACAACATACATATATACTCTTAAATTTTCTCGGGGGGAAAAATTTTTCCAAAGAGTAGTCGTTTTTCCGTGTCCTTTTCTTGTAGAAACTAATTAATTAAATAGAAATAGAAAAGAGTTCCAAAGGAAATACGGGGGAGGGGGTAAGTATCTTATGCAACTTTCCCCGTCTTTTCTTTCTGAAACATTAAAGCATTAACTAAAGATTTATTAAAATATAACTTGTTGCCGTATTTCTCGCCTTTAAAGTTTCGAGCCGTTATAAAATTTCTAACGCTTGAAACTGCGTAGCCTGTAAACTCTGCTATTTCTTGAATAGACATTAAACCCTTTTCTTTAAGCACGGACTTGTCAACAATATTCTTTTTTCCTTTTATTGATAAGTTTTCCAATAGTTGAGCGTCGCCTGTATCTAAATCTTTAAAGTGTCCGTAAAAATTTGGACTAACACGATTATAGGCACTGTCGGGAACAGTTGCTTTACTCATAGCTCTTTTAAGATACCACATTCTATATAAACTATAAACGGAATAATTTCCCTGTGTGTTGTTCCTCCCGTAAGTATGAATTAAAAAACGGCTTATTTTCTTTTTCATTAAAGATGTATCTAAATCAGAAAAAGACGGCAAACATAAGATAACAATTATTTTTAACGCCCTATACGTTTCAAACACTCGGTTTAAAGTTTGATTAAAATAAGTTAAACTTGCTCTTGTGTTGAAGTCCCCTGCCTCGTCATATACAACGATACGCCTACCATTTTTAGAACACCACTGCAAACCCTCAAGAAATTCACGCCCCCCCATCTTTACCTGTTTAGTTATATCGAAGTCTTGGTTTAATTTTTTGGCGATACGTTGCGCTACCTCAGTGCCTAAAGTTGTTTTTCCCTCGCCTACTCCTCCATCAATAACTATTAAAGAGGCTTTTTTACTTTCAACTCTTTCTATACATCCATCTATATTAAAGTCGAGAGTTTCATCAAATTTTAAACCGCTTTTGTAAGTATTACTCATCTTATATATAATCTCTCTGCGTGTAAGTCCTCAAACTCCTCAATTAAAGCCTTAATAGATTTAAGGCGTTTCTTTTTGCTTATCTCTTTAAGTAAGGTTTTAACGTCTTGCGTAAAGTTTGACGTCTTGCGTAACTGAGGGGGTTTGATTTCCCCACGTTCTAACTCAGAGCAAAGATAACATCTTGTTCTATCGTTGCGGTTATTAATAAACCACTCCCCGCATACACTACATTTTTGTTTCCATTTCATAGCCATTTTAAAACACCAATAAATAAATACAAATTAAATCTAAGCTCCGAAAGAATTCTCAGGGTGAGGTGTTAGAGGTATGAGCTCAACATAGTCTTATCGGAAATACTTTTTAATTTGTAAATAAACGTCCGTTTGTTTGTTTGTTTGTTTGTTTATAAATAAACTCCTTAAATTACAGGGGGGTTTTATTTGTTACATATAACGGAGGAAATAACCTCCTTTTTTTCTTTGCTTTGCGTCTTTCTTTCCCTTAGGGCGTCCTAAAGTTTTCCCCTGTTTTTTTGCTCGATTAAGTCCCTCTAAAGTTCTTTCTTTGATTAAGTTTCTTTCAAACTCCGCAAAAGCACTTAATATTTGAAATTGAAGTTTACCCGTTGCGGTTGATAAGTCAATATTGTCCGACAACGATATAAATTTTATATCTTTTGTATAAAGTTCGTTAATCTCTGAAAGCAACTCGTAAGAGCTACGAGCCCATCTATCGAGTTTCCATATTATAACGCCGTCAAATTCTTTTCGTCTTAATTGGTTTAAGAGTTCGGCTTTTTTAGGGCGGGTTTTTCTTGAGCTCTCAACTTCCTCTATTACTTTATATGTATAGTTGTTACGTTCTGCATACTCAATAAGTCTTATTTTTTGATTTTCGGTTTTTTGTTCGTCTGTTGAAACCCTACAATATAAAGCCATATTCATTTTGTTAACCAATAAATTATTAACCATAAGAAAAGTATTACTGAAAACAAAAGCCAATTTAAAGCTAAAGCCTCTTTACAAACCTTTCTCTGAGTTTTCGAGTTCGATATTTGTTCTATCATAATCTTTATACCTATCAATTTTAATTAAATTCATCTCGTCAAGAGTTTTGTTTATTATTCTAAACGCTTGAAGTAAGTCTTTATCGTCTTGCTCGTCTAAGTTAAATATAACTTCTTGAATTAAATTTAACTCGTCTTTATCTTTTATTTTTCTTTCGAGAGTTTCCGCAATATCTAAATACAAAGAAGTTAAAGCGCTTTTAAACTGAAACTTTAAAGTTCTATAATAAGCGCTATTGATTAATTTATTTTCTATAAGTTTTTCAAATATATTAATACATTTATCTCTACGCTCTAAAATAATAAATATAAGAATATCGCTTTTATTACTCGCTAACAATTCCCCTGAGTTGAAATTAACCATAAGAAATAAAGTAATAAGGTTATTTATATATGTTTTGAATTAAATAAACTTTAAAGGGGGAATTGAGGGTAACCCCTTTAAAGTTGTTTCTTACTTATGGAAATAAGACAATTAATTTAAGCCTACTCCTGTCGTAAACGCCCACACACACAACAATAAAAATAAAGATATTAAAATACCACCGACAAAAAAAGGTATGTAATTTATTGCCGTAAGTATAATTATCAAAGGAATATTTAAAGCTATCGCAAAAGGTAGAGGAATTTGAATTAATAAAGCGAAAAGTGTAAACGCTATTATTATTATAATTGAAGTTATAATAGTATTTCCGAACACATAAGCCGTTAAATTTTCTAAAATGTTGTAAATAATTCCTGTTGTTGAAATAGTCGCCATATTAACGCCCTCCAATAAAAGCCACGATTAAAACTAAAGCTATAAGATACCATAAAACCGCCACGCCTAAACATATTTCAATAGGTAAGCCTATATCTTTTAAAAAGCCGTAGGGTTGTGTTAACATTGAGCTCAAGAAACCTAAAGGCTCAAGAGTTTTTTTAACCCACGATTTAAACGTGTCGTAAGTGTCTGTAAATATATTTCCTGTTGTGTCTGCCTCGCTCTCGCTATCTGCGGGTAAGTAGCTCTCGTCTACTACTAAATTATTGCCGTCTACGTAATTATCATAAGGGGAGCTTGAGTTTAAAATTATAGGTGTTCCTCCTGCCTCAGTTACGGCGCTTTGAAACAAAGTTAAACTTATATTAATAGTCATCATAATAATAAGCATTGTAATTAAAGAGCTTGTTGTTGTTCCCATTTTATAAGTTCCCCCGTCCAAAAAAGACAATTAAAAGAGCTCCTAAGCCTACAATATGAGCGCTATAAAAAGGAACGAAAGTCAAAAACGCCAAAGTATATATCATAAATATTAAGGCTATTCCTGTTATTGTTATAGTTGGAGCTCCTACCATTACGGAAATAGTCGCCAAAGATCCTAAGACTATAAGCATTAAAATAGTAGCAATAACAACTCGCTCTAAATCTGAGAAACCTAATAAAGTCGCCTCTGCTCTGCTTTCAGTTACGTCTTTCCACGCCCAAAGCGTTTGAGTTCCGTAAATATCTTGAATTAAATACGTATAATTAAAGGCTTTTTCAACTTCGCCAACTTCTTTAACTCTTAAATAAATGTTAACTTTGTCGGTTTCTACTGAGTTATATATAGGTAAGTCAATATTGTCCGAACACCCATAAGCGTTTAAACACGTTATAGTTTGCGTTGCGGTTTGATTTGATACTTGAGCTATATAATACTCAAGAGTTCCTAAACCTGCACTTAAAGATAAATCGAAGTTGTTTTCCTCATCATCGTAAAATATTCCATAATTAGATAAATAATAGTTCCACGCTCCCACATTGTAATTTATTTCGGTTGTTGTGTTCGGAGTTAGTCTTATTATATAACTATCATATAACGGCATAAGTAAAAACTCTCTTGTGTTATAGCCGTCTTTACTCATAATGAATTTATATTCAATTCCGTCAATATAAGAAATTTGAGCCCTGCCCGTTATATCGGTAGCTTTGCTTGAAACTAAAACCCAACTTGAATTTATAAGTTTACTCATTGAAATAGTTACGCCTGTTATAATATTAGTTGAGATTATGTCTTGAGCCGTAAATATAGTTTGCTCCGCTAAAGCCTCGCTTGAATTCACCATATAACCCGTTAAAGTTTGAAAGCTCCCCGCCTCTATAGTTATATAATACTCTGCAGGGTAATAGCCGTCTTTTGAGAATAAGACTTTATAATAACCATCTGCTAAGCCGTTAAGTTTAACATCGTTTACGCCGTCGTCGGTGTATGTATTGTCCTCGTTGTAAATTGTTACTGAAAAATTACTTATATTTGTTCCGTCTGAAAATTCTTTCGCATAAAGCCAAACTGAATTATATAAATAAAAGTAGTATGTAATGTTTTCGAGAGAGTTACTTGCGGTAAAATCGTCGCCTGTATGGTAGTAATAGCCGTCACTTCTTGCTTTAATGTTTGAATAATTACCTAAAAGTCCTCTAATTAAAAAAGTTCCGTTTGTTGTTGTATAATAGTGCTCCGTTCCGTTGTAAGTTATGTTTAACGTTCCGTTATTGTTTAATACGCTTGAAGTGTTTAAAATATCTTTGTAAGTTATATTTAAAAGAGTTTGATAAACATCTGAGAAATTTATATAATTAGTTGAGGCGTTTAAAGTAAATTGTTGCGTTAAATTGTAATAGCCTACTTTTGAAAACGTTAAATTATAGTCCCCTGCCCCCGTTGGAAATGTTAAGGTTTCAGAGTTAGAGTATATTGTATCGTTGTAAGTTATGTTAAAAGTTGTTACTTCGTTATTTGTTAAAATATCATAAGCGCTTATAATTGCTTTTGTTGAGGGTATCATAATAGTATTAATTGAGCCGTTTAAAGAAATATTATAATTATAATAGTTTTGTGTGTCGTAATCATCTGCATAAATAGAAATATTATATAAATTTGTGTCGTTTAATTGTAAAGAGCTTGTTGCCGTTGTGGTGTTGGCGTTTATTCTCTCGACTAAGTCATAACTTAAAGTTACGTTCGGGTTTAAAGCTCCGTTAAAAGACGTTGTAATAGTTAAATATTGCCCTGTTGTTTCGGTAAGCCACTCTCTACATTGTAAAATATTATTAATGCCTCTTAATTCGATATTTTCGTTAAAAGCTCCGTTAATACACCCGTTCGGAACGTTAAAAGTTGTTGAATTATAAATTAATTTATAAGCTCTTTCGGTTATTGGCACGTCTGAGAAAGATGTAACGCCTGAGGGAGCGTCATAAGTTCCGCTTAAATTTATTTCATTGTCCCAAAGTCCGTTTTTTATTTCAACTTCAAAATCATTTAATTGTGTTGTAACTGAAAAATTACTTTCGGGAGCGACTAAAGAATTATAATTATATAAATTTATTATTTCAGTGTTTGTTAGAGATGTATTATAAACTCTTACTTCGTCTATTTGTCCTTGAAAATTTCTGTTTGTGTCCCCGCAATTTGTTCCAACGGCGGAACACCCAATAACTACTGCGTCGCCTGTAAAATCATCTGCGCCTATTGTGGTTTGATTTAATTGATTTCCGTTAACCCATAAAGACAAACTTGTAGCGTTAACCCTACATAAAACAAAATTAAAAGTGTTTTGATTTAAAGCCGTTCCCTCTATTTGTTTGTTTTGAGCTAAACATTGAGGTTTATTTGCGCTAAACCTAATATTTATTCCGTTTGTTGAGCCGTCGTTGTTTCCTAAAGCGATACCTGTTTCAGTTGAGGATATATTAACCCAAATGGAATAAGTATAAGTTAGAAAGGTTGAGGCGGAGGGTATTAAATTTGTGCTTACGTAACTTGTTGAGCCGTCAAAATAAAAAGAGTTCGGCCCACTATTACCACTTAAATTAAAGGTAGGGTAATAATTAACATTACTTACGCCTACGTTTGTTCCTCCGTAACCATTACCCGAATAGTCTACTAAAGACGAAAAATTATAATGTAATAATAGTTCCGCACTTGCAAAACTACTAAGAAGTATAAAAATTCCTAAAGTTATTAAAATTAATTTGTTTAGTTTCATTGTTTTAACCCCATAACAAGAGCCATTATTACAACTAAGACAAAGGCTAAGAATATCCATATATTAAAAGAGCCAATTAAAAAAGCGCCTAAAGTTCCTAATTGAGATAAGTCTGCAATACCTAAAAGCTCCGAAACTATGGGCGCTAAAGCTAAAGAAAAGAATATTAAAAACAATATTCCAAATACTAAAATGTTTAAAAAACTTAATTGTCCTTTTTTATTCATCATCATATAACCCATACCAACGCGGTTTAACTTTTTTTCTTGCGTCGGCTCTAAGTTTATTTAAATTTTCTTGCTTTAATTTATGGTTTTCGTATTTTTCTTGAGCTACGCTTGATATTTTTGTAGTTAAGGTTTGAGTTGGTTGTCTTTTATTTTTCTTTTGAAGTTTACTTAATAAACTTCCTTTGTTAAAATTTAGTTCAAAATTTCCCATTTTATAAGCTACCCCACATATTTTTAAATAGTTTTTTGCTCTTTTGAGCTTTCAAACCTTTAAATGTAATTTCGGCTTTTTCGCCTAACGTTGTAATACGTTTTCCTCTTTTTTCAATAAATAAACCGCCTTTTCTTTCAAAGTCAAACATTTTCTTTCGATATGTTCCTTTATACTTTGTTTCTAACGGCTTGAGTTGAGCTTGAGATTTAACGAGCTTAAAAGTTGCTCTTGCGGTTGTTCCTACGCTAAAAGCTCCAAAATCAAGAGCCTCCGTTTCGGTAAGACTACCTCCAATATTTAATTTAACAAATTTTCCTCGCTTTCTTACTAAAACATCGTAGCCTTTTCCTATTCCTATTTGTTGCTTTTGTTTTTCGGGTTTTCTATCAAAGCCTATATTTATAGGCGTAATAGGTGGCGGAATAAAAGGCGGTGTTATTATAGGCGTAACAGGTGGCGGTGGTTGTGGTGTTTCCGTTCCTGTTGTTGTTCCTGTTGTTGTTCCTGTTGTTGTTCCTGTTGTTGAAGTGTCTACCTTAGGAGTAGGCGTTACAATAGTGTCTATTATTGTTCTGCTTGTGCTTGTTGTTCTGCTTGAGCCTCTTGATATATTTAATTTTTGAGTTAAAGGTTTAAATTGTGTTTGTTGTGTTGAAAGCGGAGCAATTAAACCTATAGGTAAATATGTCCCTATAGGTATATTTGTTGTTCCGACTAAACCTAAAGGTAAACTTGAGGGAACGATTTGATTTAAGTTTAATGGTTGTGTTTGTGTGAATAATTGAGGTTGTGTTTGTTCTAATATCGGGGAAATAGACGCCGTCGCTTTTCTACTTTGAAGTAAAGGGTATCTTACGGGGGCTTTGCTTGTTGTTTGAGTTATTTTTAACTCCATTGGTTTAATAGGTTTCCCTGTTGTTATGTCTATATTTGCGCCCTCAGAAGTTTTAAAGTTAAATATATTTTTGTCTGTTATTGTTTTAATTGTTGTAATTTGTTTTCCTGTTTGAGAAACTATTTTAGAGCTTGACGAGATAAATGCCTGATTTTGTCCTACTCCTATTGGTTGAGTTGGTTGTATCTTTGATCCTCCGTAAACATCTACGTATGTTTTTCCTCCGTCGTAACTTGCACTTATTTTATATTGTTGTTTGTAGGGAGCGCCTAAAGTTGCGGGTTTTGTTACAATAGAAATATCTTGAGTTATTTTTTGAAAAACCGAAGTATCAAGAGGTTTCGGCGGTTTTGCGGGGGAGCTCATAATTATTTTTGTGCCGTCTAAATTTAAAACTTTAAGTTTAACTCCGCTATCTGAATAAGTTGAAAACTTTTGAATTAAAGCGGGGGCTTTGCTTGAATAGTATGATTTTGTAACTCCTCCTTTAATTGTGTAAATGTTAGTTGTTATTTGTCCTTTTCCGCTTTGTCCTGCGCTTAAAGTAGTCAAAACTTTTAATGTTTCCCCGCCTTTTGTTTTTATTGTTCCTGTTTCAACTATTTTAATTCCTCCTTTTGCAGTTGATTTTAAAGCCGTTACGGAGGGTTGTGGTTTGTAAGTAGTTACGTCTATTTGTTTGTTTGTTAGTTTAACTTTTGCTAAGTATGAGCCAACACCAACACTTAAAGCCTCTGCTCCTAAAGAAACGCCGTAAATTGTTTTACCTATTGGTTTATCTTTTAAGCCTGTTTCCTCAATACGAGGGTTTATTGTTGGTAATAATTTCCCCTCCTCTTTCTGAAAAACTTTAAATTGTTTGTCGGTTGCTAAACTTTGAGATCTATTGATAAAACTTGCTCCGTAAGTTATAACTGCGCCCTTTAAAGCCAAAGCTCCCGCCGTTGTTCCTGCAATGGTAGAAACTACAGGCGCTAAAAGTGGAATTGTCGCAATAGTTAAAGCGGAGCTCCCTGCAATAGTTACGGCGGTATTTCGGTAAAAGTCGGAAACTTTACCTCTAAAGAGTTTTATTTCCTCTTGTTGTTTTATTTGTTCGGGGGTTTGAGGGTTAACAAACTTAAATATGTTGCTTTTAGGGTTTAAACTGCCTTGTTCCTCTAATAATGGGTTATAATTATAAGTTTTGTCGTAAAGTTTTTGTGCCTCGTCAATATTTCCTAAACCTACTTTATTTTCTGAGAAAAATTTAATTTTTTGTTTTTCTAAGTCTGTAAGTTGTTGTTGTGGTATTGTGTCGGGTTTGTTTATTGTAAAATCATCAAATTTAAATTTATAATCTCTTTTTTTGTTTATTCCTAATTCTGCATTTAAAGTTTTTTCTACGTTTAAAGCGTCTATAAAAGTTAGTGGCGGTGGTGTTTCGGTTATAACTTCGGTTATAACAACATTTCCTTTTTCGTCTTTTCTTTCGTAAGTTTGCTTTGTTATCTTAGGCGCTACGCTTTGCGGTTGTCCTGCAATGTTATAACGTGTGTATGGTGTAAATATGAATTGTTTTTCTTGCTCGGTTTGAGTTTTAAGTTGTTCTTGGAATTGTTGACGATTAATAACGCTTTGTCTTGCTTTGTCTAAACTCCAAACTTGCGCTTTTTCTTGTTCTATTTTTATTAAATTTTGTCTTGCTTGTATTTCTGCTTGTTTTTGTTCGGGGGTTTGTTGCTTTGAGCTTTCAGTCATTACGCTCTCTTGAGATTTAATTATATTTTGTTCGGTTGTTTCTTTTTCTTGAGTTTGTAATCTTTGCTCTGCTTGAGTTTGTGACGCTAAAACTTGTCTTTGTTGTTGAGCGTTTAAATTATTGTATGAAGTTCCGTATAAATTTTTTGCAATAGTATCTTTAACTTGTTGGCTTTGCATTTGAGGGGTTTTGCTTGAGCGTTTGCTTGAGCTTGAGCTCTTGTAACCTCTTGCTTGTATTTCTGCTTGTTTTTGTTCGGGGGTTTGTTGCTTTGAGCTTTCAGTCATTACGCTCTCTTGAGATTTAATTATATTTTGTTCGGTTGTTTCTTTTTCTTGAGTTTGTAATCTTTGCTCTGCTTGAGTTTGTGACGCTAAAACTTGTCTTTGTTGTTGAGCGTTTAAATTATTGTATGAAGTTCCGTATAAATTTTTTGCAATAGTATCTTTAACTTGTTGGCTTTGCATTTGAGGGGTTTTGCTTGAGCGTTTGCTTGAGCTTGAGCTCTTGTAACCTCTTGCTTTTCTGAAAGTGCTTTCTGAAACAACTTTGCCGTTTATTTTATACGTTCCTACCAATTTAGAATAACCCCTTTAAATTCCAACGTTTAAGAGCTTTCTTAACGTCTGATTTATCTTTAATTATTGCGGTGTCTATTTTTGTGCCGTCATAATCATATACTTTTATTTTTTTCATTGTTTTAACCTCACAACATAAATAAACTTAAACAAAAAGCCAAAGCTCCTAAACCAATAAGTAAAACTCCTATTCGGTTGGTGTCTGCGTCGTCGTAACTATCATAAATAGGTGTTGTATTTGTGTGAAACAAAAAAACGCCTTTGTCGGTTGTTGGCGGAACGCCTGTATCATAGTCCCAATGGTAAGCCGTGAAATTATTGCCGTATTGGTATAATTCGGTTTCGCCTATCGGGTAAGTTAAAGGCTCATTAATTAAATTTAAGCCCATAAGAAATATTAAAATTGTTCCTATCATAGCAAATAAAGGAATATCTGCAAAGAAACCAATAAAACTAAAGAGAACACCTAAACTTAGGAAAATTATAAATAACCAAATTAACATTTTATCATAAAATTAAAAAAAAGTGGGGAATTTTCCCCTTATCGTTGTCGAGTTCTAACACTTTGAGCCTCCGTTTATACTAAACCGAAACCACTTGCTATTCCGTATAAAAGTCCCATAATTGCAATTAAGGAAGTTACTCCAATTAAAGCAATTTCTGACGCACTCCAATCTGTAGTGTTAACTGATTTTATTTGTGGAATAAGCACAGATGTAGTAACGATAACCGCTAAAGTTAAACCGATTACTGAGCCTATATAATTTGCCATTTTTTAAAATCACACTCCTTACACCACTTTAAAGCACACTTATTTATATAGCCAATTACTTTATACTATAAAAAACGTTAAAGCCGTAAACTTTTCGTTTAATTTTGTTATTTAAACTAAGTTTCATTATAGCAATTTTTATCGTTTTCTCTAACGTATAAAATTCTGAGGGTTTTTTATTTGTTGATAAATAAAAGTGCGTTGCTATCATTGAAATAGTAAACTCTAAGGGTTTGTTGTTCTCTAAAAAATCTAAAACTTCATCTTGTCCCATTTTAAGCCTCCATAGTTTAAGACGTCTTTTAAGGTTGCCGTCTTTATTTTGTAATGTTTTCTTATTTGTCTTGCTTGTAACATAAAAATTAATTTTAAAGGGTATTGGTAACTAAAAAATAATAAATGTTCTATAGTCATTAAATAAGTTGTTGCGGTTTCAGTTTTTTTTATTAAATAAAATTGTATATTAATACCAACTCTATTAAATGCGTTTGTAGGTGTATTTAAGGAGGCGTTACCTTTGAGAGCCCAATTAATAAGCCTCTCTGAGTAATCGTTGTCTATTTCAATTATATAGGCTCCTCCGTTGAAATACAATTAAATCACCGCTCCGCTTACAACTTGAGCCCCACACTTTAAAACTTCTTTTGATATTTGCATATTTTTAGAGTATATTAAAAGTCCAACTATAACGCCAACAAAAGCAATAACTCCAACAGCTATTAATATTCTTTTTAACGCTTGTTCCTCAGTTAAAGGGGGAGCGGTTTGCGCTCTTGTAAGCATATTTTGATATGTTTTTAAGTCGAAGTCTTGAGGCACTACAACGCCATCTTTAACGTTAATAGTTCCTGTAAACTTTGCTCGTTCTACAAAAGCACACGGCACGGTGTTATATTTTGATATGTCTGTATCGTTTATTATTGTTGTTTTAATATCTTTTGTTTTGTCCCAATTCCAAATTAAAGTATCGTCCTCTTTTTTTGCGGTTGTGCTTTCCCAACCGAAAGCCGTTTTAACAAATAATAATATTTTAGTATTTCTTGATACTTTTACTTTAATATAATTCCACACAAAACGATTTCCTATAAGCAAAGCTCCTAAAAAACCAATTAAGAAAGCTCCTAACATTGAGCCTAACATTGTAAATAAAGTTCCTATTCCTGACATTTTCTTTTTTCCTCCTTAAAAATTTTGTTGTTGTTCTTGTTTAGGTTTCTTACCTAAGCCTAACCAATTACGCTCGTTCGGTTTTTCTTGGTTGGTTTTATGTTCGATATTTTGAAAAAATGAGTTTATTAATTTTCTTAGTGTTGCGTTCTTACCTAAAGAAGTTTCAGAACAACTAAAAGCTCGAAATAAAGAAATTGAGGCGTTTAAAGTAAATTCTTTCGGTAAAACGTTCAAAATATCGTTTGTTAAATTGAGTTGGTGTCTGACGAAAGCAGTTTCCTCTTTGTTTGTATTTGATAAACCGAAGTCCTGCGTTAAAAGTTCCATTGTCGCCCAATAGTCCGCAGTCATACTTATAATAGGGTTTCCGTCTTTATCGAGTATAAGTTGTCCCTTTTCGTCATAGTTATAAACAAATGTTCTTAATTTGTTTTTAATGTTCTCGCTCATAAACTCGCTTGAGATATGAGGGACAATAGTTTCCATTTGAAAATCTATATCATTCGTAGGGCGTGGTTTTTCTTGTGGTTTAGTTGTCGTCATTGTAACCCCCTAAATATTGAAACTCGCTAAAAGTAGAAATAACTTTATTAAATTCGTCTTGCTCTTGTTCCCACATAGAAACCATATAAGCGTTATTTTGAGCGCGTCTATCTAAAAACTCGTAGTTAGTCGGCAAATAATCAAAACCCATTTTAACGTGGTTTATTTCTTTTTCTATTTTTCTTATTGTTTCATACATTTTTAAAAATACCTCTTGCATTTCGCACACTTTCTTATATTTAAGCCCTGTGGGTTTCCTGTAAAGGCTTTTTTATGACTGCAAAAAGGACATTTAATATTTTCCACGAATAACTTTGAGTTTTGAGCTCGTTTTGATACGTTCGCTTTACTTCCCTGTCCTTTTCCGCCTGTGCCGTCTATTTTTTTGTTACTCATTTTTACCACTTTTTAACTTTTTTAAAAAACTCTGCTCCTTGGTTTAAAAAAATATTTGCTACTTTATAAGCAAATATAACATCAATTACTAAAATAATAAACATAGGAGTTACAATACTATCAATAAAATATAAATCCAAAGCGTATTCAGTAAGTAATAAAAATAATTTAACTGACGCAAATAATAAAAATCCGCCTAAAATTGTAAAAAATATAGTTCCCCATTTAAACTTTATTTGTTCTTTTCTTTCTTTTCTTGCTTGTTGTATTCTCTCGTGCAATAATTTAAAATCTAAATCATACAAAGAGTTTTTATAGTTGTTTTCTTTAATTGTTTTCTTTAATTGTTTTGATACCATTTTGTTTAGTCCTCCTCGAAAATTATTGAGTAATCGACATCATAAATTAAATTTTGTTTTTCTAAGTCTTGAGAGAAATTAAAAATAAAAGCCTCCTTTTCGTCTTGCATTAAATTCTTTTTTTGTTCTATTGTATGAGTGTTGTTTGTAAATGTTGCCGTTGTGTCTTTAAGATATGCGTATAAAGGAGGGTTTAACTTCTTTAACGCCATTTTCTTAAATAAGTTAAGGCTTTTGTAGGCTTGTCTTTCTTTTGTTTCGTAAGCCTCTTGTTCTTTTAAAATTTCTTTTGCTTTTTCCGTTTTAAATGTTATTATCGTTTTCATTCTTTTACACGCTCAAGTTCTTTCATTAATAATTTAATATATGTTGAAATAAATTCTTTTTTCTTTTTATCAGCATTACTCATTATTATCTTTAAATCATAATTTAAATGTTCTTTTAAACTTTCAACTGAAACCCATTTTTTAAGTATTTGTTTTTCCCAACCACTTTGACACTTTTGACAGCAAAATTCTCCTTTACTTTCTTTATTTTCAACCAAATATCCACCTTTCTTACAAATTGGACAAATAAGTTCTGTTTTTATTTCTAATGTCATTTTTTC
>ERZ795048.2222-NODE-2222-length-15938-cov-7.410817_pt1 | contig 15938 bp, 15 predicted proteins | sample MGYA00375132_ERZ795048 | MGnify/ENA primary metagenome ERZ795048 (study PRJEB30177, sample SAMN05720225) | activated sludge metagenome | isolation source: Anaerobic digester | place: Hong Kong | collected 2014-12-17 ...
CTGATTCAAGTCCGGTCTTTTTTATTATCTTCTATCACTACGCATTTCTTTCATTTGTAATCCTCCATAGAAATATTTGACACATTCCGTACTTTATGCCAGGTGTTGTACCATATGAGATTTCAAAAAAGCAGAAAGGTGACGTGGTGATAAGAAAATGCAGATCAGCCGACCTGTACGAAATGCTTGATATTATTAACGATTCCGCAACTGCGTATAAAGGCGTTATTCCTGAGGGCTGCTGGCACGATCCTTACATGTCGCATGAACACCTTACCGGAGAAATCAATGCCGGTGTTGTTTTTTACGGTTATGAAACAGATGATGTTCTTCAGGGCATTATGGGTATTCAGGATGTCAGGGACTTTACCCTGATCCGTCATGCCTATGTGCGGACACAGGGAAGAAACACCGGAATCGGGAGCATGCTGCTGACGCACCTGATCCCAATAGCCTCGAATCCGGTACTCATTGGAACATGGGCCGACGCGGTGTGGGCTGTGAGTTTTTACCGGAAACACGGATTTGTTATAGTATCAGGAGATGAAAAGGATTTTCTTTTACGAAAATACTGGACTATTCCGGACCTTCAAATTGAAACGTCAATTGTGCTTGCACACGAAAAATATTTTATAGAAAAAAAACAATGATAGAATAAATATATACTATAGTTCCAGAGGTTTTCATGTTTACAACCGGCAATTTTATTCTTTTCATGGGTTCTTCTATTCTGCTTATTCTTGCTCCGGGACCGGATATTATTTTTACAATAACACAGGGAATCACAAACGGGAAACGGGCGGGGGTGTGGACCGCGGCAGGGCTTGGGATGGGTAATATTGTCCATACACTTGCCGCAGCCTTCGGCATAACGGTCCTGCTGAAAACGTCACAGATTGCATTTCTAATTTTTAAAATTCTCGGCGCCTGTTATCTGTTTTACCTTGCCTTAAAAGCCATTACGCACAGGCATGATATATTCAGAATGGAGGAATCCGGAAACAACAATTCAGGTGCCCTGCATCTTTTCGCGAAGGGTTTCATTATGAATGTCCTTAATCCGAAGGTCGCGCTGTTTTTTCTCGCGTTCCTCCCGCAATTCGTCAACAATACCGCCGGCAGTGTTCCGCTTCAGATCATTGTGTACGGCATGATATTCATTCTGATGGTAATCATTATCTTCGGGGTGTTCGGATATTTTTCCGGGTCTGTGGGGCAGAAACTTCTTAAGAATGAAAAATTTTCCAGCCGCATGAGCGTGGTGTCCGCGCTGGTTTTCATAGGTCTCGGATTGAAGCTCGCCTTTGCTCAAAGCAGGTAATAGTATCGCCCCCCTTAAAAAAAAAACGGGCTCCCTTTCCGGAAGCCCGTTCATGTTGAATCCTGTTATTCTATTACATCCCGATAAAAATTCCGTTGGGATCAACTTCCCGACGTAATATTTCAAGTATTTCCGGTCCGGGGACCTCTGTGACAGGAATTTCCCCTTCCGGACGCAGCAGCTCAAAACCCGACGCCAGCTGTGCCAGATCGGCGCTTACTCCCGGATGAAGTGATTTTATTCTCACCCGTTTTGACTCCGGCTCGAAGTCATACACCCCGGCAGAGGTTATGATCGCCACGGGACCGCCGCCCAGTATACCAGCTTCCTCCCTGGCATTACCTCCGGTAAGATATCCCGGCGAAGTGATAAAATCAACATTCGGTACAAATTTGCTCGGGTCCTGGAGGCCCACATAAATAAGCTTGTCCACAAGTGACGCAACATCATTGTTGCCACCGGAACCGGTCAACCGCACCTTCGGGTTGGTATACGTCCCCCCGATCATGTGGGTATTCGCGTTTCCGTACATATCGAGCTGGGCAAATCCCAGGAACCCCTTGTCGACCATGCCCTGCGCCGCCTGGCCGAAAGAATGCGCCATTTCCATAATCATGGGTGACTTCCTCCATGTCATGGGGCCACCTACTGACCATGGCATTTCACATGGCTCCGGGTCCTGTCCGCCGGATTCATACACAAAAGTAATATGTGGAGCGTGTGTTTTCTTGGCAAGACTTGCGGCAACCATGGGAAGACCGGTGCCGATATATATAACTTCGTGGTCCTCTATCTGTTTCGAGAGGACATATGCAATCATTTCTAATGGATTCATTGGTTTTGGATCAGACATTTTTTTCTCCTTATTAAATATTTCTCCATATGGTATCTTCTTTAAAAACGCTGATTAATCAATATCAGCGGTATCCATACCTTTTTCCCAGATTTTATAGCGATAGTTTACACCATCAATTTCATTATCGCCTTCAGCTGCCCGCGCGCGGCGCCGGCTCTTTTCAATCCATTTGGTTCCGCCTACTTTTGCAAGAAGGCCGTGTACATCTTTTGAACCAAAAATCCACTCATCAAAAAACGCCTTACATCCTTCTTCAGTAACCTGTGCCTCAATAAAAAACCGTTCCCAGAAATAACGCATCCAGTAATAGCATCCCGGCATATACCCCGGAGCAGCGCCAAAGGGAAGTTCTACAACCGCATCAATATTATTAAATGGTATCTGTGCTCCTTTTGCGTGATACCGGATGTCCCTGTTGGATACAATCTCCTCAGCAGTAATAATTACTTTCCTCGCTGCGGCAGCCACAGCTACATCATTGACCGCGGGACCATAGAACCGGCAGTTTCCATACATGTCAGCCGCATTGACATGAATAATGGCAATATCAGGATATAATGCCGGCACAAACACGACGGGGTCATTTTTCTTTGACATGGGGTTCTGCATGGTTTTCAAATACGGATTGTGACGAAGGATGTCTGAACCCAGTCCCTGTTTTGAAAAACATCCCGGCATGCCAAGCTGTGCCGCTTTGAAACCCTGCGCCATAAGACCATGGCTCCAGTCAGAAATAATTTTCACTTTTCCCTCTTTCAGGTTACGTGAAAACATTTTGTCATAACCGCGCATCTCTGCACCGGTGTAGGACATATGGCAGTACTTTGTTGTTCCATAGATAACGCCATATGTCTGGTTGGTATTAGGTGACCCTATCGCCTGCAGGTCTTTTTTCCCCTGGCGGATTACCTCCCACCATCCCTGGAGGGCGCTCTTGACATAACTGAAACCGCTGTCCGCCCAGATGTCCCCATCCTGTACGTACTCAGAAACGGCTTCGCTCAGGGACATTCGTTTGTCCCGCTGTGAATGGTCTTTTTTCAGGTGAGCCTCCCGAGCTGACCTGTAGTCGACCAGTCTGTCCAGAATTGAAGTGTCTTCAATTTCCAGATTTCTTAACGCTTCTTCGTTGTAATCAAACATGCTCACAGTCTTCTCCTCCTCATGAAATGAGTAAAAAATAATTAATTCTTATTTTTGTAACTGCCCGTTAATACATTTAATAACACATATACCATTTACGGTTTGAAGTTTTACCTGCCAGATTTCGGTAAAACACTTTATTTTATTGTTATGATGCAGTATTGTTACAGCAGAGCTAAGCAGTTACGTTTTTTTTAATGTATCACACTATTTGTGATGCACAAATAAAATGTTTACATGATTGCATTTTATGATATAAAATTTATTTTGATCAATACATTGATTTTGGAGATACATCTCCCTTTCGGAATTATAATTCAACATATTCATTCCTTTGACACTCATGTTAAACCTGTATTCAGACAAAACAAAAAACCGGCCCTGTGTTTCCCGGGCCGGTTTTTCGATACAACATTCAGGAGATATAAAATTATATCACTACAATAGTTATTGCGGGATTTACTCTCCCTCGTACATGCTATTAATCACAGTTTCATATTTCGCATTAATCACTTTCCGTTTCAATTTTGACGTGGGCGTTAATTCACCGCCCTCCTGGGTAAGCTCTTCCGGAAGAAGGGTAAATTTTTTGATTTTTTCCACCTGGCCCAGTTCCTTTGTGGCCTCCTGTATCCGGGTGTTATAAAAATCAATTATTGCCGGGTGCTGTACCAGTTCTTCACGAGAAGAATATGTTATGCCCTGCTCATCGGCATACTGAGTAAGAACCTCAAACGAGGGAACAATCATTGCGGAAATATATTTTTTCTGGTCCCCGATTGCCACTGCCTGATCAATGAAAATATCCTCTTTCAAACATGTTTCTATCAACAGGGGCGAAATGTTTTTCCCTCCTGCGGTGATAATAAGCTCCTTGATCCGGTCAGTTATTTTGACATACCCTTCTTCGGTAATCATTCCAATGTCGCCGGATTTTATCCATCCATCTTCCGTGAGCATTGCCTTCGGTTCTTCAGGTTTCTTCCAGTAGCCTGCCATCTGCGCGGGGCTTGTCATCTGCAGTTCACCTTCATCCGAAACACGCACCCGCATAAGGGGTACCGGTTTCCCGCTTGTACCGAAACCAATATCCTTCGGAGTACATACCGCAACTACAAATATTTCAGTCATCCCATACCCGAGGCCCATTTTTAACCCGGCGTTATAGAAAAACTTATTAATTTCAGGACTGAACGGGGCGCCGCCAACATGATAAAATTTACACCTTCCCCCTACGACATTCTGAATTTTGCTCAGCACCAGTTTCTCCGCAACAGCATGTTTCAGCTTCAGCCCGAAAGGAATTGGCTTCCCGTTGTAAAAAAGCGGATAATACATGCTCCCGATATTCAGCGCCCAGTTGAATAATTTCTGCTTCGCGGGGGGAGCTGTCTTTAGCCCTTCGGTAATTGTACCATAAATTTTCTCCCAGACCCTGGGAACGCTTGTCATGTAATGCGGACGAACTTCTTTCAGAAAATCGAGGATCTGTTTGGTGTCATGGCAGTAATGATTCTCGGCACCGCGGTCAAACATAAAATACGTCCAGGCCCTTTCGAAAACATGGCTTAAGGGTAAAAAGCAAAAGCTGACATCCTTTTCACCAATGGGCATTGGATACCCCGTAGCAAAGAGCATGGTAAGAAAATTTCTCTGTGTCAGCATAACCCCTTTCGGAGACCCTGTGGTTCCGGAGGTGTAGATAAGGGTGCAGAGATCATCCAGCTCAAGCTCTTTGAACCGCTCTTCAAGGGCCGCCTCCTGACCGGATTTTCTGCCAATTTCAAGAAAATCATCGAAGTATATACTTTCCGGACCTTCAAGTTTTACAGTCCTGTCAAACACTATGAGTTTTTTCAGATATTTCGAGTTTTTCAATACTTCTTTTGATGCGTCATACTGGACCTGATCATTGACGAACATTATCCTTATTTCCGCGTCATTCACAATGTACTCTGTTTCTTTGGCGGAATTTGTCGCATACACCGGTACTGACACCGCCCGTATGCCCAGTATTCCAAGATCCGCGATGCTCCAGTATACCCTGTTCTGCGAGAACACACCCACCATCTCCCGGTCACGCACGTCCCATTCCAGAAGCGCTTTCGATGTCGCATCGATCATTTCACCCATCTCACGCCATGAGAACCCGCGCCACGAGCCTTCCGCCTTATCACGGCATGCTATTTTTTCACCATATTTACGGACACGGTCACGAACCATCACCGCGAGGTGAGGATTCTTTTTGAGATATGCTTCATATTCCTTTTGATAATCTTCAGCCATATCAACCTCCACAGTTTCATCAGCATGGAAGTGATATCACGACGTGTTCGGACAAACATCCCATGCTGTTATTCTTACTGTAAATAGTATCCCCTGTGTATTTGAATTCTTTCATTCTTATAAATCTGGTGTTTTTTCAAACTTCTAACTTATAAATCTGATATTTATAATAATTCAGATATACTATTCTCTATAACCATGGAATGCTGAGTTGTGCAGTTTTTAATCATAGCGGAGACCGGATCATGGCTGTTGCGGTATACTATTTTTTTATTTTCTCAAGCGCCTTAATTTCTCTTCTGCTTTCTCTCGGGCAGGCCGTTCAGAAGAAAAAAACATCAGTTGATTATATTTTTTCAATTTCCTTTGCCGGTCTGTCCCTGTGGTTTCTGCAGTTAAGCCTCCACAGCACAGGTCTTTTTATTTCCAATCCTCTTTCGTGGTATCTTAAAATTGCAATAGTTCCCATAGCCTTCTCGGTTCCACCCCTTATGTCACTCAGATACCGTTGGATCATCTCGCAGCGGCTCCCGTTTAAGAAAATTTATCTGATTCCCTTTATTCCCGCACTGCTTTCAATACTTTCCCTCGCCATGCTTCTGGCAACAGGAAAACTATCTTTTTCTCCCGCAATTAATATCTCCGTACCTTTTTTCAGTGAAAGAATGAATGATCTCCCATTCTATTACCAGGCCGCGCATCTGTGCATTATACTGCCGAGCATATATCTTGTCATGCTTATGGTTCCCGTGTTGACTGGGCTGCACCCGTATCTTGCCCGGAACAGTTCCTCAAAAAACTCCAATGTATCACGTGCGGGATTTATTTTTGCGTCACTTATCACAACATCGAACATCATTGCAATAACCGGATTCTTTTTTTCCATGGAAATCCTGCAGGCCTCACTTATTATCGCACACATAAGCATGTGCTCAGTATATCTCACAACACAGCGCAACCCTGACTACAACAGGCTCCTGAAAAGCCTTGTGAGGAAACACCATTATGAAAAATCCGTAATCAAGGGCCTCGATATAGGCACCATACAAGAACGCCTGTATGAACTGATGGAAGATGAGAAAATCTTTGCCGATGAGGACCTGTCACTCAATGACCTCGCCCGTGAGCTTTCCATCAGCCCCCACCAGCTTTCAGAAATACTCAACGGAACCATCCACAAAAACTTCAATACGTTCATCAATGAATACCGGGTACAGGAGGCAATGAAACTCCTGGTTGAAGAACCGGACCGTTCAATCCTTTCCATCGGTATTGCCGCCGGTTTTAATTCCAACTCCAACTTCAATACGGTATTCACCCGTAATACGGGAATGTCCCCGGGAAAATTCCGCAAGATGAAAACCTGAGAAGGATTACGGTTTACAGCTTTTTTCTTTTGTGTATCATTGACCCATTCTGCAAACCGCAGATTATTCAGGAATATTAGTACAGATACCAACACAAGTCAATGGATACCAGCACATGCAGAAATTTGTCGAACTACTGAATACTATTGTCTGGAACTCTCCTGCAGCTCTCCCTGTTATGATCGCGCTCCTTGTGGGGACAGGGATGTTTATGACCATACGCCTGGGGTTCATTCAGATCCGCTACATCGGCCACGCAATTAATGCGGTACGCGGAAAATATGACACCGAAAGCGATTCAGGAGAAATATCCCATTTCCAGGCGCTTGCCACCGCGCTGTCCGGGACCATCGGTATAGGAAATATTGCAGGCGTCGCGACGGCAATTCACTACGGCGGACCGGGAGCGCTGTTCTGGATGTGGGTAACCGGTGTTTTCGGCACTTCACTGAAGTTTGCGGAATGCATGCTGGCGGTTCGCTACAGGAAACAAAATGAAGACGGGTCATATTCCGGCGGCCCTATGTATTATATCAGAGAAGGTCTGGGATGGAAGCCTCTGGCTGTTCTATTCGCAGCCGCAGCATCTATAAGCGCCATGGGACAGGGTAACTCCATTCAGGCATTTACTGTAGCCCATCAGCTTCAAACAGATTTCGGAATCGAACCCTGGATTACAGGGCTTGTCCTCGCGGTAATTGTCGGGTCGGTCATTATCGGAGGAATAAAGCGCATCGCCTCCGTAACCCAGATACTCACCCCCCTTATGACGGTAATATATCTTGCTGCAGGCATAATCATTCTTGTTGTCAACCTGGACCGCCTCCCTGCAGCATTTTCAACAATTTTCTCCACGGCCTTTTCTCCACCCGGTGTGACGGGGGGCTTTGCCGGTTCATTCTTTATGCACACACTTATATGGGGAGTAAAGCGCGGCCTGTTTTCCAATGAAGCGGGCCAGGGTTCCGCGGCCATCGCATATTCCGCGGCAAAAACCACGGAGCCCGTCAGGGAGGGGACTGTCGCGATGCTGGGCCCCTATATCGACACCCTTATTGTATGTTCAATAACAGGGCTCTGTATTACCGTAACAGGGGCATGGTCTGCCACGGTACATGGAGAGGCGCTGAACGGCTCCCCCCTTACCGCCTACGCCTTTGAAACGGGTCTTCCCTTTCTTCATGGATACGGGAGATATATTATTACCGCGGCAGTACTGCTCTTCGCGACCTCCACAATTATCAGCTGGTCATACTACGGCGACCGCTCATTTCAGTTCCTTCTTGGTGACAGGGCGGTAATGCCTTACCGCTACGTGTATATTGCGATACTCTTTACCGGAACTGTGGCAAAACTTGAAACGGTCTGGGGATTCGGGGATTTCGCCATTGCCCTGATGACTGTGCCGAATCTCATTGCAATACTGGCGCTTTCCACAACTGTGCGTACTGAAATGAAAGAATATTTTCACCGTCATTCCGGGAAACATCCGAAATAGTATAATACAAAAATCCGCGGCCTGATGACCGCGGATTTCCTTTTATTGTTATATACACTACAGTATTAGTCTTTATACATCGCGTCAATCTTATCCGCGTAGTTCTTCATTATTACTTTTCTCTTAACCTTAAGTGTCGGCGTCAACTCCCCTGACTCCTGGGAAAGCTCCTTAGAGAGCAGGGTAAAATCCTTTATCTGCTCCACCTTACCGAACTCAGTATTTACTTCCGCAATTATTTCCTCATATTTTTTGCGGACTTCCGGTTTTTTCACCAGTTCCTCATTGGTAATTCCGGCGTCGGCAATACCATTCTCAACTGCCCAGGGGCGAAGTAATTCAAAACTCGGCACTACAAGGGCCACCACATATTTGCGCCCGTCACCCACCACCGCAATCTGTTCAACAAAAGGCTGAATTAGAAACCTCGACTCAATAACCTGCGGGGCGATATTCTTTCCTCCCGCAGTGACAATGATGTCCTTTTTCCTGTCAGTAATTTTCAGGTATCCCTCATTGTCGAGAATGCCGATATCTCCGGTTTTTATCCAGCCATCTTCAGTAAACATCTCCTTTGTTGCTTCAGGTTTGTTCAGGTAGCCTTTCATGAGCTGCGGCCCCTTTGCGAGTATTTCTCCGTCCTCAGCAATTTTTAACTGTGTCCCGGGAAACGGGCATATCCATCCGTCAGACTTTATTGGTCGAATTTTCGGTGATCCATCCAGACTGAGAACAGGAGATGTTTCCGTAAGTCCGTATCCCTTCCTCGCCTGAATGCCCATTGCCCAGAAAAAGTCATGTATCTCCCGCGCAAGGGGAGCACCTGCGGCGCCCCAGCATACTGTCCGGTCCAGCCCAAGGGCAGCACGGAGTTTCGAAAAAATAAGTGTATCCGCTATTTTATATTTCAATGCAAGGACCGGGGGTTTCATTTTCGCGGCCATTAAATACGGCACAGCCTGCACTCCGGTTTTGACTGCCCAATTGAACACCTTTTGTTTCTTCTCAGGCATCTCCTTCACCTTGTTCATAATTCCGTTATAAACCTTTTCAAATACACGGGGAACGTAAATGCTGTACTCCGGCCGTACCTCCTTCAGGTCCTCAGCAAAAAACTCCGTGCCCCTTGAATAATATATAATTGCCCCCCGTTCAAGAACAGAATAATAGTCCATCGTACGTTCAACTGAATGAGAAAGCGGCAGCAGAGAAAGATGAATAAACCCCTCCGGCATCGCTTCAACGCTATTGAATGTCAGACAAATAAAAATAATATTTTTATGGGTCAGCATAACACCCTTCGGATCTCCCGTTGTTCCGGAAGAGTATATGAGTGTCATAACATCATCCCCCTTGATATTGGCGGTGCGTTTCTCTATTTCCTCTTTCTGCAGATTTTCCCTTCCGGCGGCAACAGCATCACGGTATGTAACAACAAGATCATCATCATATGCGAGGTCGTCGAATACAATGATTCTTTTTATTGCAGGAAGCTCCCCTTTTTTTGCGAGGATATTATCCACCTGAAATTTTGAAGAGCAGAAGCACACCACAGATAATGAGTCTTTGAGAATATAGGCTGCTTCCGGCGCTGAATTTGTGGGATATATTGCCGCGTCAATCCCCCCGATTGACAATGTCGCGATATCAGCAGTAACCCATTCAGGTCTGTTTTCTGAATAAATCGAGAGGATATCACCCGGTTTAATCCCTTCATTAATCAGATAGGAAGCCAGGCAGTCAACTTCGTCTCCGATTGTATTCCATGATATCCCCTCCCAGGTGCTGCCGTTATGATACCTGAAAAGCACCCTGTCCCCGTACTTTTTTACACCGTCTCTGAAAATATCAATGACGGTATTCTTTTCATAATCGTATTGTGATGCCATACATATCCCTCCTGATATTAACCATCTAAAATACCCCCAGACCAAAACACATGCGCCACAAGGTGAACGCTGGTGTTATATTCCGAACAGTGTTCGTTTTGTCAATTTTTTTTCGTATTCATATATTTTTTCAACCCGGACTGAGGTATAGGAAAAGACATAGTATCAGTTTTTTAAAAGTCTATTGACAGGTATACTGAAATCGATAATCATCTGTGATTTAATATACATATTATCCGGTAGAAAAAGGAGGCTGCAGCAATGGAAATGATAACATGGGACGACTCCCTGAGCGTCGGGGTACAGCAGTTTGATGCCGAGCACAGGGAACTGATTAAATTTGTCAATAAACTCAACCAGTCACTGAAAATCGGCGGAGCGCAGAAAACCATGGAGGACATACTTACAGGACTTATAAAATACACTGTTATTCATTTTACCCATGAAGAGGATTACATGGTGCTGTATGAATATCCCGGATACGATGCCCACCGGAAGGAACATGAGGAATTAAAGAAGAAGGTAACGGATTTTCATGAACGCTTTACCGCACAAAAAGCGGCATTCTCACTGGAACTCATGATTTTTCTCAGGGACTGGCTCATTAATCACATACAGAAAAGCGATATGGCCTACAAAGATTTTTTTCAGAGCAAAGGAGTATAGTCGGTCAACACTGTTTCCAGGGTCACTTGTTAAACCCGAGTGAACTGGAAACACCGAGGGATTCGTAAATATGCCGCGTCGCGCCTGATTTATTGAGGGTATAAAAATGTATTCCCCGTACATCATTGTCAACAAGGTCCCGCACCTGCTCCGATGCCCAGTGAATCCCGACCTTTTCAACATAACTGTTGTCCTCGGCACGGGCAACCGCCTTTAGCAGCTTTGCGGGATACCGCATTCCGAGGGCAAGGTCAGCCATCCGCTTCATATTGTTCAGGGAGGTAATCGGCATGATCCCCGCAATTATGGGCACATTGATGCCGGCAATAATGCAGCGCTCCCTGAAATCATAAAAATCATTGTTATCGAAAAACATCTGAGTGCAAATATAGTCAGCCCCGGCATCTACTTTGGCCTTCAGCAGTTCAATCTCCCTGAGCCGGTTCGGCGTTTCGGGATGCCCTTCAGGATATCCTGCTACCCCGATTCCCATTTTTGGAAATTCCTTTTTTATAAAAGCAACAAGTTCCGCTGCATAGGAAAAACCACCTTCCGGAGCGACAAACCTCTTCTCTCCTTCCGGCGGGTCACCCCGAAGCGCCATTATATTGCATATGCCGCTTTCGCGATACCCTTTCAGAATGCTGAATATCTCATCTTTCGTAGACCCGACGCAGGTGAGGTGTGACACCACATTAAGCTGTATCTCACTCTGGATTCGCGTCACCAGATCATGGGTGAGGTCCCGTGTTGATCCACCAGCGCCATAGGTCACACTAACGAATGCCGGTTTCAGCGGTACAAGTTCCCTTATATTTTCAAACAGCTGGTGTGAAGCTGCCTCGGATTTCGGGGGAAAAAATTCAAAACTGAAAGTGATTCTGCAGCAGTCAAAGACTTCGGATATATGCATAGTAACGACCTTCCTCAAATATGGGCAGCATGGCTATAGCGCCACACTGCATAAAACTTTTCTTAAATGTGTGTTTTTTTGTAATATATGTCAAATATATTATTCACCTTCCTGCCGGAGGATAAACCCGAATCATGGACAAAAACAGGCATGAAAAATATAGTGAATGCGGCAAAACGGATGCGGGGATACAAGGATACAGAAGAAATATACTTATCCGCCAATTTTCAGCATGGCACGGGTATTTTGAAGTGACACACAGCCGTCCCCTTCACCGGAGCACTCAATGCCGTGCTCCATCGGTTTTTCCCTGACGGCGGTTTCTATTATCTTCAGAATTGCTTCATCCCCCATGTCCATCCGGTGCGGTGTTTTTATATCATACTCTAGATTTGACAGCAGACATGTCCGTATCCGGCCGTCGCATGTAAGCCGGAGCCGGTTACACCGCGAACAGAACTTATGCGTGAGGGCCGGTATCACCCCGATCCGGAGAGGGTAACGGTCACTGTAGTTATATTCAAACATCATGGCAACATTGGTGTCGGTCCGTTCATTCCGCACAATGGAACCCTTCTGTTTCAGGAGATCAATAAAACTGTCAGAGGAAAGAAATGTGTGGCCCACGCCGTCTTTCACGAAGGGCATCCGCTCTATGAAGCGGAGGGTAATATCGTCCCCCTTAAAAAAATTGAGATACTCATCCATTTCATCAAGTAATTCAGGCAGCAGCACGGCATTAATTTTCAGATTAAAAAAATCACGCTCCAGAGCACTCCTGATTCCTCGCTGCACCTCATCAAAGACATCACAGCCGGTAATTGCTGCATAACGCCCCTTTCGCACCGTATCGAGACTGACATTCAACTGCCGCACATCAAGGCGCTGAAGAGCATCAAGATGCTTCTCCAGAAGAACGCCGTTCGTAGTAATACAGAGTGCCACATCCGGAAACGATTCCCGCGTCTCTCTCAATATGTCGATAAACCCCTTCCTGACAAAAGGTTCCCCCCCGGTAAACCGGATTTTTTTCACGCCCAGTTTTACAAAAAGTTCTATAAACCGGAGGAACTCCTCATTCCGTAATACATTGTCGTGAGACAGATATTCCACTCCCGCAGGGGGAATACAGTAGCTGCAGCGAAGATTGCATTTATCCGTCACCGAAACCCGGAGATAATCAAGTTTTCTGTTGAATGTATCAGTGAGCATATTCAATACCTGTATGTATACCGTGCTGTGAGAAGGGCCTCCCCCTCAGGAACATTATTAGCACAGGAATACTGTATTTCAAAAGTCGGGACCGCATTTTCATTTATCCGCATCACATTGTAATATGTAAAAATCATTGATGTCGCATATATAAGTACATTCGCTAGTATTGAAAATGTAATACGCTGCGCCGCCCGGTCATAATCTTTTTCATAGTCATCGACAGTTTTATATCCGCCCTCCGGATCCTCAAACTGCAGCTGATGATCAGGGTCTATTGATTCATTCGCGTCACGTGCCGAATAATACAGGGACCGCCGGTATTTCCAGTCTGAATAACAGTAGTAAAGCGACCAGAGCCCGATTACCTTTAATGACGCGAACGTAACACCGAGCCCTGTATTATCAGTATAGAAATGCCCTCCTCCCGGCACCAGAAGGTCCAGCACAAGGGCCTCGGTTAACGATACTTGCTCCCCTCTGCGCGGTGTCAAGTTATAAATACCCTCACCGGCACTCACCGCACTGACATTGCGGCGTTCTTCTTCAGCATCACGACTGTTGGCTGCGTAAAAATATGGCCCTTCATGGTGAACGCCACGGAACCGTTCTGCCCCGTTTCCAGCGGCAAAAAGGGGAACCCGGTATATGAACATACTAATGAGCAATATGTGCAGTATCTTCGTATACATTATTTTAATTCAGATCAATTTCAAACACATTCGAATGATCGCTCTCCCTCCCGCCGTCATAGGCTGTCATCCATATATATGCCCTGCCGGCATAGCTTCCCACATATACCGACACCTTCTGTTCCGTCAGGTCACCATGGGCGATTCCGCCAAGATAATAGTATTCATCATAGTACATCACAGGGTCACCGAAGTTGACGGGATTCTCCGTTGTTCCGTAAAAAAAATATACAAGCTCCGTGCTGCTGCCCGTGTCAGGATCAATGGTGGCGGTACCGGTAAAATCAACTACGACATAGTCTCCGCTTTCAGTAAGCCCCGCGATAACCGGTGCCGGAAAAGGCTTCTCCCCCCCCTTCAGCAGTTCAGGGTTCATGAAATAATCACGGCCGACAGGTTCCTCAGCACACATGCAGAGAGAACAAAGAACAAGTGACACACACAGCACTTTCATGCCTGTCCTTATACGTTCCACATTCATCTTCAATGACAAGCCGCCTCCCGCCGCAGTACTATAACCATAATACTGACTACCCTGCACCGTATCAAATGAATTACTCCCCCCCGGTCATCCCCTCATTTTTTTTCAGTTCATGTCCCGGCATCTTTTCAGTTCTAACCATATAGAGAAAATTATGCCGGAAATATTCATTGTCCGGTTCTAATAGACATGCACGTGAATACAGCTCAAAGGCCTTATCCCGTTTCCCCGACATCTCATAGAGAACACCAAGATTGTTCAGAGCGGCACATGCGTTCCGGTTTTCCCTGAGAATTTCTTCAAAGAGAATAGCCGCCTCCTTCAACTGACCCTGCAGCGCAAGTGCGACACCGCGGTTATTTATCCGTGCAGCAGGTTCCCCGGAGGAAATACGGGCAAGGTATTTTTTTACAGTTACAGAATGGCAGCGGCCGCGTTCTTCATGTATCCGTTGCGTTGTATCGGGAGATGGTGTGTCCTTCGCGGGAACCCTGCTTTGCTGCGGGGAATATTCCCGCTGCAGTTCTACGGGAACGCAGGGGACTTTGGAGGCAACGCGTATTGTGCTGTACGAATAACATGACAGCAGCAATACCGGAAGCAGCACAAGGCTCCTATATATCAGGGGTAATCGCTTCACTTATTTTTTCTATCGCCCCGGCAGCCTGAAGGATTTTTTTCTCCTGGAAATGGTTCCCCATAATCTGAATTCCAATGGGAAGTCCGCTGCTGTCTTTCCCTATGGGAACGGAAATTCCCGGAAGGGCCGCAAGATTTGCCGATATCGTAAGAATATCAGACATATACATTGACAGCGGATCGCTAACTTTTTCCCCTATTCCGAATGCCGTGGACACAGTGGTAGGGGTTATTATCACATCAACCCTGCTGAAGGCATCCTTGAAATCATTTATTATCAGGGTCCTTCCCTGCAGTGCTTTCATATAGTACGCATCATAATACCCTGAACTCAGTGAAAATGTTCCAAGGATGATGCGCCTCTTCACCTCTTTACCGAAACCCTCATGACGCGTACGTGTATAGAGGTCACCCAGGCGCGTAATATTCTCAGCACGGTAACCATAGCGGACGCCATCATATCTCGCGAGATTCGAAGAAGCCTCTGCAGTGGCAATGAGGTAATATATGGGAACCGCATAATCAGTATATTTCAGGGAAATGGGTTCCACCTTCGCACCCAAATGTTCCAAATCGCTGATTTTCTTTTTTATTGCCCCTGTAATCTCATCAGGAAGCCCTCTATAGTATTCATCAGGAACGCCGATAACCATCCCCTTTACGCTGTCCGGATCACCTGAACCGCCGAAATCAATCTCTCTTTCAATGAAGGTGGAATCCCGTGTATCATGTCCCGAAATCACTCCCAGAACTGCCGACGCGTCATCAACCGTACGTCCGAATGATCCGATCTGGTCCAGGGAGGACGCAAATGCCACCAGGCCATAGCGGGACACCCGTCCGTAGGTGGGCTTAATTCCCACAACGCCGCAAAACGCCGCGGGCTGCCTGATTGATCCCCCGGTATCGGACCCCAGCGCAACAGGCGCCATCCCCGCTGACACCGCCGCGGCAGATCCCCCGGAACTTCCACCT
>ERZ795048.2224-NODE-2224-length-15929-cov-4.796082_pt1 | contig 15929 bp, 16 predicted proteins | sample MGYA00375132_ERZ795048 | MGnify/ENA primary metagenome ERZ795048 (study PRJEB30177, sample SAMN05720225) | activated sludge metagenome | isolation source: Anaerobic digester | place: Hong Kong | collected 2014-12-17 ...
CGCTGGTGGTCAACACCATCCGCGGCATCCTGAAGGTGGTGGCCGTCAAGGCGCCGGGCTTCGGTGACCGCCGCAAGGCCATGCTGGAGGACATCGCGATCCTGACCGGCGGCAAGGTGATCGCCGAGGAAGTCGGCCTGACGCTCGAGAAGGCCACGCTGGCCGACCTGGGCTCGGCCGCGCGGGTCGAGATCGCCAAGGAGAACACGACGATCATCGACGGTGCCGGCAAGGCCGACGACATCGAGGCGCGCGTCAAGCAGATCCGGATCCAGATCGAGGAGGCAACGAGCGACTACGACCGCGAGAAGCTGCAAGAGCGCGTGGCCAAGCTGGCCGGCGGCGTGGCGGTGATCAAGGTCGGCGCCGCCACCGAGGTCGAGATGAAGGAGAAGAAGGCGCGCGTCGAGGATGCGCTGCATGCCACGCGTGCCGCGGTCGAGGAAGGCATCGTCGCCGGTGGCGGCGTGTCGTTGCTGCGCGCGCGCGCCGGTGTCGGTTCGCTCAAGGGCGACAACCACGACCAGGACGCCGGGATCAAGATCGTCATGCGCGCGGTCGAGCAGCCGCTGCGCGAGATCGTCGCCAATGCCGGCGGCGAGCCCAGCGTGGTCATCAACAAGGTGCTCGAAGGCAAGGGCAACTTCGGCTTCAACGCCGCCAACGACACCTATGGCGACATGATCGAGATGGGGATCCTGGACCCGACCAAGGTGACCCGCACGGCGCTGCAGAACGCCGCCTCGGTCGCCGGCCTGATGCTGACCACCGAGTGCATGGTCGCCGAGGCCCCCAAGGAAGAGTCGGCCGGCGGCATGCCCGGCGGCATGGGTGGTATGGGCGGCATGGGCGGCATGGGCATGGACATGTAAGTCCCGCGCCGCGATCCGTCGCACGAGGGCCTGCACCGGGTGGTGCGGGCCCGTTTTCTTTGCCGCGACGCCGACGCCGCACCGATCGCGCTCAGGCTGCGGCCGCGCCGTGCACCCAGCCGTGCAGGTGCACCGCGACGTCGTCCAGACCCTGGCGGGTCGGCGCCGAGAACAACGCGATTCCGATGTCGGCGGCCTCGCCCGCCAGCGGTGCGAGCGCCGCCTGCGCCGCGGCCAGCGCCTGCTGCGCCTGCCGGCGTCCGAGCTTGTCGGCCTTGGTCAGCAGCACCAGCAGGCGCACCTCGCCCGTGCACACGCGCGGCGCGATCAACGCCAGCAGCTTCTCGTCGAGGTCGGTCGGGCCCAGCCTTGCATCGACGAGCTGGACCACGCCTGCGAGGTTGCGCCGGTGCTGCAGGTATTCCGCCATCACCGCCTGCCAACGCAGCTTGGCGCCGCGCTCGACCGCGGCATAGCCGTAGCCGGGCAGGTCGGCCAGCAGCGCGTCGGGTGCATCGCGCGGCCCCAGTGCGAACAGGTTGATGTGCTGCGTGCGCCCCGGTGTGCGCGACGCGAAGGCGAGCTGGCGCCGCTGTGCCAGCGCATTGATCGCACTGGACTTGCCGGCGTTGCTGCGGCCGACGAAGGCGATCTCGGGCAGCTCGCCCGCGGGCAGTTCGTCGAGCCGGCTGGCCGTGGTCAGGAAGTGCGCGCCGTGGGTCCAGGCCAGCGCACGGCGCGCGGCGGCATCGGGTGTCGCGGCATCGCGGTCGGTGGCATTCATGCGTCATTGTAAAATTCGCCGGTTTTGTGTCGACCACGCGGCCGACGACCCTCCCCTCCCAACCTCAACGACGCCATTCGAGGCCCGAGTCGCATGAAGACGCCCGTCCGCCCGCTGTTCGCAACGCTGCTCGCCGCCGTTGCGCTCGTGTCCGCCCGCGCCGACGATGCGCCCGACCTCGCCGCCGGCGAGGAGGCCTCGGCCATGTGCCAGGCCTGCCACATGGCCGACGGCTCGCGCGGCCTGCCCGAGAACCCGATCCTGCAGGGCCAGATCCCCGAGTACCTCGCCAAGCAGTTGCGCGAATACCAGTCCGGCAAGCGCGTCAACGAGATCATGCAAGGCATGGCGGCGGCGGTGGACGACAAGATGATCCGCGACATCACGGCCTTCTACGGCGCCAAGCCGCCGGTCGCGGGCGAGGCGCGCAACAAGGACACGGTGCTGCTCGGCGAGGCGATCTGGCGCGGCGGCATCGCCGACCGCAAGATCCCGGCCTGCGCCGGCTGCCATGGCCCGACCGGCGCCGGGATCCCGATCCAGTACCCGCGGCTGGCCGGCCAGCACGCCGAATACACGGAGCTGCAGCTGCGCGCCTTCCGTTCCGGCGAGCGGGCCAACAATGCCCAGATGACGGGCGTGGCGGCGAAGATGAACGACCGCGAGATCCAGGCCGTCTCGGACTACATCGCCGGCCTGCGCTGAACGCGTGCCGATGCGCTGGCCGCGCGTGCGAGCGCGCGGGGGTAACCCTTCCCGAGGGCCGGTCGTCGACCGGCCCTCGTCACATCCGGGCCGTGCGCTGCCGACAATCCCCGCCAATCGGTCGATGCGGTGTAACCACGGCGCGCCCGGGATCGACTGAGCGAGGCGGGTGCACGCTGCCCCAGGGCCTGGACCAGGGTCCGACCGCGTCCGCCCCGGTACGCGCCCCTGCCTGGAACCCTCATGCCCCAGCCGAAAGATCGCGAGCTTGTGCAACCCATGCCGTCGGAGATCACGTCGCCGGCCGCCTACCACTCGCGCCGCCGCTGGCTGCAGCAGCTCGCCACCGGCGCCGCCGGCTCCGTCCTCGCAGCATGGGCCGCCCGCGACGCACGGGCGTCGATCGCGCAGCCCGGCCGTCTCGCGAGTCTGCCGGCGAACCGCTCGACGACCCCCGGCGCCGTCGTGCTGGACAAGCCGACCGCCTACGCCGACGTCACCGGCTACAACAACTTCTACGAGTTCGGCACCGACAAGGCGGATCCCGCGGCACGCGCAGGCAGCCTCAGGCCGCGCCCGTGGACGGTCGTCATCGACGGCGAGGTGGCCCGGCCGCGTCGCTTCGACCTCGACGAGCTGCTGCGGCTGGCGCCGATGGAGGAACGCATCTACCGGCTGCGCTGCGTCGAGGGCTGGTCGATGGTCATCCCCTGGGTCGGTTACCCGATCGCCGCGCTGATCCGTCGCGTCGAGCCGACCGGCAACGCGAAGTACGTCCAGTTCGAGACCCTGGCGGACCCGGCGCAGATGCCCGGGTTGAGATCGCGCGTGCTCGACTGGCCCTACGTCGAGGCGCTGCGGCTGGACGAGGCGATGCATCCGCTGGCGCTGCTGGCCTTCGGCCTGTACGGCGAGGTGCTGCCGAACCAGAACGGCGCGCCGGTGCGGACCGTCGTGCCGTGGAAGTACGGCTTCAAGTCCGGCAAGTCGATCGTCCGCATCCGCTTCACCGAGAAGCAGCCGCCGACGAGCTGGAATCTCGCCGCGGCGAACGAGTACGGCTTCTACTCGAACGTCAACCCCGAGGTCGACCATCCCCGCTGGAGCCAGGCGACCGAGCGGCGTATCGGCGAGGACGGGCTGTTCGCGCGCAAGCGTCCGACCCTGATGTTCAACGGCTACGCGCCGCAGGTCGCCTCGCTTTACGCGGGGATGGACTTGCGGCGCCACTTCTGAGCGGCGCATGCGGGCCGCGATCCTGCGCGGGCGTGGCCGTGCGCCGACCGCAGGCCCCCGGGTGCGCGCCGGCAGCGCCGCTGGCGCCGATCGCGTCCTGAGGCATCCGGCGGCCAAGCCGGTCGTGTTCGCCCTGTGCCTGCTGCCGCTGGCGATGCTGCTGGCCGGCGCGCTCGGCGGCACGCTGGGCGCCAACCCGGCCGAGGCGCTGATCCGCTCGACCGGCGACTGGACGTTGCGCTTCCTGTGCCTCGCGCTGGCGGTCACGCCGCTGCGCCAGGCCACGGGCTGGCACGCGCTGGCGCGTTGGCGCCGCATGCTGGGGCTGTTCGTCTTCTTCTACGCCTGCCTGCACTTCCTCGCGTATGCCTGGCTCGACATGGGGCTGGTGCTGTCCGACATCGTGCGCGACGTCGGCAAGCGTCCGTTCGTCCTCGCCGGCAGCGCGGCGCTGCTGCTGCTGGCGGCGCTGGCGGCGACCTCGTTCGACGCCGCGGTGCGTGCGCTGGGCGGCCGGCGCTGGCGCGCGCTGCACCGGGCGGTCTACGCGGCGGCGCTGCTGGCGCTGCTGCACTTCTTCTGGATGCGCGCGGGCAAGAACGACTTTGCCGAGGTCGGCGTCTACGCCGCCGTCGTCGCCGTGCTGCTGGGCTGGCGAATCGGCAAAAACTTGATCCAGTCCAGGGTGGCTGCGGGAAACTGATAAGACCACGGGCCCTTACCTGTGTTTAGGATGGCCCTTGCTCGGCGCCGGCCGCGTTCGGCCCGGCGCATCCCGGTTTGTCCCAACATGCAGGAGACCGCATCACCATGGCCCCGCTCAAGACCCTCGCCGCCGCCGCGTTGCTCGGCTTCGCCGGCGCCGCCTCGGCGCAGATCACGCTCACCCTGTCCTCGTGGGTGCCGCAGGGACACCTGCTGACCAAAATGCAGCTCGACTGGTGCATGGAGGTCAGCAAGGCCGCCGAGGGCCGCATCCAGTGCAACATGCTGCCCAAGCCGGTCGCCCCGGCGCCGGCCACCTTCGACGCCGTGCGCGACGGCCTCGTCGACGTCGCCTTCAGCGTCCACGGCTACACCCCCGGGCGCTACGACCTGACCAAGATCGCGGAGATGCCCTTCCTCGGCGACTCGGCGATTCCGACCAGCGTCGCCTACCAGCGCATCTACGAGCGCCACCTGGCCAAGTTCGACGAACACAAGGGCATGAAGGTCATCACGGTCTTCACCCACGGCCCCGGCCAGATCTTCAACAACAAGCGCCCCGTGCGCTCGCTCGCCGACCTGGACGGAATCAAGTTCCGCGTCGGCGGCGGCATCGTCAACGAGGTCGGCAAGGTCATCGGCGCCAACATGACGCTCAAGCCGGCGCCGCAGTCGTACGAGTTGCTGTCCACGGGCGTCGTCGACGGCGTGTGGTTCCCGGACGAATCGGTCGTCGGCTTCCGCCTCGAGAAGCACATCAAGTACCGGACGTCGTTGCCCGGCGGGCTGTACAACACGAGCTTCGCGATGGTCATGAACCCGGCGACCTGGGCCAAGATCCCGAAGGCCGACCAGGCGATCATCGAGAAGCACTCGGGCGAGTGGGCCGCGCGCTTCATCGGCAAGTACTGGGACGACTACGACATCCGCAGCCGAGCGACACAGCAGGCTCTCGGCATCGAGTCGATCACGGCCGACGCTGCCTTCGTCGCCGACTTCAAGGCCAAGACCGCCCCGATCGAGGCGGCCTGGGCCAAGGAGGCCGAGGCCAAGGGGCTGAAGAACGCGGCCGCGATCCTGCAGGAGTTCCGCGCCGAGATCGCCAAGCTGCAGTGACGCGCGCCACCGCGCGCCGTCCGGTCGACGGCCGGGAGGCCCCGCGGGGCCTTGCCGGCCGTGTCGTTGTCTGCGCGTGCTGACCCCGCCCCCTCGTGAATCGACTGGCCACGTTCTTCGGCGCCGTCGCCGCCATCGCACTGTTCGCGATGATGGCGCTGACCTTCGCCGACGTCTTCGCCCGCAAGTTCCTCGGCAACTCGATCATCGGTGCCGTCGAGCTGACCGAGCTGTTCATGCTGACGATGATCTACTTCGCGCTGCCGCTGGCCTCGCGCGCCGGTGAGCACATCGTGTTCGACCTCCTGGACCGCGTGCTGCCGGCGGCCTTGCAGCGCTGGCAGCAAAGCCTGGCCAACCTGCTGACGGCGGTGATCTTCGGCGCCGCGGCGTCGATCGTCTGGCAGCGCGCCACCCGCTCGGCCGAGTACGGCGACATGACCTCGTCGCTCGAGATCGTGCTGTGGCCGTTCCACCGCATGGTCGCGGTGATGCTCGTCGTCACGGCGCTGGCGCACCTGTGGCTGGCCTGGCGGGCGCTGCGCGAGGAGCCGGCATGACCGAGGGACTGCTCGGCTTCGCGGCGATGTTCGTGCTGATGGCGCTGCGGGTGCCGATCGCGGTCGCGATGGGGCTGGTCGGGCTGGTCGGCGTCGCGCTGATGCGCTCCTGGCCGGCGGCGATCTCGTCCGCCGCGGGCGAGTTCGTCGACATCGGCAGCTACACGCTGTCGGTCGTGCCGCTGTTCGTGCTGATGGGCAACTTCGTCACCCGCGCCGGGATGTCGCGCGACCTGTACCGGGCCGCCTATGCGTTGATCGGCCACTACCGCGGCGGGCTGGCGAGCTCGACGATCGCGGCCTGCGCCGGATTCGGCGCGATCTGCGGCTCGTCGATCGCGACCACGGCGACGATGGCGCGCGTCGCGATGCCCGAGATGCAGCGCTTTCACTATTCGCCCCAGCTGGCGGCGGGGTCGGTGTGCGCCGGCGCGACGCTCGGGATCCTGATCCCGCCGTCGGTGATCCTCGTCATCTACGGCATCATGACCGAGCAGAGCATCGGCGCGCTGTTCGCCGCCGGCATCGTCCCGGGCCTGCTCGCCACCGCCTTCTACCTCGGGGCGGTCGCCTTCATCACGCGCCGGCACCCCGGATGGGGGCCGCCGGGCGAGCGCGCCCCCTGGTCCGAGCGGTTTGCCGCGCTGCGCCGCATCTGGGGCGTGCTGCTGCTGTTCGCGATCGTGATGGGGGGGATGTACGGCGGCTTCTTCACGCCGACCGAGGCCGCCGGCGTCGGCGCGATGGGCGGGTTCGTCTTCGCGCTCGCGCGCCGCGCGCTCGACTGGCGCGCGCTGCTGGAGGTGCTGACCGAATCGGCGCGCACCTCGGCGATGCTGTTCGCGATCATCATCGGGGCGTCGCTGTTCGCCAGCTTCCTCAACTTCACCGACCTGCCGCCGGCGCTGCGCGAGTTCGTCACCGCGTTCGACCTGCCGCCGGTCGCGGTCGTGATCGCGATCTGCCTCGTCTACGTCGTCCTCGGCATGGCGATGGAGAGCCTGTCGATGATGCTGCTGACGGTGCCGATCTTCTTCCCGCTCGTCGTCTCGCTGGGCTTCGACCCGGTCTGGTTCGGCATCATCGTCGTCTGCGTGATCGAGATCAGCCTGATCACGCCGCCGGTGGGGATGAACATCTTCGTGCTGTCCAGCGTCACGCCCGACGTCCCGACGACCGCGATCTGGCGCGGCGTGTTGCCCTTCGTCGCGGCCGACATCGTCCGCATGGCGGTCCTGATCGCCTTCCCCGCGATCAGCCTGACGATCCCGCAGCTGCTCAAGCTGTGACGGAGTCGGCGGCGCGCCTGCCGCGGCGCGCCGCCACCCCCGCGGGCAGGGGGACTGCGGGGATCGCGCGCTCGGGCGCTGGCGCCTAGGATGGCGTCCAGTCCCCGCCCGACGCCGACCGACCATGGCCCATGCCCCCGCCGATGCGAGCCTAGTCGCCTGCGCGAGCGCCACCGACCACGCCGACCCGGGAGCCTGTGTGGCGCCTGGCCCCGCCCCAGACCCGTTCGCGGCCGTGGATCCTCTCGCGGCCCTCGAGCACGCGGCCCGGATGCTCGAACAGGCGCGCGCCGCCGGCCACCCCGGCCTGATGGCCGAGGCCTGCCACCGGCTGGCAGGCTGCTGGCGTGCGCTGGGCGAGCGGCGCGCGGCCCTGGCGTCGCTGGAGCGCGCACTGCCTTGGGCGCGCTCCAGCGGCGCGTCCGACCATGCGCTCGCGCTGCAGTGCGAGACGGCCGAGCTGCTGGCCGACATGGCCGCCCGCGCCGACCGTGGCGATCGCGGCAGCGGCCGGCCCCTGCGCGAGCGCGCGCGCGATACGATCTTCGAGGTCGTACGCGCCGCGGCCGGTTGCGCCGACCCGCGCTGGGAGGTCATGCTGCTGCTGCGGCTTTCGGACGTGCTCGACCGCTTCGGCGACCACGACGATGCCACCGCGCTGCAGGTGCGGGCGCTTCGGTTGACCGCCGCCGAGTTCTACGGCGAACCAGCGCCGCGCGCCGAGGACGCGGCGCGCCTGCGCGTGCACTGACGTCGAGCGCGCCGGAGCGGGCCGTCAACGGCCGCGCACGCCCCGGGCTCGTGACGTCAGGGACGCAAGGCCCAGTCGACCTCGACGGCCTCGGCGTAACCGGGCCCCGTCGCGCCTGGACAGGACGCCGCGTTGCAGCCCGTGGCCTCGAGGCGGTAGCTCGTCGGTGTGGCGGCCCCCTCGATGTGGCTGCCGGTAACGCTGCAACGCACGGTCACGCGCCAGGCCGACAGCGTGCCGGACAGCGTCAGCGTGGTCGCGGGCTGGCACTGCGCGACCGGCGCCCTCGTCGCGCGCCACCTGCCCCAGGCCAGGCCGGCACGCGCGGCGGCGCGCGCGCGCTCGACCAACCAGAGCTGGTCCATCGCCTGGCGCTGCTGCTGCATCGACGCCACGCCGACCACCGCCATCGCCGCGAAGCCGACGGTCGCGGCCATGACGAGCACGGCAGCCACCCCGCGCTGCGCACGCGCGCGGCGACCGGGGCTCAGGGCTCGCGCAACGACCATTGCCAAAGCGACTCCATCGACTCGGCGCCGACACCCGCGCCTGCAGGGCGCTGGACCCGCATGCGCACCGAGACGCGCTGCCGCGGCGGGTGCAGCAGATCGCTGCCGACGACGAAGTCGCACGCCGCGATATCACCTGCCAGCGTCGTCGTCGTCGCCCCGGCGAATGCCGTCGGCTGCGCCGCGGCGATCGCGTAGCCACTGTGCCGCAGCAGCGTCGAGCTGCCCGGGTCGCACTGGAAGCTCACGGGCTCGGCCACGGCCCACACGCGCCGGCTCGCCGCCAATGACGGGAACGCGTGCGGTGCGATGTCGACACGCGATCCGTCGGGCAGCGCCGTGACCGCGGTGATGCGGGACTTGATCCCGCCGGCGACGACCGCACTGCCGCCGACGTAGGGATCCCAGGCCGACCCGGGCATCCGCGGGTCGACGACCAGCCAGTCCTGACCGGGCTGCACGGGGTCCCCGACCCAGGGGCCCAGGGTCGTGAAGCAGGACTCGGCACAGGACGGCTCGAGGCTGTCGTTGTTCCCGGGTGCCGCGCATGCCAGCGGGCAGACGGGCGCGGCCGCCGCGGGAGCGGCGCGCGCCCTCGTGCTGGCGCGGACGGTCAGGAATTCGAGCCAGTGCCGCGCGCCGAGTTGTCGATGGCGCACGCTGCCGGGCAGCGCACGTCGCAGCTCGTCGTCCATCCGCACGTAGGCCAGGCGCAGTTCGGCCGCGAGGTCGCGCCGCACCGCGGCCTCGCTCCAGGCGCGCACCGGCAGGTTCAGCATCGGCACGGCCATCATGGCGATCACGCCGAGCACGCTCAGCGCGACGACCATCTCGACCAGCGTCAGCCCGTGGCCACGACGCCGACGTCCGGGATCAGGTCCGGTTCGGCGCATCGCGCACCCGCACCGATTCGAGCACGATCGCGGCACGGCCCGGGCAGTCGACCGTGACCCGCACCTGAAGAACCTGGGCCTGGCCTTGGGCGTCGATCGCGGCGATCCCGGCCCAGGCCTGCGGCACGACACTTACCCGGGCCGAGCAGCCGGTCAGCGCCCCGCCGACCAGCAAGGTGCCGCTGGCGTCGCACAGTCCGGCGCATCCGGGACCCGGCATCGCGTAGCCTACCCAGTCGCTGACGTGGTCGAAGCGCTGCGGCCCGAAGCGCGACTCCCCGGCCTCGGGGCCGAGCGCATCGACGAGCGTGGCACATCCCGTGGCGAGGATGGCCGCCGCCTGCGCCGTCGCCACGTTGGCGTCGTCGGCGTCGCAGAACGTCATCGGCATCGCGGCCACCTCGGCCATCAGTCCCGACGCCAGTTGCAGCAGCTCCAGCTCGCGCGCCGTGGTGGCGGCGGCATCCGCCAGCCGTGACATCAGCAGCGTGTTGCCACCGGCCAGCACACCGACGAGCACGATCAGCACCAGCGCGTCGACCAGGGTCACGCCCCGGACCTGCCGGCGCGCCACGCGCGCCCGCGGTGGGCCGGTACGCCGGCACCCGCCGACGGACCGACCTTGCGCCGGGCGGCTAGCGCACACGGCCGGTCTCACGCGTGACGACGAGGGCAAGCGTGCCGACGACGATCGTCTGGTCGACCGCCGTGACCGGACGTCCGCGCGCATCGAAGCGGACCAGGGTCGCGCCCCCGAAGGCGATCCCGGACGGCGCGTCGACGAGCGACGCGCTGCCGTCCGGGGCCTGCAGGGCCGCCCCGCCGCAGCCGCCCGCGGCGGCGTAGCTGGACCAGGCCCGGGTGGCGTTCAGGTTGACGCACACGGCACGCCGCTGGGCGTGCGCGCTGTCGCGCGCATGCTCGAGCAGGACGCGAAGCCGATCCCGGGCCTGCCGCTGGGCCATGCCCGTGCGTTCCTCCTGGCGCGGAAGCGCGAGGACCGCGACCAGGGCGACCACCGCCATGACGACGACCATCTCGACCAGCGTAAAACCCGGCTGGCGATGGCCGGGGCGCGACCGCCTCGGCGTCCGGATCGGTCTGCTTCGCACCGAAGTGTCCCGCGATCCACGGTGCCGGACCCGCATACGGGTCCTGGCCGCGGCGATCAGCAGCCCGTCGTGGTCGGCGCCGACAGCACCGGCGCGGCACCCAGGGCAGCCGGCGACGTGTAGCTGAACTGGCAGTTCGCCACCGTCGGCCCGCCGACCACGCGCACGTTGATCGTGGCGCCGGCACCGCCGCCCCCGCCCTGGATCGCGTAGCCTTCGTTGGCGAGCTGGGCCGCCGTCGGCGTGCCGTTGGCCTGCACCAGCCCCGAGGCCGCGACGATACCGGCCGTGGCCGCCGTCGGGTACAGCGCCGTCACCTGCACGCGGCCATTCTGCGTGCAGACCTGGCCGTTGCCGTTGGCGTTGTTGATCGTCGTCGGCACGACGCCGTCGGCCGGGCACGCCGGCTGCGCCTGACCCTGACGGGCGAGCGCGGCGCCGTGGACCATTGCCATCGCCGAGGCGACGGCGCCGCGCGCCGCGTTGAGCTTGGCGATGCGCGCGTCGCGCTGCATGTTCGTGAATCGAGGCAGCGCGACCGCCGCGAGGATGCCGAGAATGACGATGACGACAATCAGCTCGATCATCGTGAAGCCGCGCTGGCCGAATCGGCGCCGCGGCGAGAAACGCACGTTCATGACGATCTCTCCAGTTCATGCGTGACGGGAAGACGGCGCCACAGCGACGACGCCTGCATGTCTATCGACATCACGGCCGTCGACTTGAGGTCGCCGCGGCGCACGAGTCGGTCGGGTGCGCGCAAGGGCGGCCGTTCGCACAGCGGGCGGAACCGTCAGCGGATCGCCGCCTTGCCCAGGTCCCACATCGGCATGAAAACCCCGAGGGCCAGCACGAGCACCATCGCGCCGAGCACGACGACGAGAATCGGCTCGATGCGCTGCGACAAGGCCTTCAGCTCCATCTCGACGTCCAGCCGGTAGGTCTGGGCGATCTCGCCGAGCAGTTCGTCGACGCGCCCGGTCTCCTCGCCGATTGCGATCATCTGCAGCACGATCGGCGTGAAGATCCGCGCCTGGCTCGTCGCCACGAGCAGCGACTCACCGCGCTCGACGCCTTCGCGTACCCGGGCCAGCCGCCGCGCCAGGTGCCGGTTGTCGGCGACCTCGGACGCCAGCGTCAGGCCCTGGATGATCGGCACGCCCGAGGCGAGCGTCATCTGCAAGGCCTGGCAGATCCTGGCCAGCGCGGTGGTACGCAGGATGCGTCCGGCCAGCGGCAGGCGCAGCTGCCAGCGGTGCCACCACATCGCCCCGGAATCGGTGCGCAACCAAAGGCGCCACGCCGCCCAGCCGGCCGCCGTGGTACCCGCCATCGCGAGCCAATGGGCGACGAAGAACGCCGAGGTGGCGAGCAGCACGCGTGTCATCAGCGGCAGATCGACCCCCGCGTTGGCGAACACCTGGGCGAACGACGGGATCACGAGGACGTTGATCACCACCAGCGCGATCGCCATCGCGGCGACGACGAACTTCGGGTAGCGCAGCGCCGCCGCGACCTGATCGCGCATCAGGCGCTGGAACTCGAGGTGCCGGTACAGCGCCATGAAGACCTCGGGCAGACGGCCTGCCGTCTCGCCGACACGCACCATCGCCAGGTAGAAACCGTCGAACACGTCGCGCCGTCGGGCCAGCGCCTGCGACAACTCGTGGCCTTCTTGGAGCCCGGAGCCGACCTCGGCCAACAGGCGCTTCTGCCCCCGGTGCGTCGTCGACCGGGACAGCGCCTGCAGCGCGGCGATCACGGGCACGCCCGCGTGCAACAGGGAGTGAAGCTGGCGCGTCATCAAGGCGAGGTCGGTCGGGCTTACGGTCGTCCCGCCGAGAAGCCGCTCGCGCCATGTCGGGGGCCTGTCGTCCTCGCGCCCGATGCGCACAGGCGTCACACCGCGCGCGAGCAGCGCATCGGCGACGAGGGCGGGGCTCATCGCTTCCAGCGTCCCGTCGACGGACTGGCCGGCGGCGTCGCGGCCGTGGTAGACGAAGCGGGTCACGGCTCCCCCCGGCTCAGCACTGTGCGCTCGCCTGCATCGCCTCGGCCAGCGTCGTGCGGCCCGCGGCCACCAGTGCCAGCGCGTGCCGACGCAGTGCGTGTCCCGCGAACGCCTGCTGCGCATGGCGCATGAACTCGGCGATCTCGTCGCGGTTGGCCAGGTGGATCAGCTCGGGCGTCATCTCGACCATCTCGTAGATCGCCTCCCGGCCGGCGTAGCCGGTATGCCCGCATTGCCCGCAGCCACTCGCGGCACGTAGCCCCGACAGGTCCAGCGCACCGGCATCGTCGCCCAGCCACTCCAGCTCCTGAGGCGACGGGGTCGCCTGCCTCGCGCAGTGCTCGCAGATCCTTCGCAGCAAACGCTGGGCGAGTACCAGCCGCAGGCCGAGCGCGACCATGTAGGGCGCGACACCCATGTCGCGCAGGCGCGGCGCCGCACCGGCGGCATCCATCGTGTGCAGCGTGCTGAGAACGAGGTGGCCGGTCAGCGCGGCACGCAGCCCGATCTCGGCGGTCTCCTGGTCGCGCATCTCGCCGACCAGCACGACGTCCGGGTCCTGGCGCAGGCATGCGCGCAGCACGCGCGCGAAGTCGAGGTCGATCTTGTCGTTGACCTGCACCTGGACCAGACCGGGCAGCCGGTACTCGATCGGGTCCTCGACCGTGATGATCTTGCGCTCCGGCGTGTTCAGCTCGCGCAACGCCGCGTACAGCGTCGTCGTCTTGCCGCTACCCGTCGGCCCGGTGACGAGGACCAGTCCTCCATGCCCCGCCATCGCGGCTCGCAGACGCGACAGGATCGGTGCCGGCATGCCGAGTCGATCGAGCGCGAGCCGGCCCTCGTTCTGCACCAGCAGACGCAGCACCGCAGACTCGCCGAACTGGGTCGGCAGCGTCGACAGCCGCACGTCGACGACGCGCTCGCCGACACGCATCTGGAAGCGTCCGTCCTGGGGCAGGCGCCGTTCGGCGATGTCGAGCTGGGCCATCAGCTTCAGCCGCTGCAGCACCGCCTGGCCGACGTGCGACTCGGCCTGCGTCTGCACGTGCATCGTCCCGTCGAGCCGGTAGCGGATCACGAGCTTGTGCTCGCCGGGCTCGACGTGGATGTCCGACACGTCACGCGCCAGCGCCGCCTCGAACACGCTCTGCAGCAAGCGCATCACCGGCGCATCTTCGTTGCCGACCTTGCTGCCCAGCAGATCCAGCATGTCGCCGGCCTGCTGCATGTCGCGCGCGACCGTGCTGGCCAGCCCCTCGATCTCGGCGCGGCGCGCGTAGTGACGGTCGATCGCGGTCAGCACCGCGGACTCGGTGCTGACGAGGATGTCGACCACCCCCAGCCGACGTCCCAGTCCGTCGTAGGCCTGCAAGTCCGTCGGGTCGGCCATCGCGACTTCGTAGGCACCGTCCGGCCGCCGAGCCAGCACGATTGCGCGCAGCTTGCGCGCGTGCAGCTCGGGCAGCTTGTGCATGGCCTCGAGGTCGATCTCGCGCGTGGCGAGGTCGACGTAGGGCAGCATCATCTGGTCGGCCAGCGAGCTGGCGATCTGCTCCGCGCTGACGAGGTTCAGCTCGACCAGCACCCTGCCCAGGCGCCGCCCGCTCTGCTTCTGCGCCGCCAGCGCCTGCTCGAGCCCGTCGGCGTCGAGCAGGCCGCGCTGCACCAGCAGTTCGCCCAGCCTGAGCTTCGCGGCCGCGAAGATCTTGTCGCGTGTGCTCATCGTCCTGTCCTCCGGGCCTTCCGCCGTGCGCGGCGCACGCGTTGCCGAGCCGATCGGCTCATGGTCGTTCGCGGGCTGCCAGCCTCGGCGCGTCGTGGGCCATGCCGCCGCCCTCGTGTGCCCGCGCACGCGTCCCGAGCGCGCCGAGCTGCGTCTGCACGGCCGCCAGCACCGCGGTGTCGCGTGCGTGCCGTGCGGCCTGGTGAAGCGACTCGCCGGCGCGATCCCAGCGGCCGAGCGCCTGCTGCGCGGTAGCCAGGCCCAGCCACCAGCGCGCCTCTCGCGGCGCCGCCGCGCTGAGCCTTTCGTAGGCCGCGAGGGCATCGTCCCAGCGACCCAGCTCGACCTGGACGGCCGCGCGCACGGCCAGCAAGGTCGAATCCTCGGCCGCGTGCTCGATGTCCGCCGCACGCAGCGCCAGATCCCATTCGCGACGCCGTGCGTGCGTCATCGCCAGCACGCGACGCGCCTGCGGCGGCGCGCGCTCGACATCGCCCCACAACGCGACCGCGCGCCGCACGTGATGCAGCGCGCCCTCGGTATCGTTCTCGTGCATCAGCGCGGTCGCCAGATCGAGGTGGACCTGAGGCTGCGCGTCGTCGGACCCGAGCGACTCGCGCAGCCACGTCGCCGCCAGACGCGCGTGCCCGCTGGCGAGCGCATCCGCGCCGCGTCGCGCCAGCATCGCCGGCGCGTCGCCGCCTGTCCGCCGCCCTGCCGCCACGTCCGTCGCCGCAGCGGGCTGATTCGCCTCCACAGCACCGCTGCGGGGCGTGGCGCGTGCCGCCCCGGAAGGCCCGCTCGTCGCGACCTTCGCCGTCGTACCCGCCGACGCCGGCCGGGCGGCCGTACGCCGCGATGCCGAAGCCTGGCCGATCGGGGCCGCACGATCGCCCGTCGGCGCGGCCGACGCTTCGTCGGCAACGGCTGCCGGTGCCGTGGGTGCGGTCGCAGGCTCGGCCGGCACGACCGCCGGCCCCTCCACCTCCCCCCCCGGTTCGACCGAGGACGTCGGCACCGCGACGCCGGGCGCCACGGCGACGCGCGCGGCATCCATCGCGACGACGGACGGCGCGCTATCGACCCACGCACCTCGGCCAGGGCCCGACGCGTCCCACGCCGCGAGCGCCAGCGCGGCCAGGAGCGCAGCGGCGAGCAGGGCACGCCGCGCGCCGTGCTTGCGCGGCTCGGGCAACGCCCGCACTGCGGCGTGCAGCGCGGCACCCCCTGTCTCCGCGGCGCGCGCCTCCAGGCTCGCGAGCATGCGGTTGATCGTGCTCATCGTGCACCCCCCCATGCCAGTCGCGCCGGCCCGACCGTCGCCGCGTCGTCCGCTGCGGCCCGCCGCATGGCCAGCCAGCCGATGCGCCAGCGGCCCTCGCCGTACGCGAGCATGAGTGCCTTGTGCGCGATGCGGTTGACCCGTCGCGGGACGCCGCCGCTGGCGCGGTGCAGCCACCACACCGCAGCGTCGCTCCAGGGCGACGGCGCATTCCATCCTGCCGCATGAAGTCGATGCGCCAGGTATTGCGACGTCGTCGCGCGGTCCATCGGCTGCAGCTGCTCGGCGAACGCGATCCGGCTGGCCAGCGCGCGCAGTGCGGACCCGTGCAAGATCGGAAGAGCGTCGTGTAGGGAAAGAGTGTTTCGTACCGTGTAG
>ERZ795048.2226-NODE-2226-length-15917-cov-8.341508_pt1 | contig 15917 bp, 19 predicted proteins | sample MGYA00375132_ERZ795048 | MGnify/ENA primary metagenome ERZ795048 (study PRJEB30177, sample SAMN05720225) | activated sludge metagenome | isolation source: Anaerobic digester | place: Hong Kong | collected 2014-12-17 ...
CCCGCTTTCCGGTCGACCGGGAAGTAATCGTTGATCATGCCGTCAAAATCGCAAAACAGTGCATGATTGCATTCAAACAGCAGAGAATTTCGATCATTTGTAGTGATAAAACGCTCATGCTTGAGCAGGACGATTTATCCGAGAGCTGACATACAATATGTGGTGTATTACACAGCAAAACGCACAATATATAGTATTAAAAACACGATGAAATGAGCATTTCATAGGGCTTTCAAAAACAACTAAAAATAATGAGGAGGTGCTTAAATGGAAGCAACCTTTTGGTATTTTACATTCAAAATTAACGACCCGACAACCGGATTCGCCAAAGAAGACAAAGCGGTCACAAGCTCAATTGATAATTTGTTCCCAATCGCGCTGATTGAGGAATGGGCAGAAGAAGAATTTGGGGCAACAGCGGAACTCATGGTTAGCAACATCGTCGAAATTTCTCTGGAATCCTATGAGCGCCTTAGCGCAAAGATGGGGGTTGAGTAATTATCTGTTCAGAATGTCATCAATACCCGTGCCCCCCCGGATGCCCTAATTTCATTCCTCCTGACACATCTTTGTATTGCGATAACTGCGATAACTACATACTAGAGAACACGGATTGCCTCGAAGACTCGTCTGGGCATATTTTTTGCGACGAAGAGTGCTTTAAGGAATTTTACGAACTACATTATTTTAATTGGGATTCTATTAGATATGGGAGAGAAGAATGAATATTGTAAAACCTGGTTTTGAGTTCCTTGGTGATATCGACGGAATTGCGTTGCTCAAGAATATCGAGCGAGCTAAACGCGTATGTTACAAAAGCGAGGGTGCCATTACATCGGAAAGTTATGTTGGTGCCGTTCACGATTTAATTACGCGCGGTCACAACGCCATGCTTGAACACGGCAGCATCAGCGTGGTTGTAACTTGCGATCGTGGTGTTTCTCACGAAATCGTCAGGCATCGCATCGCGAGCTATGCTCAAGAAAGTACGCGGTACTGCAACTATAGTAAAGACAAATTCAATAACGAGATTACCGTAATTAAGCCGTGTTTCTTTGACGAAGGGACTGTCGCTTACGACACTTGGTATGATGGGTGCAAGGCCGCAGAGAGCGCATATTTCGAATTGTTGGCACTCGGCCGGACCCCTCAGGAGGCGCGCGATGTGCTCCCGAATAGCCTCAAAACTGAAGTTGTTATTACTATGAACCCAAGAGAGTGGCGCCATTTCTTCAAACTCAGGGCTTGTGGAAGTTCCGGGAAGCCACATCCGCAAATGCTTGAGATTGCGGTTCCGATGCTACGAGCATTCCAACAGAAATTCCCTGTGATTTTCGATGATCTTGTACCAATGGATGTTTGATTGGAGGCGTTCCGAATAAGCAAGATTTTTATGCTAATTATCGGGCCGTCTGGGTCTGGGAAGACATCAATCGCCGAAAGCCTTTGCGAAAGTCTTAAAATGCGCCAAGTTTTTTCCTACACCAATAGACCCAAAAGATCGGACAACGAGAGCGGTCATATATTCCTAAAAGAACAAAACGTCTCAAAAATCAAAGAGAAGTATCCAAACCGCGTTGCGGAGACCATATTCGACAAGTTTTACTATTTTGCAACAACGGAGCAAGTCGAAGAAGCAGACGTGTACGTGATATCGCCGGACGCCGTCCCCCAGTTTTTTGAAAACTATAAAGGCAAAAAGCACGTCAAGATCATTTATGTGACCGTTCCGGAATGGGTACGCCGCAATCGGATGTTAAGGCGCGGGGACTCAGAAGGGAAAGTAGAGCAACGTATTGTCCATGATCGTTTAGCATTCGGCACTGAGACGGTGAAGTGTGATCTAGAAATCCGGAATTTTGTTCTTAGTGATAGCATAAACAGAATTTGTAAAGAGATAAAGACATGGGATAAGGAGAAAATAAAGAAGAGTGAGAAAATCAAAGGTAAAAGTTGACATAGATAATTGTTTGAATAATCTGGTTCCAGAGATGTTTAAGCTTTACGAAGAGCGCACCAAGATAAAGCTCAAATACGAAGACTGTGTTAACTATGATTTCAGCGGCATAGCGTCTCAAGATGTCATTGATGACCTTTATGGGATGTTTACAGAAAAAGCATTATGGGATAGACTCCGGCCGCCCGACAATGCGCAGGAATACCTTAAAAAGCTTTATAATGAATTCGACGTTAGGCTTGTAACAGCTACCGACCACATGAATTTTGCGTGGAAGGTGGATTGGATGGCGCAATTTTATCCATTTGTCCCATCCGAACATATATACCGCGTACACGATAAGTCTTGGATCTCGGCTGATTACGCCATAGATGACTACCAGGAAAATTTAAAAAACGATATGGCCCACAGGATTTTGATCAACGCACCGTGGAATCTAAATACCAATTGCTATGCATTCGAATTCCACAGAGCAAAAGATATGAAGTCGGCATACGAAACAATCTGCGGAATCGAAACAGAGGAGGATAGCTGGCGTTGAAGGTTATACTATTTTCAACAGGATGCCCTAGATGCAGAATTTTAGAAAACAAACTTGAACAACAAAACATTGAATTTGAAACATGTAAAGACACAGATGTTATGATCACGCGGGGGTTGCAATCAGCCCCCGCACTCGATGTAGACGGCACAATAATGGAATTTGTTGAAGCTATAAAATGGGCACAAGGAGTAAAACAATTTGAAAAACAGCAAAACGATCGTTGAAGGCTATCTCTATAAAGACGATTGGAGGGTAAAGGAGAATTCAAATTCACCATTCAGTTTTGGTGGATTAAATAGATATATCACAGCAGAAGTGAGCAAAGACTATTGGCTACGAGAAGTTTATACACAGCCTATCGCAGAAGCATACGTCGATGGCCACATTCACATACACGACCTCGGCGGGCTTTCTCTATATTGTTGCGGTTACTCATTACGCGACATTCTGCTACAGGGGGTAAAAGGCATAAGTAACATTCCAACAAGCGCCCCTGCAAAACATTTTGATTCAGCGCTCAACCAGCTGGCAAACTTGGCGACAATTTTCCAAAACGAGATCATGGGTGCCGTTGCTTTTAATAGTTTTGATACGTTGCTTGCACCATTCATAAAAAACGACGGGTTAACATACACAGATGTAAAACAATCAATGCAGAATTTTATATTCAGCATCAACAGCAATAGCCGTGCGGGGGCGGAGCCTTCATTCACAAACATTACGTTCGACTTGACTCCCCCAAACGATTTGTTAGACGAATACGTCATTATTGGTGGAGAATATGCGAGTTTTACATATCGGACATGCCAGCGAGAGATGGATATGTTAAATAGAGTGTTCTATGAAATTATGTTGGGTGGCGATTCGAATGGCCAATTATTTGCGTATCCAATTCCGACATATAACATCCACGACAGGTTCGACTGGGACAACCCAAACAATAAATTATTGTGGGAACTTGCCGGCAAATATGGAACGCCGTATTTCGCCAATTTTATCAATAGTGATTTAGATATATCGGATGTGAGGAGCATGTGCTGCAGACTCCGGTTAGACCTAAATGAGTTGCGACACAGAAACGGCGGGTTGTTTGGAGCGGGGGATTCGACGGGTTCGATTGGGGTTGTGACAATCAATCTCCCAAGAATTGGATACGAAAGCAATACACGCGAAGAACTGTTTGCAACTTTAGATAAATATTTAGAATTAGCCAAAGATAGCCTTGAGATCAAAAGACAGTGGTTACAGAACAATATACTCGACACGAATGCAATACCCGCATTTATGAACTATGTCGGCACAATAGATAATCACTTCAGTACGATAGGCGTGTTAGGGATGAACGAAATGTGCGTTAATTTCATGGGAGTAGGTATTACGGATCAAAGTGCTTACAATTTGTGCATAGATGTGGGCGCGCACATTCGAAACAAGTTAAAGGAGTTCCAGAACTCAACGGGACATTTATTCAATTACGAAGCCACGCCAGCGGAATCTACGTGCTATCGATTCGCGCTGCTAGATAAGAAATATCACCAAGACATATTTTCGCAGGGACAAGGCAAGAATTGCTACTATACAAATAGTTGCCACATACCGGTAAATAGTATAGAGAGCATCAACGCGACTTTCGCACATCAAGAAACACTACAAACGCAATTCACTGGAGGCACAGTCATACATTGCTACTTAAATGGTGCTATTTCTGGTGAACAAGCCAAGGAAATAGTCAGGGGTGTGACGTCATCCTATAGAGTCCCATACATGAGCCTATCTCCAATATCTCGTTATTGTGACAGGCACGGATATGTGAAAGAACAAGTCGACGAATGCCCAATTTGTAAACAACCATTAAAAAAATACCAGCGTGTTACAGGGTATTTAAGGTGCATTGATAATTTTAACCCTGGTAAACGCGCAGAATTTGATGACAGGGTGCAAATAAGCTAATTCGAAAATATGAGAATAAGATATAAGTATATTATAGATGAGCGATTTGATGACTACAAACGCCCATCATTTTTCATCGGAACATGTTTTTGCGATTTTAAGTGTTGTAAAGATGCAGGGGTCCCAATATCAATTTGTCAAAATGAGCAGGCTTACGACGCACCAATCCAGTCGGATACATACTCAAACTTAATGTGGAGATACACTAATAACCCGATTACGAGTGCGATTGTTATTGGGGGATTCGAGCCATTTCTGCAATTCGACGAGGTCGTAGGTCTGATTGGTTATTTCCGCGATCACGATGTGCACGATGAGTTTGTAGTTTATACAGGTTATAACAAACACGAGATAAACGACAAAATCGATATTATGTCGAAGCACAAGAACATCATTATTAAGTTTGGGAGATTTATCCCAAGCATAGGAGATTCTTTTGACGAGGTACTCGGAGTAACATTGGCATCGTGCAACCAATATGCGGAAAGGATTAGCTAATGTGGGAAGTCGTGCATAAGGACTATACATGGTCAATATTCGACAACGGGAAATATCTGGTTGGATGTTGGAATTTTGTAGAGGAAGCTAAATTACTATGCGAAATACACAATAGGAGTATCTATGATAAAGTTAGAAAAAGTGAGTGAAAAACAATATTCATCTGCGCTAGACAAGCTTCTTGCGCCATATCTTTCATATTCATATGACGACATAAAATTACCAAGTAGAGCTACTGTTGGGTCAAGCGGATACGATTTCTTCGCTCCATTTGACTTTAGACTTGACCCGGGCGAAACGATTGTCATACCAACTGGAATCAGAATAGTAACAAATGAACAAGTATGGCTTCTATGCATGCCGAGGAGCGGGTTTGGTTTCAAGTACAGAATGCAGCTTGACAACACCGTCGGCAACATCGACTCTGATTATTGGAAATCAGACAATGAAGGACATATCATAGCAAAAATTACCAACGACGGCCGCGAAGGCAAGAAACTCGAAATTAAAGCAGGCACGGCATTTATGCAAGGTGTAATCCTGCCTTATTTGATGGTAGATGGCGACATCGCGTGCGCTGAGCGTAATGGCGGATTTGGAAGTACAGGAGCATAAATTATAATGTTAATGAGCGAAAAGTTCCCAAGCCTTATACAAAAATACGGCGACCTTTTGACCACTCAACAAATTGCAGACTACTTGGACGTTACTCCGAAAACCGTGTGCTCGCTCATTAAGCAGAACAAACTCAAGGCCAAGCGCGTGGGCAGGGAATGGAGAGTTCCAACATATAAGCTAGTTGAGTTTCTTGAGAAATAAACTATAGGCAGGATAAATCCTGCCTATTTTCATATATCAATAACATCCATTGCTTGAGCTTCTTGTTGCTGTATTAAATGAATGTATGTATTCATGGTTATCTGTACGGACGAGTGCCCGAGCAAGGCCGAAACAATTTTTACTTGGACTCCTTTGGCAAAAAGCATCGATGCAAATGTGTGGCGCAACGCATGTACATTTGTCCCTTGCGGTAACGAGATGTCCGCAATGTCACAAATTGACCTAAACGATTGAGCAAAAGCTTTTGGCCGCACTAGTTCTCCGTCGTTATTTGATACAACAAAAATACTGTGTTTTGAATCAGCAACTTGTTTCAACTCACTTATAGCATCAAAGGCTTTGGTATTCAGTTTTAGCGTTCTAGTCTGATTCGTCTTAGTTGTAGACGCAACCGAAAGAATTTTCTTTCCAAACGTTTTGCTCTTCGGATTTCTGTCCTTAACGAAGATAATAGTGTGGCACACCCTAATTGTGTGCTGTTCTAGATCAACGTTATTCCACCTGAGTGCAAGCAATTCTCCCATGCGAAGACCAGTATAGAGGCACAGAATGTATGCGGGGCCATTTTTAAAGCGCACATTGCCGTTTGAATATTTAGATTTTGAAGCGGCAACAAATGTTTCGATTTTGTCTTGCGGAATAAAGAATAATGCTCCGTCATCTTCGTCATCAACGGACGTACTGTAGGCGTTTTGGGTTGGAGAATCATATCCTTCGATTGGATTTCGTGCAATTATTTTCTGTGCTACCGCATATCTCATTCCGGCATTAAATGTGTCATATGCTTTTTTAATTGAAGAATAGCTCAGCCCTTCATCTTTCATTTTATTAAGAACAAGGTCAAAAAACATATCACCGGTCAAATCTGAAACATTAAGCGACCCTATTCTCGGTATGATTTGGCACTTGATGGTAGATTCCATTCTGTCTTGAGATGCAGGTTTTATTGAAGAAGATTTCATGGCAAAGAAACTACGTAGCACACGATCCACGGTTATTTGCTTTGCGTCTGGTATAGCTGCCTTAGCCACATTTTTTAGTTTCTGCAAATTATCAGCAGCATCATATGAATTGTGTGCGTACAGAACCTTGCCCTCATATTTTGCGACCCACAATCCATCTGAACGTTGGTAAACGGATCCTTCTCCTTTAATCCTTCTTTGTTTTCTTTGTGCCACCGCTCTATCACCTCTTGCAATAATAGTAGCATTTTTGTACCTTATTCGCAAGTATTATTGTACCTTATTTGTACCTTATGGGGTGTAATCAGATGGAGCTATCTTTCGCTACAAGCATATTTCGAGACTCAAAAAGAACAAATGAAATTACAAAAATCAAATGAAGTAAAAGAAAACCCCGCACAAAGTCTGGAAAACCAGCAATTATGCGGGTTGTTTTTTGGAGGCGCCACCCGGAATCGAACCGGGGATGAAGGTTTTGCAGACCTAATGGCGGAGCTTTAAACCCGCATAAAGTCTAGACAATATGGCGGAAAATTGGAATTGTACCTTATCTTGTACCTTAAGACGTAAAAATGGGGTAGCATTTCGCTACCCCATAATTTTATTTCTTGGCTTCGAAAACGGCGGACTCGATTGCGGTGGTCAGCCACTCGTTCAAGTCTCCATACGTTTCGATAATTGCCTGTTTGGTTTCTTCATTCAAAAGCTTCATTACCGCATCCATAGTCATCTTAAATGCAGCCGCCTGTGCTTCCTTATCAAACTTACCAGCCTTCTTTAGAGCTTCCACATAAGTCTGCGTAGTCGTGTTTGCGGCATTGATAATGATTTTTCCGGCGCGATCAATCGCCTTTTCGAGAACTTCATTCTTGGTCTTTGATTTAAGCCAAGCAACAAGCATTGGTACAAGAATTGCAGAGGCTACCGTAAAAGCAATACCAACCAATCCACTTACGACTGTAATTAAAACATCATTCCAAGTCATACTTTAAATCCTATTCTTCGTCTATTTTCGTACCGACGATTGGCAATTTTCTACATAAGTTCATTAGCTCGGTTTTCGTCCCGTTTCCGTTGCATGCGTGATAAGCCTCGTATAGAAGCTCAAGTTCGCTCATCTCGTCGATTGTAATTTTCTTGCGCTTGAGATATTTACCGGCTAAGAATTTAATCGTGTTTCCGAGTTGCGCCTGTAGCGCTTCAAGCTGGCATGAATTCTTGGAATCAAGATCCGCCAGCATCTGTTTAAGCAATTTGATTTCTTCCGACTGTTGAATATAGAGGTCGTGCAGTTTTTCAAATGCTGCCTCCATATATTTTTTCAAATCACATGTGACATCCGCCTTTTCTTCATATTTGTCCTGCTTTTGTGCCTTACGGTTTGCCAGCCACAATATTAGCTCTTTGGCCGAGACAACCACCGCGACAACGCCACCAGAACCCAAGATTACTTCCCAGTTTGTCATGGGCTCCTCCGTTAGTTTTATGTTGTTGTGTCTGTTTATGCGATTGAGCCGCACATACAATATGTTGTATCAAAAGTAGTATTATTATACTACATATTGATTGAATTTCCTCATGAAATGGGTATTTCATGAGATTGCGATAATCCGATTATTTTTTATTCTCGCAAGATGAAATTGGTGTTTCGTCAGAATCTTCAACGGACGTATCAACCTTCGTGTATCCGTATTTATTTGCGCTGCTTGCCCTTATGCTGTTTTGCACAACATATCCGCTAAACGAAGCGGCGTCTACAATCCCTATGACCTGTACAATCGATATTGTAAGGCTCTCCAGTGCGTCAAATCTTAAAGCCGACCACGCAAACGATAGCAGACAGAAAAAGATGGTTACAATACCCCATCCAATTAGCCATTTCTGCGAGAACTCTAGTTTTTTCTTTTGTTTAGTCATCTAAAAACACCCACTTGCCGAAATGTTCCCAATCACCCATTTTATGTGTTTTATTATCTATAAAACTATAGATTCGTCGATTAGCGACTTCACTAAGGGCCGTCCCATATGCGCCACCCGCACTTTCGACACAATAACCGGCGCCGACATAACAACCGGCATGGCCAGATTTGTGCATCATGTCACCAGGTTTAGGGTTTGTTGTTTCCGTACAGTAACTTGCAAATAATGTATTTGCATTTGCATCGAATCCAGATGATACGGACTTTTTAACCCCATCAATTGTCGTAGACGAACAATGTTTTCTCAGGAGGCCCACGTCCTGTCCCGAACAATCATCGCCAGGAGTCGTATAATTTGATTCTGCAGAAGCTTCGCGCATCATATCATCGCGACCACCATTGTAGTATTGTTCATACGAAGAATTAGATAAATATGCATTGAGTTTAGCGCGCGTCATCTCATTCAATGTGAGGTTCTTATCGTACATGTTCCCGCCTCGAATATAAAATTTGCGCGGATATTGAGGTGGACTATCAGGGTCAACAGCATATTTCAAAACATCCAACACCATATTTTTCCTGGCATCAGAAACATTTTTCAGCTCGGCCGCAATTAATTGCGCTTTTGCTCTGCTAATATTGTCCGGTATTTCGCTTGCGTCAACTTCTTCTGGTATCTTCACCGTAGACGAAAACAGCACACCCCATGTTTCCACATCAATAATACCTGTTGCAGAAAGTCCATTAATTAACTGTAAACGTGCCACTGCAGATTTGGTGTCGTTACCAAACGTACTATGCGTTGATTTCCTCAGATACCCCAACTCAACAAGCTTGTCTTTGGCGAGTTTGACATCTGCCCCAGACACACCAACCGTCAAATTGCGCGTCCAACCATCAGTGTCTTGATCATTTGTATCACTGGCGATATTATCTGAGAATAATGCGCCCCATGTTTGTGGACCGACGATACCGTCCGCAACAAGCCCATTATCTTTCTGGAAACTTTTTACGGCATTAAATGTGTCATTGCCAAAAGTTGTTGTTGTGGATTTTTGTAAGTATCCAAGCTCTAAGAGCTTGTCCTTAACAAGCTTAACATCGTCCCCAGATGTCCCAACTTTAATTAACCGCGTATACTCTGCCGTAGATACTCCCGAATCTGTATCTGACACAGAAGATGTCACTTGGTCCTCTCCAAATAATTCGTTCCATGTTAGTATACCTACAATACCGTCTGACTTTAATCCATTTGCTGTTTGGAAACGTTTAACTGCGGCAAGCGTATCGGCACCAAATGTAATTTTAGTGCTTTTTGCTAAATAGCCCAAAACAACAAGCTGGTCCTTAACCTTCTTTACATCTGCACCAGCCATCCCAAATTTCAGCAATCTAGTAAAATCAGCGCGCACAATAGACGCAGCCGGGAGCATGGGCGAATTCTGGATAAGATTCTTTATGATTGATTTCGTTCTTGCGACTACATCGCGAATAGTGTTTGGAAGTTCTTCTCGATCAGAGCTTTTGTATATTCCGTCAGAATTTTTTATGTCTACGAATCCGTATCCGGATTTTTTATCATATCCTGCAATTTCGCAATCAATTGCGCAACTCTTGAGTTCATTATATAGATCTATTTCTGCCGGCCACTCGCCGTTATCACTTCTCATTTTGCATGCCAACAACACAGACTTCCCAAGTACATTAGGGCACGCCATACTCGTGCCAGACATCCATATTGGCATCCCGAACCGATCTATACCAGAGACGTTCATTCCTTCATCGAAAAAATCCAACTGGTCGTGTAGCGTGCTAAATGGAGCTTTTGTACCACTGTTATTTGAAGCCCCGACGCATATCGGCTCCTGAAAACGAGACGGATATATATAAAGCTCCTCTCCGCCATCATTACCAGATGCCACAAAGACTGGGATGCGGAAAAAATTGCACTGTTTAATTAGTTTGTGCATTGTCATGTATGATGGGCTAATGACATTTTTGCCAAAATTAGCCGCAAATGACATGTTAACAAAATATTGTTTGCTCGGATTTTGCGTAGCAAGTTTGATTATACTGCTCAATGCATTATTAATAAGTGATGTCTTGCTAACACCATCTGGGAAAACACAATACGACAAAATTGTAGCATCTGGGGCCCAGCTATTAAGCTGCGAAGCAATAAAAGTCGCATGGTCGCTCGTGTTGTCAGAATCTATTCGATAATTATCCGCATGTTCAATTTTTGTTTTCATTTTCCCGACATCACCCATGGCGGTATCGAGTACACAAATTATGCAGTCCTTGCCCGTATATCCCATGTCATGGAACGATTTCTTCATTGCGCTATTTAATGATCTTACATTCACGTTAATACACCTTCTGTGAAAAGCCCCCTGTTAAAACAGGGGGCTTAACTATATGTTGTTATACATAAAGAATAGATATACTATATATTGGGTTATTTTGCTAATGAAATCAGCATTTCATACTCTTTTTCGCCAACAATCGGAATCGCCCATTCTCTCGGTATATTGAGCGCAAAACGTTCTGGTTGGTCGAATTTTCGATAGAGCGTATTGTAGAAGTACGACGTTGCCATCACCCTAGCCTTATGCATAGGGCAAATATATGTACACCTATGATTGCCATCTCCAAAATGCTCGAATTGCCATGCAGTGCAAGTCGCACACCCAGAAGCGATAGGACAATTCCAACATTCATCAGTCGACATGGACCTACGTGTGATACACTCGAGACAATCCATAAACTCTCTGGTACACGATGTCTCACCAACACCTGCATCCAAGTCCCCGATTACATATTGCTTAGCTAATTCGTTTCCGACGCTAATTGGAGAATAGCGCAGGCACGGATAAATCGTGCCGTCGACGTCAAATGCGAGCATTAAACCTGCCCCACCGCAAAAGTTCCTATCATCATCTTCTGGTAACGCATGTCCAATATAATCACTGAAGAACGCAAGCCACGTCGTTTCCCAGCGCCCTGTATCAATTAACCAATCAGCCAGCTTCTTGAGCTCCTCATAATACAGCCTAGCCTCATCATTATTCCACTCAGCTTCAAACACTGGGTTCGCCTGCAAGTATTGTAGGTCAAACGTATCAATCATATCGACGCATGCCTTTGACAGATACTGTAAATTCTTTTTACTGATTGTTAGTTTTGTTCCGTGTTGATTAAAGCGCTGTTTCGCGTCTTTGAAGGCCGCCGCCGCGTATTCATATGACGGGGATCCGTCTTTGAATTTGCGACAAGAATCGTGCAATTCTTGGTTGCCGTCAATCGTAATGCCAATACTAACTCGGCCGTACCACTTATTCATAAATTCAATAACCGCAGGATTAAAGTAATTATTACCATTACTGGACATCGAGATCATAAAGTTGGCAGCCCACCTGTGATTAGTTGAAAGTGCTGTGGACATGAAATAATCCATAATTTGATCAATCAGATCGATCTCAAGCAGTGGTTCTCCACCAATAAAATCGAGAATGATGCCGTGAGCGCAATCAGCGTTTACATATCGGCTATTTTTAGCGTCCTGTTCAAATAAAAAATCAACAATTTTCTTGCCGATCTCAATAGACATTGGCTTCCCGTCTTTATTATGTTGATAGCAATATTCGCAAGCCATGTCACAGGCATGCGTCACTATGAAAGTTACGCTCTTGCACTTATGCTTGAACATCCTATAGTAATCATCATGGAAATTACTGTCCTGCTTTGGAAAATTAAGCACCTGTTTCACCAAAGCTTTCTTTGGCTAATTCGAGCTCTGTCACCAAAGCATCAAGTTCGGCTTGTATATTTGCGAACTGAGCGTCTCGCCACGCGTCCGGCCTATCAATATTACAATGGGACATAAGCCAACATAAATTCTGTCTTCGTCCAGATATCATAAAATTCAGCGTACTTAAATAAGTGTCTGTATCTATACAATTCATTTACTCACTCCAAAAATCTAATCCTTTTGACTCTGCCGTATTGTCCCGTAATTGCATCAAGTTCTGACACACAATCTGCTAAGATAGTGTCATACGGTTCAGAGCCGAATAAAGACCCACGTATTAATAACGATATAATCTTCAACAATAAACTGTTCTTGACTTCAACAACATCACACGTTTTTAATTGTTCAAGAGCTTTTAAACACAGATTTTTAAACCTGTCCGATAAAAGATCGTGGTCATACATAATCTCAAAAGCAGATTGCAAGAGGTCTTCTGATATGAATTGCATCCCATTTTCAATAAATACGGCACGATAGTTTGAGAGCATTAAGTCTATTTCCGAAGATCTTTGTTCATCCGTATGGCATTGTTCGTACCGTTTTTTATGGGGAATAATAATAGCATTACACAACTCTATCTTCGGCTGCAGATCCAAAAAACCAGATATATTTTCATTAATTGGCTTAACATCTATCGTTCCACCATTATTTATTGACATAATAGTTTTTGCAAGCACAACTTCTATATGGCTGTTCATATTATCCACCACTCATTACGCTTAGGTAGCACGAATCTTCACAAGTTGCAGTGCAACTTCCGCTGCAACTTGTGCACCCAGTCCAGCACCCGCCCGTACAGCTACTGCACCCCCCTGTACACGTACCAGTACAGCTGCCAGTACAGCTGCCAGTACAAGTACCAGAACAAGTACCAGAACATCCGGTGCATACATCAGAGCACGTACCTGTACACGATGCGGAACATGTGTCTTCACACCCTCCAGTACATGTTGACAAACATGTAGTGGTACACTGAGTTACACACATCCCAGAGCACAAGCTTTCACAATCATTGTTGCTTGTAGCAGATCTTGGTTGCGCTTCAAATGAGGTTAATAATGCGTCTATAGCTTCCATGTCCGCAGAATTAATATAAGTCTCAAGTGCGACTGCTTCTCCTGGGAGGCTGGAGGAATTAATATATCCGACACCATCTCGTAATGTATTAAAAACGGGAGGAGTAATATATGTTCCAATGCCAATCGGAGTTCCTTCTGGGAAATCTAACGATGAATACCCAGACAGGTCTCCGTATCCATTTCTCCGTGCCAGTTCGTCTCTTATCCGCGATAGTCTAACGGTATAGTCTTCGGGTATTATTTTATAAGCCATAGGCTCACATCCTGACTATTTGGACAAAGAGCTTTTCTACTCCATTACTAAACTTCGGGGAAAGTGCACGAGCACAAACACCACCTCTTGGAGCGAAATCGAGCGAGCATGCTTTGAGCGCTCCTGGGACTTCGCTTCCAATTAAGTAATCACCAGCCATACAGGGCCCAGTTACTTTAGCATGGACACGACCCGCTTCCGCAACTGCAGTTTTACCGTATTTAGCGCCGAGCAAGCAACCATACTCGTCAGAGACGATACCTATGATTGCCGTATTGCCTTCAATCGTATTTTTCTCGATCGACCCGTCTTGATTAATTGCGACCAACTCGCCGGGTTTGATATCTCCATCAACTGTATAGCCTTCTGCAAAGTCGGATGCGGTTTCGTTAAATACTGCACCAATAAAGCGTGTAGCGTACATATACCCAGAATAGTTCACCCTAGAAGTTCCTGTTGGAGCAGTAGTTCCCCTATCAAAATACCCGTTTGTATTGGCCGTTGAACTTATTTGTAGATATGCTCCGCCAGCAGTCACCCAAAACTTAGTTCCGTCGAACTCTAATTGGACAGGCTGATTTGCTTTAATCATGCTCGCCGTGACTTGCGCATTAGTTGATCTGTCATAAACAGGATAAGCTGTCGCATCCCACGATGGAGTAACAGTTACACCAGCAGCATTCGTAATAGTCGGGATAATTAGTATGCTAGTTGGGAGCTCCCCAGATGTGGGTGCCTCTGTTCTATAGCTTGTTACGTTATAGTTAGAAGAAGAAGACCCCGTGGCATTAAATGTCGCGGGGTCAATAGGAAGCGAATTAATCGCGCTTGCGTTTGCCTCTATGCCGGCCCCAATTTTATTAAGTTGGGTATGGTTAATTCCTGGCGCAGACTCATTAACAAACGTAGTCGGGCTATATGAAATTTTCATTTTATGTTATTCACCTCATATCATTGCGCCAGAATAGAGTTCTCCAGAGTAGAAGTCGATAACCGTTGGCGCTAAATAACGATTGTCGGCTGGAATAGAGAGTTTAGAAGCGGTAATGCTCATTGTGCCAGTTTGGCCGATCGGTAACGACCACCCAGAAACAAGATATGGTACATATCCGTCGTCAACTCCATCTCTCCAAATGGTTACTAAGCAATTTTCTTGAAGATGGTATAGCGGAGAGCATTCTATGGTAACTTCCGTTGATAATTTCTTATATTGACTTAATCTATAATCTGCAAGTTCTTGACACTGCGCATCAGCGTAATATTTGGACTGTTCCTCTGGAGGAGAAGTCTTTTTACCAATTCGAAGTACACTCGTCGGAGAACGAGGATCTTCATCCATTGCCTCTCCGCGAGCGACATGCCCATTCAGTGTGCCGCCGGTTATAACAACATGGTTATAAAGCGACTCTGGATGGCTATTCATCCTAATTCCAAGCAATTCACGATCTTCGGTTGAAAATTGCCAAAGGACAGGGCGATAGTTATCTTCTATGTCCGCGTTTGCAGGTTCTACTCGCAAATTACCTACGGCATCGTATCCCATCGTTGAAACCAACATTGTATTGATCTCATTAAGAACATCTGAATATGATCCTCCGATTTTTGCGGTATATGGGCAGTCAATATAATTGTAGGTTGAGCTGTCAATCTGATATGTTTTTGAAAGGATTTGCTTCGATAGAAGAGGAGGAATATTGTCAAGCGGATATCCATTTCCTCGATCAATTAGAAGTAATTGATTAATTGCCGTATATAGATTGTTTCCAACGGTTAATTTGTAAATGTCTGGAAAATATCCAAAAACAGTTCCATCTAAAGCTGCCCATTTATCAACTAGTGAAAAGGTCGTTATCCTCTCTGATGGGTAATATACCTCACTTGGGTTACTTACATAAAATATCCCTTGTGGAAGTAAATATTCGGTTCCATCGGATAGTAAGACACCCATAGAAATTTTTATCTGTTGCCCAAACCATAATTTATCCGGATGGAGTTCGTAAGTGCGCTTCCAGTTATTAATAACTAATGTCGCAGAGCGCCTTGAGCCTATTTTTTGATACGATACATTCAATGTACTTCCGTCTTGAATAACATCCTCTGTTAT
>ERZ795048.2227-NODE-2227-length-15913-cov-5.514756_pt1 | contig 15913 bp, 15 predicted proteins | sample MGYA00375132_ERZ795048 | MGnify/ENA primary metagenome ERZ795048 (study PRJEB30177, sample SAMN05720225) | activated sludge metagenome | isolation source: Anaerobic digester | place: Hong Kong | collected 2014-12-17 ...
TGCACATGGAAAAATACACCTGGCACATGGGTCCCAAGCACGGAGCAACTACCGAGAACACAAAAAAATACATCGATTTTGCAGCCAAACATGGTTTTGGAGGCGTATTGGTCGAAGGCTGGAACTATGGTTGGGAAAACAATTGGACCAGCGAAGGCCACAAATTCAACTTCACAACTCCCTACCCCGATTTCGATATTGAGGAAATTACCCAATACGGCCATTCAAAAGGCATTGGGTTAATTGGACACCACGAAACAGGCGGAGCAACAAAAAACTACGAAGCACAAATGGAAGCAGCCTTTGCCCTGTACAATGAACTTGGCGTTCATGCTGTAAAAACCGGTTACGTTAGCAACCGCCTCGACGGTAAAGAACGACACAGCAGTCAATATGGAGTAAGGCATAACCGTAAGGTGATTGAAACTGCTGCCAAATATCAAATAATGGTAAATATACACGAACCAGTTGTACAAACCGGCCTCAGGCGCACCTACCCAAATCTAATGGCTCAGGAAGGTGTTCGTGGTCAGGAATACAATGCATGGAGCCCCGATGGAGGCAACAAACCCGACCACCTTACCATCATTCCTTTTACACGTGGTTTGGCTGGTCCTATTGATTTTACACCCGGCATTTTCAATTTCGAAAACCCGGTATATCCGAACACAAGGGTACAAACAACACTGGCCAAGCAATTAGCACTTTATGTTACCATTTACAGTCCGCTACAAATGGCTGCCGATTTGCCCGAAAACTACGAAGGTCACCCTGCGCTTAAATTTATTGAAAACGTTCCGGTTAATTGGGATGTTACCAAAGTGTTGGATGCAAAAATTGGTGATTACATTACAGTTGTTCGCAAAGACCGCAACTCTGACGAGTGGTTTTTGGGAAGCATTACCGACGAACAAAGCCGCAATATGGAGTATCTGCTCGATTTTTTGGATCCAAATTTAACATACACGGCACTAATTTATCGTGATGGCGACAATGCTAATTGGGAAAACAACCCAACATCGATACAAATAGATGAGAAGAAAGTAACGTCGGGCGATGTGCTCAACTATCGGCTTGCCACAAGCGGTGGATTAGCTATTCGATTTATTCCCGAATAGCGATAAAGATTACTTAATTTTCTGAAGGTATAAATTACGAATGCCTTGCAAGTAGTCGGTATTCAGGTTATCAGAGTAAATCCTAACCATATCGACTACTTGTTGTTTTCTGATAAAATACCCCAAGGCAGCATCGAATTTAGTATCGAGCCAATTATTTTTAACTTTTTGGGTAACATCGGCAAACTCGTCGAAACTTAACCTTTTAGGTATTTCGAGGTAAGCATGCTTAGCTTCACAAGCATCAATCCAAATGCCATCGTCAAACGAATTTAGGCAGAACATTTTCTTAAGGGTAACATGAGCCGTAAACCGCTTTTGTTGGTAATGCGACATTAATGGGCTAATACCATGCTTCGAAAAAGCCTCCTGTATTCGCATTAGGTTTTCGTAACCGGTTAAATGACGAATGCGTAAAGCATTGTAAAACCTATCGTTAAACTTCACAAAAGCTTTAGCTGCATCGAGTTCAAAATCGAGCTCTGCTTTCACTTTTTGTAAAGCCCTTATTACCTCAAAAACTTCGTGCGTTTGGTTTATGGCCATGTAAATGTACAAGGGATTATAATCGTGGGGATCTTCGTTATAATACCCCCAAAAAGGCGAAAGCGATTCAAAAACCAACGATCCCGGAATAATGTTTTCGGACAATGTAGTAAACTCCTCGAGTTTTTCAAGTGTACCGAAATGCTCGCAATAGTTTTGATTTTTCATACGATAATTGTTTGTTTTTTAAGGCCGTATGTAACTCGCATGAATTTAATCATCCACATTGACGTGATCGTTTCACATGCTCGTTTCATAGTTTATCGATTTTAAACTATAACAAATAACAATTGACCATTGTTTTCTGCAAATAAAATGAATGCACGTTTAAAAATATTTTTATATTTGCAGCCTCAAAGGAGAGTTGGCAGAGTGGTCGATTGTGGCAGTCTCGAAAACTGTTGTCCGGGCAACTGGACCGGGGGTTCGAATCCCTCACTCTCCGCTGATCATCAAAGCCTTGCGGTCATCTGCAGGGCTTTTTTGTTTTACACAACTAGAATCAAGCCGAATTCTGGGATCAAACAATGAATACTTGTTTAACTATTTGAAAGGAAATTCATTGCATCGTCAAAAGATGAAACAAAATTAACAAGCCTTCCTTTATTACTTTCATATATGAAATCGGACAGGCTTTTGCTTTTATATTTAGAAAAATCGCCAATAATGGCTAATTGAACACGAAAATTTGAGAACTTTTGTAATATTTCTCCGGCAATTCCGGTTTTAAGGTCAAAAAAAATGGGTGTAATATTCTTTTCTCTTATAATAATCTTATCAAAGCCCTGATAATATATATCTCCCAATAAGTCCAATCCGTCTTCAGCTTGGCTGATTATCATTTCGTCGGATATTAGTTCGGCAATTTTTACATTTAATGTAAAATGTGTTTTAATATTCATATTCATTCATTTTTCAGCGTAATAATTGATCCAAATAAAATTAAAAACTAAAACCTTTGGCAAAAAGGATGCATATACGATCAGCAAATTAACGAAACTAATCTTTGAAAAAATAAAATTGCATTAAAAAACTAAAAGCCCGCTAATATTGAACTAGCAGGCTTTTATTTGAATAAATTGCAATATTGTGTTCGATTAATTATTCATCGGCATTTCCATCGATGGTAACAATTGTTCCATCAGGATTGTAGTTAAGTTCAACAATTTTCATACTGCGCAACCATGTTTTACCGCCCGACAATTTGCTGTCGTGATGAAACAAATACCATTTTCCTTTAAATTCAACAATCGAATGGTGAGTTGTCCAGCCAACAACCGGAGTTAAAATTACACCTTTGTAAGTGAATGGTCCATAAGGGCTATCGCCTACAGCATAACAAAGCAGGTGAGTATTCCCCGTTGAATACGAAAAATAATATTTACCGTTGTATTTGTGCATCCATGGAGCTTCAAAAAAGCGACGGTTTTCATCTTTAGTCAATAATGGCTTGCCATAATCGTCGAGAATAACCAATTCGCGTGGTTCTTCGCCAAATTGAAGCATATCGTCGGAAAGCTTGACCATTTTTGCACAAATAGCAGGTTCATCGGGAGCGCGCAAATCGTCGTTGTCTTCGTATTTTCCGCTTTTGTAACGTTGCAGCTGTCCGCCCCAAATACCACCCCAAAGCATATATTGAGTTCCGTCGTCATCAACAAAAATCGACTGGTCGATACTGAAACTTCCTTTCATCGGTTCGGGCAAAGCTTTAAAAGGCCCTTCGGGTTTATCGCTAATGGCAACACCAATCCTAAAGATATCGTCTTTATCTTTAGCCGGAAAATACATGTAGTATTTACCATCTTTGTGAGCCACATCGTTTGACCACATTTGGCGTTTAGCCCAAGGTACATCCTTAATATCGAGAGCCACGCCATGATCGGTACAAACACCGTCGGCATCATCCATTGAATAAACATGATAATCTTTCATATCGAAATGGGCGCCGGTATCGTCTTCTGGAATTCCCGACTCAATATCGTGCGATGGGTAAATATAGATTTTACCATTATAGATATGTGCCCTTGGATCGGCGGTATAAATGTCTTTAACTAAGTGTCGTGCTTTTTTTGTCATATCAATTATTTTTTAATTGTTAAAGAATACTACAATGCTTTATGGGCAATAGCAGCTTCAATTATTTTATCGACAGCAGGTTTGTTCTCATAATTCCTGTCGAAAAGCAGCGGATAGTCAGTTCTTCCACGTATTGGCCAATTGTTTCGCCACGAATGTTGATCGGCTACCCCCCAAAGAGTAACACGGCTAATTTTATCGCTGTGTTTAATAAACATTGCAAAAATATCGACAAAACGCTGATTTAAAGCCTCATCGGCTTCTAGAGTCATTCCATCGGCGTAAGGGTTGAACTCAGCTTGGAACTCATGACTTAAAGAAACCTCAGCAGAAACCCCCATGTCGGGCCAAGGCAAAACAGTTATATCAAGCTCGGTAAACATAACCTTAACGCCCAAACCGGCAAAAGCCACTATGCTTTCTTCAATTTCTTCAACAGAAGGTTCGGCCAACAAATAATGCCCTTGCATACCAATACCGTCAATTTTAATGCCTTGTTGCTGCAAACTTTTCACCATTTTAACAACACCACTGCGTTTGCCTGGTTTATTCATTGAGTAATCGTTGTAATACAATTCGGCTTCGGGATCTGCCTCGTGTGCATACTCAAAAGCCAAACGAATATAGTCTTCGCCCAAAATTTGATAAAACTTACTGTTTCTGAACGAACCATCATCATTTATTGCCTCATTAACAACATCCCAACCATGAACACGTCCTTTGTATCGGCCAACCAATGTGAAAATATGCTCACGCATACGGGCTGCCAATTCTTCGGGAGTAACATCCTTTCCTTCGTCATCGACAAAAAGCCAACGCGGAGCCTGCGAATGCCATATTAATGTATGTCCAATAATGTGCATTCCGTTTTGTTCGCCATAAGCTACAAACTTGTCGGCATCATCAAAAGTGAACACTCCTTTTTGAGGTTGAATGTTCATGCTTTTCATGCAATTTTCAGCAACAATTGAATTAAATTGCTTTTTCACCAGTGAATCAGCCTTTACATCGACGCCCTCAACCTGAAAAGTATTTAAAGCAGCACCAACATAAAACAGTCCATCCAAAGCATCTTTCAATGTCTCGGGTTTAGGCTGATTAGTTGTGCAAGCTGCAAAAAAGCTTAATACTAAAATTGCTAAAGTTAGATTCTTCATTTAATTATATGTTTCAATTCTACAATTCCAAATCGGATTGAGCCCTTCTGATCCTTAATTCTTCTTCGAGCCTAACTTCCGTTTTCTTGTTAATTTCGTAAAAGAACAAACAAGCAATTGCAACGAAGAAGGTTATGGTGGGGAAAACACTTACCGACAACTTTATACCCTGAATAGCCGATTCGGACTGCTGAGCAAGGTCGGCATTGTAACCAAACACGTTCAAAATACCTGCAACCAATGCACCACCAATACTTAATCCTGCCTTAAGACCAAAAATCATTGCCGAGAAAATGATCGCAGTAGCCCTGCGGTTGTTTTTCCATTCGGAATAATCGGCCACGTCGGCAATCATTGCCCATAACAAAGGGGTTGTAATTCCATAAAAGAAACCATGAAACATTTGACTTACATAAACCAAAGTTATTGATGTAGGTGAATAGAAAATAAATGCAAACATACAAAGGGTTGCAAAAAATAATGCCCATCCGAAAACATCGCGTTTTCCAAATTTATCGGCAAGTTTTTTCGAAATACCAATACCCACTAAAGTAAATATTATACCTCCGGTGTTAAACAAACTGAAGCCTGATGTTACATTATCTTCAGGCCAATGGAAACCAATACTACGCAATCCATCGGCAAAAGTATTAAAGCCAATATTATTGAGGAAAGCAGCCAAATGATCGGTACTCAGGTAATTTTCAAAGTAATAAACATACATACCGCCTTTTAACGAAAGCGTAATAAAAATAAACACGGTAAGTACCAACATGGCAATCCATGGTTTGTTTTTTACCAAATCAGATAAATCTTCTTTAACACTGGATTTTTGTTCTGGCTTAGGTACAATTCGTTCTTTGGTTGTTAAAAATGTTATAATAAAGAATACAATACCTACAACGGCAAAAATACCCATTGTATTCTCAAAACCTTTTACCCTGTCGCCATCGCCAAGTATTAAAGCCAAAGGCAATAACAATACCTGAACAACAAACTGAGCGATTGTTACAGCCACAAAACGGTACGACGACAAGCTGTTACGATCGGCCATATTACCAGTAATAACACCACTAAGCGATGCATAAGGCAAGTTGTTTGCTGAATAAATAATTACCAATAAGATGTAAGTAATTAATGCATAAAGCACTTTACCCGACATTCCGAAATTTGGTGTTGTAAATGTTAACAAAGCGATTACACCAAAAGGAATTGATGTCCATAAAATCCAGGGACGGAATTTGCCCCATCGGGTGTTGGTTCGGTCGGCTATTACTCCCATAATTGGGTTAAAAAATGCGCCAATCATACCACCGGCAAAAATAATTGCAGAAGCTGTTGCAGGCGGTAATTTGTAAACATCGGTATAAAAGAATGCCAAAAATGTCATTAATGTTTGAAAAATTAAGTTGGCTGCCAAGTCGCCTAAACTATAGCCAATCTTTTCGACTATCGATAATTTTTGTGAATTTGTATTCATAGTTTCGTTATTGAAAAAGTGATTTTAGTTTTTGCTGAAGCTGTTTTGCCCCAATATCATCGTTCAAATATACTTATTTATTAAAGATTTTTATGCATAATATAATTGCACCTTACTATTGCGCATCAGTTCGAAAACGAAACACATAAAGCTGATATAATGACAATTAAACACGCCTAACAATTCTTTTACTTCAAATTTTTCCCCTAATAATGCTGAATATTTCTGCTTTTTAAAAAAGGTTTACTTTATGCAGAATTATGACTTTTGAGCATTATTGTTGAAAAATTTGCAGTATTGGGTGAGTCCGCACCGTTCGCATTCGGGTTTACGTGCTTTGCATACATAGCGGCCATGCAGTATTAACCAATGATGCGCTTTAGGCACTAAATCGGATGGAATGTACTCCATCAGCTGGGTTTCGGTTTGCAGAGGTGTTTTAGCATTTGTTGATAGTCCAATGCGCGCTGCAACCCTAAACACATGTGTATCGACAGCCAATGCTGGTTTATTGAAAACCACCGATGCTATAACATTTGCTGTTTTTCTTCCTACTCCGGGCAGTTTCTGTAATTGATCGATATCTGATGGCACTTCTCCCCCAAATTCTTCGCTTAGCATTTTAGCCATCCCGACCAAATGTTTAGCTTTATTGTTTGGATATGAACAACTTCGTATGTAATCGAAAACATCGTCAAAACTTGCACTTGCCAATAAATCGGCTGTTGGAAAACGTTCAAAAAGTGCCGGGGTAATCTGATTTACACGCTTATCGGTACATTGAGCCGAAAGAATTACTGCCACTAAAAGCTCAAAAGGCGAATTATAGTCAAGCTCAGTTTCGGCAATGGGCATATTTTGTTCAAACCATGCAATTATTTGTTCAAACCGTTGTTTTTTAGTCATTTCGCACAAGTTCTATTTGTAATACTTTTTTAGTATTCGGAGTTAATTTAAACCTGTCGTCGATTCGTTTGCCAATGATCCAAACTACTTTATTATCGGAAATCAATACCCATGCATTTTCTTTTTCGGGAATCGACATCTTTTGGTCGATAAAGAAATCGCTCAATTTTTTAAACCCACTCATGCCAAGTGGTTTAAAATACTCACCGGTACGCCATCGCCTTATCATTAAAGGAAAACTTAACTTTTCAAAATCGAGCACAGCAAAATTGGGGCTTTTGGGTATTTTAAAATCGCTGGAAAAATCGATAAGAGATAAAGTCATTTCAACAGGATCATCAGTTCGATCTTGTCCTTTTTCGATATAAAAAAGACCGTTAACACTTTGATCGATAATTTTGTTTATTATTATATTGTATCGGTCAACCACCATACGATGGCTCGAAGAATAAAAAATCTGCCCTTCGGGTTGTTCAATAGCCGGAATCAAATCATCAATTATAAATGAATTAAAACCATAATCACGCAAAAGTTCATACAACCAAATTTTTCGAGGATGAAGATCGGTTACGGCACTTAACGATATTTTTAGCAGATGGCCATCGGAAATTATCAGTTCTTTTTTTGCTTTTTCAACCTGATCGATAAAAATAGTTTCCGTATCGTTTAAATAACCAATAGTTTCGGTCAATCGGCGTTTAAAAGACGGGTTCAGTTCTTCAAAAAGAGGAATAATCTGGTGCCTAACTTTATTTCGCTTAATGGTTACATCGTCGTTTGACGAGTCGTGTCGGTATTCAATGTTATTACTTTGAGCGTACTCAATAATTTCGTTTCGCGTAGCATACAACAGTGGGCGAACTATCCTTCCAGTTTTAGGCTTTATACCCGACAAACCTCTTATTCCGGTACCGCGGCTAAGGTTCAACATAAAAGTTTCGAGCACATCGTCAAGGTGATGGCCAACAACAACAGCATTATAGCCATGCTGTACACAAAGTTGATCGAACCAATTATAGCGTAACTGTCGGGCAGCCATTTCAATTGAAATGCCCTGTTCGGCAGCAACCGTAATCGTATCGAAGGAAACGACATGGCACTTCACACCGTATTCCAATGCCAATTTTTCAACAAATTGTTGATCAGCATCGGCTTCGGAACCACGCAAATTAAAATTACAATGTGCAATACTGAATTTGTATCCTGCATTATCAATCAAGTGCAATAACACAGTTGAATCTACCCCACCGCTTATACCAAGCAGAAGGTTATCGCTTTGGGTAAACAACTGATTATCGTCAATATATTTTCGGAATTGATGATACATCGATGGATAATGGCTACATAGACCAAGGTTCGGCTTTCATGTCCTCCTCGGCGCTCCACCTGAAATGCCATTGTACAATCTCTTCAATAATATCATCAGGAAGTGGTTCGATACTTTCACTTGCCAACAAAAATTGCTCAAAATTTTCGGCTTTCGATGTTGCACCAACGGTAGCCCTTACTTGTGTAAAGCTGTGGGCAAATCGCATACAGAACTCGGTCCAGTTTTCAACGCCCGATTTTTCAAAAATTGGCAAAATTTGGCTTGCCCTTTTCTGCAAGTATGGCTTCCAGGCAAAACCGGGTTCGTTGCTTAAGCGGTCCACTGGCCCACCGGCAACAGTGCGCAAAGCAATAATTGGTTCGTATTGTTCGGTAATCAGCTCCCACAGTTCGTTACTTACAAAGCGTTGTAACGGATTAAGGTAGAAAATTACGCCATCGACCAAGCCTTTTGTGTAGCCACCTTTAAGGGCTTTTAGTGCGATATGCGAAGTCCATGGGAATACTTCAAGCACAAACCTTTTGACAGTTCTGTTCTTTTTAATTTTCTCAAGTTCGGCATAGCAATCGCCACCATTTGCAAAGTCGATGGCCAAATTGCCCCCAAGGCAAAGCTGACCAACATCGATGGAATTAACGCCCATGGGCTCAAAATTATTCTTAATATCGGCTTTAAACTCATCGATGGTTTCGCCCCCAAGCTTAACAATCATACTAGGAACTTTAGAACGATCAATATCGAAAGCCTTATTAAGCACATCGAGCGCATTGCCATACCAACGGCTGGTGTGAAACCAAATGCCGGTATCGACAGCAGCTTTGGCCATTTCAACCCTGTCGTCGAAAGGGATATTTTGATCGCCAAGTCGTGTTGTTCCAAAAACAAAAGGGGAAACATCGGTTAATAGAACCGATTTTTCAGAAAAATCATGAACATCCATCCTGCTTATTTTACTTCAACAATAATGAAAAAAATTGTAATCACTAAAAGTAGCAAAAACAATAAAAAAATCCACCATGTCACTGGTGGATTTTTATCTGTTTGTTTAAAAAAGTGTTCGAAAAGTGTGAAAAAATTATTCTGATACCACTTCAAATTCAAAATCAACAACAACTTCGCGGTGAAGTTTGATTTTTGCTGTGTGGGTACCAACTTCTTTTACGCCCTCTTTTGGGAGCGTAATGTTTTTGCGGTCAACTTCAATACCTTTTTCGGCAATGCTTTCGGCAAGCTGAATATTGTTAACCGAACCGAAGATTTTACCTGTAGTGCTGGTTTTTGCGCCAATTGAAACTTTGATGGCTGCAAGTGTTTCAGCAACTTTTAGTGCTTCTTCTTTTAATTTTGCTTCTTTATGGGCACGCTGACGAATATTTTCGGCCAATACTTTCTTAGCCGATTCGGTGGCAACGATAGCCATTTGTTGCGGTATCAGGTAATTGCGGCCATATCCGTCTTTAACGGTAACGATATCGTCTTTTGAGCCCAAACCCTGTACGTCTTGTTTCAATATAATTTCCATCAGTAAGTCCTCCTTTTATTTCATTAAATCGGTTACATATGGCAGCAAAGCAATGTGGCGGGCACGTTTAACCGCCTGAGCTACTTTGCGTTGATATTTCAATGAAGTACCGGTAAGCCTACGAGGTAAAATTTTACCTTGCTCGTTAAGGAACTTCTTCAGGAACTCAGGATCTTTGTAATCGACATACTTGATTCCGTTCTTTTTGAAACGGCAGTATTTTTTCTTTTTCACCTCCACGGTTGGTGGGGTCAAATATCTGATTTCTGATTGATTTGATGCCATGGCTTATTTCTCCTCTATTTTAGCTTGAACTTTTTTGCGTCGTTTTTCACTATACTCAGCAGCATATTTATCTAACCTGAAAGTTAAGAAACGGATAATGCGCTCGTCACGACGATACATAATCTCTAAAGTTTCGATGAAAGATGGATCTGCTTTAAACTCGAGCAAATGGTAAAAGCCCGTTGATTTTTTCTGAATGGGATAAGCCAATTTCTTAAGGCCCCAATCTTCTTGATGTAGTATCTCACCACCATTTTCGGTAACAAGATTGCTGAATTTAGTTACCACCTCTTTAAACTGCGCTTCGGAAAGAACAGGAGTGGCAATAAATACAGTTTCGTACTGATTGAACATTTAATTTACCTTTTAATTAATAATTCGTTTAATTTTTCAATTCACGTAATCGACCGGTAATTAATCGTTTACTTGGATTCAGCAAATTGAGCGCGCAAAATTAACAATTTTAACTTGTTCTGCAAATATTTTGGGTTTTTGTTTTTGGCTTAAAAACCAATAATTTGAAACCCGAAACATTGCAAATCTATTTTATATATTTTACATTTATAGGCAGCTTATTCATATTGTAAAATGAAACTTTTATATCGACTTTGCATTTTGTTTTTACTCAGCAGTAAAAGTATGCTATTATTTTCGCAGGAAAACTTACAAATCAGTGGTGGCATCAACCTGTTATCACAACAGTACTGGCGAGGCTTCAGCTTAAGCAGTGTACCGGGCATACAGGCCGAAACAACATTTTCGTACGGCAAATTCAAATTATGCTTATGGGGTGCATTGGCCTCAAACCTGAAATATTCCGAAATCGATATAATCCCCTCGTACGCTATAAAAAATTTTGAATTCATCATCAATCATTATTATAACCCCGTTTACGGCGAAAACAATAGTTTTTTTAATTTCGGAAGCGAGAACAACAGGCATTCAACCGAAATCTTTGTAAGTCATTATGCCAATAAAATTCCTTTCAACATAAGTATTGGCACTTTCATTTTTGGCGATAAAAACAGCATGCAGCAACCTAATTATTCAACCTACATTGAAATTGCATACCCATTTTCGCTAAAATGGGCCGATGCCGAAATTTCGACAGGCGCGAGTCCGTTCGAAGGTTACTATTCCCAAAAAGCAGCTGTTACTCACTGTGGATTTATGTTGAGCCGAAACATCGAAATAAAAAACGGATTCAACTTACCCTTATCGCTAGCGCTTAACTATAACCCTTACGTTAACAAGTTTTTCGTAGTGGCAAAAGCCGGTATTTTCAAATAACACCCCACATCAAACATAAAACATCCAATAACAAGTAATCACATTAATTTTATTGCATACTGTTAAAAATAAGCCAAGGCACACTTCACCTTTAGCAGGTAAAGGCTTATATTTGTCGAAAAAGTAAACACCCGTTTAAAAAATGACAACAATTGCATTGGAAGAAAAATTTAATGCGGCATTGACCGGATTACTCAATATTTGCAAAAAAAGCAGTGTTGCAATCGACATCGCCAAGGTAGAAGATGCGGGACAAAAAGCTTTTAAAATATTGGGGGCTTCGTGCTGGGAAACCGGCGAACCCATTATCTTCCATTCAATTAAAGTTGCAAAGGTTGTTGCCAACGACATTGGCATAGGTACCGACTCGATTGTAGCTTCCCTGCTGCACAATGTTTTCGAAAGCAATAACGAAAAAGACGAAATCATTAATCAGCTGCCTTTAATTTTTGGTAATCAGGTTTTCGAATTGCTCGAAGGTCTTTTCAAAATAAATTCGATTGATACGGTTAACATCTCTGTTCATTCCGAAAATTTCAGGAGACTGCTCTTAACCCTCTCGGGCGATTTGCGCGTTGTGCTGATAAAAATTGCCGACCGCCTAATAGATATGCGTAACCTAGAAGAGCTGCCCGCCGAGCTTCAAAATAAATACGCAACCGAAACCTCGTACTTATATGCCCCACTGGCTCACCGCCTTGGCATATACAACATCAAATCGGAACTCGAAGACCTTTCGTTAAAATACTTGCGTCCCGACGACTACCAACTTATTGTTAAAAAACTGGAAGAAACAACCGAAGAACGCAAAAAGTTTGTTTCGGAATTTGTTAAACCGATTGAAAAAAAGCTGAAATCAAAAGATTTTTCCTTTGAAATGAAAGCCCGCACCAAGTCGGTTTATTCCATTTGGAACAAAATGAAAAAAACAAAAGTAAGCTTCGAGGAAGTTTACGACTTGTTTGCCATACGGGTAATTCTCGATTCGAAACCCGAAAACGAAAAATCGGATTGTTGGCAGGTTTACTCCATAGTAACCGAAGAATACCAACCCAACACCGAACGCATGCGCGACTGGATTTCGATACCAAAATCGAACGGTTACGAATCGCTGCACACAACGGTAATGGGGCCTCATGGGAAATGGGTAGAAGTACAAATACGCACTACCCGCATGGACGAGGTTGCCGAAAAAGGCATGGCCGCCCACTGGAAGTACAAAGGCGGGAAAGGTAATGCCGACCTCGACAACTGGCTCGCCGGAATACGCGAAATACTCGAAAACCCCGAATCGGATCCTAATGCTTTGATCGACGAATTCAAAACCAACATCTACGACGACGAGCTTTTTGTATTCACACCAAAAGGCGATCTGAAAAAACTACCGGCTGGCTCAACTGTGCTCGATTTTGCCTACGAAATTCACTCAGGACTGGGAGACAAATGCGTTGGCGGGCGCATTAACGGCCGTAAAGTTTCGATAAAGCAAAAACTAAAAAATGGCGACCAAGTAGCTATCGACACCTCAAACAATCAAAAACCAAAACTCGACTGGCTCGATTTTGTTGTTACCTCGAAAGCCAAAAGCCGCATCAAATCGAGCCTTAACGAAGCCCGTAAACGCGAAGCCGAAAATGGAAAAGAAATTGTTAAACGGAAATTTAAAAATTGGAAAATTGATTATTCCGACGACAACATACGCAAACTGTTGGCCGAACTTAAATTTAAATCGGCCCAGGACATGTATTATGCCATTGCGAGCGGGCAAATTGAGGCACTTGCATTAAAAAACATCCTAAAAGAAAACACCGGCGACGAGAGCAAAGCCAAAGATGTTCTTGGCGAGTTGCTGCCCAAAAAAGTTGTTGAACACTTATCGTTCGATAACAACGACGAGTTTTTGGTTATCGACAACTACCTGAAAAACATCAACTACAAATTGGCGCAATGCTGTAACCCTATTTTTGGCGACGATATTTTTGGCTTCATAACTATACGCGAAGGCATAAAGATTCACCGCGAAGCTTGCCCCAACGCCGCCCAAATGCGCGAACGTTATCCGTACCGATTTATTAAAGCCCGATGGAAAGACAACAAACAAAACAATTCGTTTCAAGCTACCATACACATGGTTGGCACTGACCGAACCGGTATAGTTGGCGACATATCGTACATTATTGCCAAAGATGTTGGTGTGCAAATGCGTTCAATAAATATTGATTCGAAGAACGGCGAATTTGAAGGCGTACTAAGGGTTTTTGTCAATAACATTGAGCACCTCGATTATTTGATGCATAAACTTAAAAATATAAAAGGCATTCAACATGTATCGAGGGGCGATTTCTAAAATGCATACAATACCATGCGCATAGTTGTTGCTCCAAATGCCATGAAAGGCTCACTTGATGCCTTCGATTTTGCCGATGCCATTGAATGCGGTCTAAGAAAAGCACATTTAAACCATATTGTAAAAATACCTGTTGCTGATGGAGGCGATGGCACTGCCAAAATTCTGTCAGCACTCAGCAACTCGCACTTTGTACACAGCTTGGTTTGCGACCCGCTTAACAGGCCAATCGAATCGGGCTTTTACATCGATAACAACCATACCGCATTTATAGAAATGGCGGATGCTTCGGGACTAAAACTTTTACAAAAAAACGAATATTCACCTTTGCATTCAACAAGTTATGGCACGGGACAACTCATTAAACATGCTATTGAAATCGGAGCCCGCAAAATAATACTGTGCCTTGGCGGCAGCGCGACAGTCGATGCCGGTACTGGTGCACTCATGGCACTAGGCACAAAGTTTTACAATAACAAAAACAAACTTATTGAACAAGGCTGCGGCAATACGCTCGACCAAATTGATAAAATTGACAGCAGCGAAACAACTAGCTTACTAAAAAATATCGACATAGAAATAATTGCAGATGTAGAAAACCTTATTTCAGGAGCCAACGGAGCAGCAAAAACATTTGCCCCACAAAAAGGAGCCAACCCAAATGAAGTTATTCAACTCGAAAACAAAATAAAAACCTTTGTTTCAGTACTATCGGCACACAGTAAAACCCATGCACAAAACATAACAGGTGGTGGAGCTGCCGGAGGATTTGCGGCAACATTTGCAGCCTTGTTAAACATACGAATTAACCATGGGGCCAACTACATACTAAGGCAAACAGGCTTTTTCGAAGCTACAAAAAAGGCCGATGCTATAATCACCGGCGAAGGCATAATTGATGAATCTACCCTATTTGGGAAAGCTCCCGGTACGATTTTAAACTTTGGCGAACTAGCCAACATACCGGTTTACGCCATTTGTGGCAGTAATTTATTACAAACACCAAATAAATTCGAAAAAGTTTTTGCATTAACAGCAATTGAAAAGAACCCACAAACGGCCATGAACAAAGCATATGAATTAACAGTTATTCAAGCTAAGAAATTAGGCAAATACATAAATACAAAACAATGAATGACAAACTAATAAATGCAACAGCAGCTTTCGAAAACAACAATTTAAACGAAAGCCTCCAAATAGTTGAAGCAATAATTGACCAACAATCAGAAACTGACGCTATAGAGGCCTTGTTGCTTAAAGCAAAAATACTATACAAACAACAACAATGGGGCAATACCCTTAATGTATTGAATAGAATACTCGACATTGCCCCTAATAACGAACAAGCGAGCAACTATAAAAAAATAGTACAAAACATATTAACTTTTTGGCATAAAGACAATTATAACCCCTGATTGTTTTTGTCAGTTTTTTGGCCTGATTATTGAATTCTGATCTAAAAAAATGCTAAAAATAATTCAATAATTTTCAAAAAAGATCATTTTAACTATCTTTGGAATCCGAAAAACGTAACTAGTATATAATCAATTTTTTAAACGAATAACTATATGAAGAAAATACTATTATTAATTGTAGCAATCTCTGCATTTTCGGCAGTATTTGCACAAGATTTGAGCGAAGGGTTAAAGGCTAAAAACGATGGCAACGATGCCTTCAGGAACAAAGATTACGTTGAAGCTATTAAGCAATGGGGAATTTATTTAAAATCGGATGAAGAAGGAGTAGCCGACGACGTAAACACACAAACGCTGTACAATAACAGCCACAGGTTTGCTGCCTCAAACTTTTTACAAAAGAAAAATTTTCAATCGGCATACGATTATTACGTAAAG
>ERZ795048.2229-NODE-2229-length-15908-cov-5.404781_pt1 | contig 15908 bp, 11 predicted proteins | sample MGYA00375132_ERZ795048 | MGnify/ENA primary metagenome ERZ795048 (study PRJEB30177, sample SAMN05720225) | activated sludge metagenome | isolation source: Anaerobic digester | place: Hong Kong | collected 2014-12-17 ...
CCCCAACCACTCTCTGCAATTAATGGCACGCTCAACTCTAGAGCATGTTCCATACACTTCAAGACGATCTTTTCTACCATTTCTTTTTCTTTGGGGGCTACACTGAAATTCAATTCATCGTGTACTTGGAGAATCATCTTGCTTTCTAGCTTCTTGGCTTTAAATTCTTTGTTGATGGCTATCATTGCCAACTTAATAATATCTGCTGCAGTTCCTTGTATTGGCGCATTTATGGCATTACGCTCTGCATATCCACGTACTACCGCATTGCGGCTGTTGATGTCTGGTAAGGTGCGCTTTCTATGTAATAAGGTATACACACATCCTTCTTCACGCGCTTTTTCTTTCATGTTCTCCATGTAGCTTGCTACTTTGGGATATGTTTTGAAATATGTGTCTATCAATTCTTTTGCTTCCTTGCGGCTTACTTGCATGCGTTCAGACAGACCGAAAGCAGAAATTCCATATATGATGCCAAAATTGGCCGTTTTTGCTTTACGACGCATATCTTCATCCACAAACATAGGCATGACGTTGTACAATTTACTGGCAGTATCCCTATGGATGTCTAATCCGTCTTGAAATGCTCTGATGAGATGTTCATCTTGGCTTAGATGAGCCATCAGGCGCAATTCTACTTGACTATAATCGGCCGAGAAGAATATATGTCCAGGATGTGGGATAAATGCCTTACGCAATTGTTTGCCGTCTGCATCTCTGATGGGGATGTTTTGTAGGTTGGGATTGCTAGAACTTAAACGTCCGGTAGCTGCTACAGCTTGATTAAAAGAAGTGTGGATGCGGCCAGTTTCTGGATTAATCAAGTCGGGTAGGGCTTCTACATAGGTGCTTAGTAGTTTCTTTAAGCCTCTATAGTCTAAGATCTCCCCTACTATTTTATGCTTGTCACGCAGTTTTTCGAGGGTTTCCTCACTGGTTACATATTGTCCCGTTTTGGTTTTCTTGGGTTTATCGCTCAGTTTAAGCGTTTCAAATAATACTTCGCCCACTTGTTTTGGGCTACTAATATTAAATGGGGTATCCACATAGCTACAGATACTTTTTTCTATTTCTGCCAATCTTGCTGTAAGTTCAGTGGCTGTTTCGGCAAGAATATCGGTATCTATATACACACCTGTTTGTTCCATATCGGCAAGTACGCGAACTAGTGGCATTTCTATGTCATTAAATAGTTTTTTCGTGTCCTCATCTAGCTCTATAAGCGGGAGTAAGTGATGGTATAATGCTAGGGTGATGTCTGCATCCTCACAAGCGTAATCCACGATGTCCTCTTGAGGGATATCGCGCATATTCTTTTGCTTTTTTCCTTTAGGGCCTATCAACTTCTCAATCGGGATTGGCTGGTAGTGGAGTAAACTTTCAGCAAGGAAGTCCATATTGTGTCTAGCATCTGGTTGTAGGAGATAATGAGCTATCATAGTATCCCACAATGGGCCTTCAAATTTTGCTCCATATCGGCTTAAAACAATCATGTCGTACTTGATGTTTTGTCCAATCTTGCCAATCTTTTTATCGCTCAATATTGGGGCGAGTAGTGCAACTTGTTTGATGGCTTCATCTTTGTTTTCGGAAACAGCTATATATACGGCTTCTTTCTCCTGATAGCTCAAGCTGATACCCACTAGTGAAGCGCGCATGGGTTCTATATGTGTTGTTTCGGTGTCAATGCAAAAAACGTCCTGTTTTTTGATTGTCGCTACATATGCACTGATCTCTTTATCTGTCGTAAGCATTCTATAATTGGGCTTGCGACTTTCAATAGTAGCCAGTGGACCTTCCGCTTTTGTTGGTTCTTCGTTTGTTAATTTAGAGTTGTTTATTGGTGTCTCTATTTTAACGGAGGAGGTATTTGTTTGATAAACAGGATTGCCAAATAAGTCTAGCTGTATAGGTGCTTGAGGTTGGTTCTCTTCAGTTTGTCTTACTTGACGACGACGCATCATTGTGACAAATTCTAGTTCCTTAAATAAAGGTTCTAGTTTGCTTTCATCAGCTTCTTTACGTGCAACTTCTTTTAAATCTAGGCTTACTGGTACATCTGTTTTGATAGTTACAAGCCACTTGCTTTCTGTGATTTGTGCTTTGTTTTCTTCTATTTTTTGCTTTTGTGCTCCTTTAAGTTGAGCTGTATTATCAAGAAGACTCTCAATACTACCGAATTGTTCAATAAGTTTGGTGGCTGTTTTAGGGCCGATACCTGGACATCCAGGAATATTATCTGCGGCATCTCCTTGCAGTCCAAGGATGTCGATGACTTGTTCGGTGCGTTCCACGCCGAACTTTTCCAACACTTCTGGAATGCCCATGATTTCAGCTGGCTTTCCTCCATTGCTTGGCTTATACATATATATATTGTCACTCACCAGCTGGGCATAATCTTTATCGGGGGTCATCATATAGGTGGTCAGACCCATTTTTTCTGCTTGTTTGGCGAGTGTACCAATCACATCATCAGCTTCATATCCCGCTACTTCATAGACTGGAATATTATATGCAGCAAGCAATTCCTTGATATAGGGAACGGCTTTTTTAATGTCTTCTGGGGTAGCATCTCGGTGGGCTTTGTATGCTGGATAAGCATCATGACGGAAAGTTGGACCAGCAGGATCGAAAGCCACGGCAATGTATTCAGGATTGGTTTTGGTAAGGACTTCTTCTAGCGTGTTTGTAAAACCAAGAATGGCTGATGTGTTGAGTCCTTTTGAGTTGATCCGTGGCGTCCGAATCATGGCATAATATGCCCGAAAAATAAGTGCGTAAGCGTCTAGTAAATAGAGCTTTTTCTTTTGTTCCATCATAATTTGAGTTCTTTTAGGGGTAAAAGTACTAAAAACCTCGGTGTTATCTCCAAGAAATTACTACTTTTGTGACAAAATTGTCTTTCATGTCGACTTTAGAAAATATCAAGCAACCCATACTTCAAGAATTGTCTCTTTTCAATGAGACGATGGATGAGGCTTTACAAGCTGATCTTCCTTTGTTGGATGTCTCTTTGAGATACGTTTCCGAGCAAAAAGGGAAGCAGATGAGGCCAATTTTGATGTTTTTATTGGCTAAGTTGTACGGTCCGGTTCAACAATCGACCATATACAGTGCTGTGGCAGCTGAGCTGCTGCATACCGCTTCGTTGGTACATGATGACATTGTCGATGAAAGTGAAATGAGAAGAGGGGTGCAGTCTCTATGTGCCAAAATAGGTAGTCAAGCTGCTGTGCTTGTCGGGGATTATATCCTGTCTACTGCACTTCAGTTTACAAGTCGCACCCAATCTATTGAGATTTTTCGATTGATGTCTGATTTGGGCAAACATCTTGCCGCTGGAGAGATCCTTCAACTCAATACGATTTCCTCTACCACTTTTTCTGAAGAATCTTATTTGGAAGTGATTCGTATGAAAACGGCTGTGCTTTTTAAGTATTGTGCTGAAATGGCTTTGTTGAGTGTGGATGCTCCTGCTGATGATATCGAGTTGGCACTTCATTTTGTAGAGAAAGTCGGACTGTGTTTTCAAATACGAGATGATATTTTTGATTATCTTCCAGATACGACTGGGTTAGGGAAGCCTACAGGAAATGACATGAGAGAGGGCAAGTTGACTTTGCCTGCTTTGTATGTCTTAAATTCTGTCGACAATAAAGAGATGCATCAAGTGGCACATAAGATCAAGCAACTTGAAGCGACTGATCAAGAAATTGAAAAATTTACAGCTTGGTGTCTTGACAATGGTGGAGTAGAGTATGCGTATAGTAAGATGGATCACTATATGAATGACATCGCTGTTAGTATTCATGAATTGACTGCATCTTGTTCGGATACGACTTTAGCGGATGCTTTATTGGGGTATGCCCAAATTGTTGTGAAGCGTCACAACTAAGTAAAAAATAAGTCCCTTACAATTCATTATTTCTGTACAAATACTCGATAGCAGTAGAATTATCTCAAAATTTCCTCATTTTTTATGGGTATAATTTGACTATTTGTCTTTTAAAATGGATTTTAAATAGCATATTGTAGTCTTTGTGTGTGGATAAAATGTGTATGTTGTACATTTTGTTTGTAATTTGTCCATTTCGTTTTGTATAGAAAATAGCCTCTAAAATATTAAATAGGGCCGCAAATCAGATTTGCAGCCCTATTTTCGTCTAGGAACTCTCTTTTGTTGGTTGTTTTCTATATTTTTGCTCCTAGCTATTTCTTTTGCTTATGCTTAAAAGAATTTTGTTTCTTTTCCCACAATATCGCTTAGAAGAAGATTGGCAAGTCGGCTGGTACCTAAACGGAACAATGTATTGTCTAACCATTCTTCGCCTAATACTTCTTTTACGATTGAATAGTACATCACAGCATCTTCTACGGTATTGATACCCCCAGCTGGCTTAAAGCCGATCTTCTGACCTGTTTCTTGGTAATAGGCTTTGATTGCCTGACACATTGTATAAGCTGCTTCATATGTTGCAGCTGGTTGTTGTTTACCTGTAGATGTTTTGATAAAGTCAGCACCAGAGTACATTGATAGGATAGAGGCTGTCATTATGTTTTTAGCGGTCTTTAATGCACCTGTTTCTAAAATGACTTTTAGGTGTGCCTTGCCACATGCTGCTTTTTGTTCTTGAATTTCTTCACACATGTCTTCGTAATTTCCGTCAAGGAATTTACCTACAGATATGACAATATCTATTTCGTCTGCACCGTTAGCAACTGCCAATGCAATCTCTGCGACCTTTACTTCAATGAAAGTTTGAGATGAAGGGAATCCTCCAGCTACACATGCGATGTTTACTGAATCAACATCTAATGCTGTACGTACTGTATTGGCAAAATTGGGATATACACAGATTGCGCCAACATTCTTTAGGTCTCCATATGTATGAGAAAATTCGTTGACTTTTTGAGTGAATTCTATGACTTTACGGTCGTGGTCTTCAGTAGCAAGGGTGGTTAAATCAATGCAGTTAAACAAAAATTTCTTCACATCTTGTGTCATATTTCCACTCAATTTTTCTGCTTTTATTTGAGCAACAGCATCTGCTACGGCAGTATCTGATAGATTCAAGTCATACTTAGCTAATGCAGTATCAATTTTACTCATTTGATTTTCCATATTATTTAAGTTTAGGATTATTGATATGTCTTTTTTTATCTCTAATAGTTTTTTTATCTATGTTTTTTTTAAAGCTTTCTGTGAGATCCACTCCTGTCTGGTTGGCTAGGCAAAGTATAACCCAGAGAACGTCTGTAAGTTCATCTCCAATGTCTTTGGGTTCTCCATCTTTAAAGCTTTGATCTCCATATGTGCGAGCCATTATACGCGCCAATTCTCCAACTTCTTCTGTCAGTATAGCCATATTGGTGAGTTCACTAAAATAGCGCACACCGTGCTCTTTGATCCAATTATCGACTATTTTTTGAGCTTCGTTTAATGTAATATTTGTCATATTTATTCTCGGTTATTGCTATCGATTAAAATAGTTACTGGACCATCGTTGACGAGCCCCACTTCCATCGCTGCTCCAAACTGACCAGTCTGGACTGGTTTTCCTAGAGCCTTGCTGAGAGCTAAACAAAAGCCTTCATAGATTGGAATGGCATAATCGTGTCCAGCTGCACGTATATAGGAGGGTCTATTGCCTTTTTTTACAAGAGCATGCAGTGTGAATTGACTTACGACCAATATATCGCCTTGTACATCCATAATAGAACGATTCATTACGCCGTTGTCGTCGTCAAAGATTCGTAGCCCAATGACTTTCTTAACGAGCCATTCTATACTCGGCATGTTCTGAAAGCTGCATGCATTGAGCTCTTCTTTGTGTTTAATCAAGTGTTCTTGGGCTTGTAATTCGTCTTCGGTACTAACTCCAAATAGTATCATGTAGCCTTTTTGAATTTGACCAACAGTACTTCCTTCAATGTTTACGTGAGCCTCGGATACGCGTTGAATGACTAATCGCATGGGGAGAATTATTTATGAATTTATCCACACAAAGGTACGCTTATTCTTTTGTTTGATGAAAAAAATCATAGATTATTTTCCCTTTGCTCTCTCCGATAACTGCGGCGATTTCTTCTTGTGAGCATCCTTTGATTCGTGTGACACTTTTGAAATTTTTGAGTAAAGCATCTTTCGTTTTTGGGCCTACACCTTGAATGTTATCTAGCTCTGATTGTATTTGTTTTTTACTACGCTGATCTCTGTGAAAGGTGATGGCAAATCGGTGCACCTCATCCTGTATCTGTTCTAGTAGGTGGAATAGGGGGGATTGAGGATGCACGCCAATATGTAACGCCGGACTCCCAAATAAGAGCTCTTTTGTTCTATGTTTTTGATCTTTGGCCAAACCTGCTATGGGGATATTAAGACGCAATTCGTCTACTACGACTTGTCTAATAGCTTCCATTTGTCCTTTCCCTCCATCTGCTATGATAAGGTTGGGCAATGAGTCTCCCTCTTCTTTTAAACGAGTGTATCGTCTACGGACAATTTCGCGCATAGAAGCATAGTCATCAGCTCCTTCTACTGTCTTAATATGATACTTCCTATATTCTTTTTTGACTGGTTTACCCATCTTAAAGACTACGCATGCAGCTACCGCACTGTCTCCAGAGATGTTCGAGTTATCAAAACTTTCTATCCATACTGGCATTTTCTCCAGTTGTAAGGCATCTTGAAGTGTTTTTAATATGCGTGCACTTCGTTGGGATGGATCCAGTTTATCTCTTTGGTTTATTCTGTCAACTTTATATTGTTTGACATTCAGATCAGAGAGGTCTAATAGTTTTCTCTTATCTCCTCTTTGAGGTACAGTTAATGTTATGTTTTCCATACCAAGCTGTACTGGAAATGGAACGACTATTTCGCGAGCTGTGCTCTTAAAACGCTGTCGCATTTCTGTGATCCCTAATGCCAAAATATCTTCTTTGCTTGTGTCAAGACGAATTTGATATTCAAATGTGTAGGCCATATTGACGGCCCCATTTTTAATATGTAGGTAGTTTATATAGGCAGCTTGACCTTCTTCAATAGCAATAGAAAAGACGTCAATGTTTACGTATGTATTAGGGACAATTTCTGATTTACTTCTATAACTCTCTAAGGCAAGGTAGCGATGTTTGATCTCTTCAGCTGCTTCAAATTCTAGTTTCTCAGCATGGGCTGTCATCTGTTGATGTAGATTTTCGCTGAGTTCTTTGACGTTCCCCTGCAAAATCTCTTTAATCTCGATGATTTGTTTGTTGTATTCTTCAAGACTAATTTTGCCTACGCAGGGACCTAAGCATTTATGTATATGATAATCTAAGCATACTTTATATTTCCCCTCTGCGATTTTCTCAGGAGACAGGTTTAAGTTGCAGCTCCGTAATTTATATTGACTGCGGATTAGATCAAGAAGAATAAAACAAGTACTTGTGTGGCTGTAAGGACCAAAATAGTTACTCCCGTTTTTTTTGATTTGTCTTGTCTTTCTTACTCTTGGGAAATACTCATTTTCGATGACAATGCTTGGGTATGTTTTGTCATCTTTAAGGAGGACATTGTATCTCGGTTTGTGCTCCTTAATTAAGTTGTTTTCTAAAAGAAGAGCATCTGCATCACTGCGTACAATAATGTATCTAATGTCAGCAATTTTACTTACGAGTACGCGCGTCTTTCCGGCCTCATGCTCTTTGTTGAAATAGGATAGAACTCGTCGCTTCAGGTTTTTTGCTTTTCCGACATAGATTATTTTACTGTTGTAATCCCTATACTGATATATACCAGGAGTTTCTGGAAGTGTCGACACAACAAGTTTAAGACGTGCTAGACGCGCCTTATTTCCTTCTTTCTCTAAAGCTTTGAGCTGAATCTCTTCGGGTAGGGAGTCTCGTTTAGTCATGTGTCCTTTATTACTATGTACATATGAGTAGGGGGAATTAGAGCTAGATAGTCCATTCTATCTAGCTCTAATTATTTATTTACTCTCCGTCAACGTGAAGAACTGATTGGATCTCGACATCTCTAGTAAAGGCGTTACGTCCTTTCAAATCATCTAGCTCTATAATGAAATTGGCATACATCTTTGCTGGTGCCATTTTGTTTACAAGGTTGCATGCTGCGACCATTGTACCTCCAGTTGCAAGTAAGTCGTCATGCAGTAAAACGACATCTCCTTTGTCGATAGCGTCCTTGTGTATCTGGATGGAATCGGTACCATATTCTTTGTTGTATGATTCTTCCAATACTTCTGCTGGTAGTTTTCCAGGCTTTCTTATAGGAATAAATCCTACACCTAGGCGAGTGGCTAGAATAGGTCCCATAATAAAGCCACGACTTTCAATGCCAACTACTTTTGTGATTCCTTTGTCTTTGTACATCTCATAAAGAGTGTCAGATAAAATCTGCATACATTCTGGGCTCTTGAAAAGAGTAGTTACATCTTTAAATTGAATCCCTGGGATAGGGAAGTCTGGAACGTTTCTTAGGTTCTTTAAAAGGATTTCTTCCTTCATACTCAGTTGTTTTTATAAGTTTTATAGAGTGATGGTTCCACGTGGAACACTCCTCGTTTTATTTGTTCGTCAGCAGACTATTATCTGCCGCTAAGCACCAATAGTACATTGATGTCGTTGGGAGAAACACCAGGGATACGACTAGCTTGTGCAATCGTCTCAGGCTCTATCTGACTTAGTTTTTGACGAGCTTCTGTGGATAATGCTTGAATCTCGTTGTAGTCAAATTTTCCCTTAATGTTGATTGCCTCTAGACGTTGTAGCTTATCTGCTATGGCTCGTTCTCGGTTGATGTATCCATCATACTTGATCCTAATTTCTAAGGCTTCAATGATCTCTTCAATATCTAGATGGATCTTCTCTATTTCTATGGATACCTTCTTAATCTCTTTCTTTAGAGCAGGCACAAAATTAGCTAGCTGTACGATCGTCAATTGAGGTCGTCCAATAAGGGTGCTCAATTTACATCCATGGGTGAGTGGAGCTGTGCCAACTTGCTCCAAACCTTCATTGATCTTTTGAGGTTTAATAGAATATCCTTGAACAAACTCTTGGAGATGTTGAATCCACTTTGTCTTTTCTTGAAGTCTGCTCATGCGCTCTTCTGACACTAGCCCAAGAGCATACCCTTTGGGCGTTAAACGCATATCAGCGTCATCTTGACGTAATAGAATGCGATATTCAGCACGAGAGGTAAACATACGGTATGGCTCATCAACTCCTTTAGTCACAAGGTCGTCAATCAATACTCCTATATAGGCTTCGTCTCTTTTGAGTACAAATGCTTCGCCTCCTACACACTGTTGGTGTGCATTGATACCTGCAATCATACCCTGACCTGCTGCTTCCTCATAACCAGTTGTTCCATTTACTTGACCAGCAAAGAAAAGTCCTTTTACTTTCTTGGTCTCTAATGTGTGAGTTAATTGTGTGGGGTCGAAGTAGTCATATTCAATCGCGTATCCAGGACGATAGACCACTACGTCTCTGAAGGCAGGAATATGGCGCAGAGCTTCCAGTTGTACACTCATTGGGAGTGATGAGGAAAATCCATTCAAGTAAAGTTCTTGAGTTGTCTCCCCTTCTGGTTCCAAAAATAGCTGGTGCTGTATTTTGTCTGGGAAAGTAACAATTTTAGTTTCAATACTTGGACAATATCTAGGCCCTATACTTTGAATTTGACCATTATACAACGGAGAATCGCTTAATCCTCCATTTAATATTTCATGCACTTTTTCATTCGTAAAGCATGTCCAACAAGTCAGTTGCTTGAGGTGACGTTGAGGAGAATCTATGAAGCTGAATTTATGAAAGTCACATTCTCCACCTTGCACCTCCATATCCTCGAAGTGCACACTGCGGGCGTCAATACGGACGGGGGTACCTGTTTTCATGCGTCCCATCTTGATGCCCAACTTGGTGATCGACTCTGTCAGTTTATAACTTGCAGGTTCAGCAGTACGACCTCCTGGAATTTGTACTTTCCCAATATGCATCAATCCATTAAGGAATGTCCCTGCAGTCAAGATCACTGTTTTGGCAGTAATGACTTGCTCAAGGAGTGTGCGCACACCTGTCACAGCACCATCTTGAGTCAATACTTCAATGGCCGTGTCTTGCCAGATATGAAGATTGGGTGTATTCTCGAGAATTTCTCGCCACATCCAACTATATTTGTTTCTGTCGCATTGAGCTCTCGGACTCCACATTGCAGGCCCTTTTGAGCGATTCAACATGCGAAATTGGATAGAAGTGGCATCGGTTACGTAGCCCATATAGCCTCCCATAGCATCGATCTCACGGACAATCTGTCCCTTAGCGATGCCGCCAATGGCTGGATTGCAGCTCATCTGGGCTATTTTGTTCATATCCATAGTAATTAAGCACGTCTTGGACCCAAGGCGTGCTGCAGCGGAAGCGGCCTCACATCCTGCATGGCCTGCTCCGATCACAATGACATCGTAAGTAAAATTCATTCTGTTATTTCTTTACTACAAACATACGAGTAAAATGGGACATGGTCAAAAGTTTGGTCTTAAAGAAAATAAACAAAAACTCCTGACAGCTTGGATATTCCATTTGTGTTATAGATTTTCGAGTAGTGTTAAGGCTTTATTTTCTTCTGCTTCCATTATTTCTCGTTCCCCTGGCCCCTTGTCATTAATTCCACAAAGGTGTAGAATGCCATGAATAATGGTGCGATTAAGTTCTTGATTATAGTCTGGTGCAAATTGTTCAGCATTTGTTCGAACGGTATCTAATGATATAAAAATATCGCCCGAGATAACGTCTCCTCTACAATAATCAAAAGTAATAATATCTGTGAAGTAATCGTGCTTGAGATACTGTCGATTGACCTCGAGTATCTTTTCATCACTACAGAAAATATAGTTGATATCTCCTACGCGTAAATCGTAAGATTGAGCTACAGTTTTAATCCATTGATTGATTTTCTTTTGTTCTATGGATGGCATGTCTATGTCATCGGATTGGTATAGAATCATAACAAGATTTTTTTATTTGATAAGTTTATCCGAAAAATAAATAGCTAATTATAATGGCGGCAATAATTCCTGCTCCATCAGCAATTAGACCACAAGTTACAGCATATCGTGTGTCTTTTATATTGACACTCCCAAAGTATACGGCAAGAATGTAAAATGTAGTGTCGGCTGCGCCACGGAGTACGCAACTGGTGCGTCCGACAAAACTGTCGGCTCCATAAGTTTTCATCGCATCGACCATTAATCCAGAGGCTCCGCTACCACTTAAAGGACGCATTAAACCAGTAGGTAGTGCGGCCACAAAACGATTATCTATGCCGATAAAATCTAAACAAGTACCTATAGAGGCTACTAGCATATCCATTGCGCCAGAAGCACGAAAGACACCTATTGCTACCAAAAAACCGACAAGATATGGGATGATACGCACGGCGGTCTTAAATCCATTTTTCGCGCCCTCGACAAATGCTTCAAAAACATTTATTTTGCGACGCACACCGGATAAGATAAAGATTATTATTGCTGACAATAAGATTATATTGGCAATCAATTGTGATGATGTATTGATTTGTTCTTTTGTGAAGTGCACAAAGGCATAGCCAATAGCCGAGAAGAAAACGGACATGCCTAAGATGAATAGAAGCATGGTACGATTCCACATAGAAATGCGTTGACGAATGCTTACAGCAGCTACTCCCGCTATTGTGGCCACTAATGTGCTTAGTAGAATAGGGATGAAGATATCTGAGGGATTTTGAGCCGCACATTGAGCGCGCATCACCATGATACTTACTGGAATGATGACCAGTCCAGAGGTATTCATGACCAAAAACATAATCATAGGATTGCTTGCGCGTTCTTTGTGTGGGTTGAGCTCTTGCAGTTCTTCCATGGCTTTCAGACCCATCGGAGTTGCGGCATTGTCCAACCCCAACATATTGGCAGCAATGTTCATAAAGATAGACCCCATGACTGGATGACCTTTAGGAATATCGGGAAAAAGTTTGGATAAAAGTGGAGATAGTACTTTGGCCATACGTTGGATTAGTCCGCTTTCTTCGCCAATACGTAGGATACCTAGCCAAAGGGCAAGTACTCCTGTAAGGCCTATTGAAATATTGAACGCTGTTGCACTAGAGCTGAATGTAGCGTCAATAATATCCTGAAAAGCATTTGTATCTCCCCAGAAAATTACTCGAATACAGGCAACTGCGAAAGCAATTAGAAAAAGAGCAATCCAAATGTAATTTAAGACCATAAGCGTAGATTTGTATCGCAAAAATAGTAAATTGTTTTGGGATAGCTGGATATTTTACCTTTTTTCTCGATGAGATTACTTATCTTTGTGGACCGTACACACCTTTGCGTGTTGCTTCTTTGATAGGTACTTACACAAGAGGAGAGAATGCGGAAAAGATGATAATCTATTATGGTAGAAGATTTTGATATTCGTGAGGAACAACAGGTGGGCAGAGAACGAGATTTCGAGAACGCCCTTCGTCCTCTAACTTTTAATGACTTTAGTGGTCAAGACCACGTGGTGGACAACCTGAGCATTTTTGTTCAGGCAGCTCGACTACGTGGGGAAGCGCTAGACCATGTGCTGTTGCATGGACCTCCTGGACTTGGTAAGACGACCTTGTCTAATATTATAGCCAATGAACTTGGTGTGGGGTTTAAGTTGACCTCTGGTCCAGTGCTTGATAAACCAGGTGATCTCGCAGGAGTTTTAACTAGTTTAGAGCCCAATGATGTGTTGTTTATTGATGAAATCCATCGATTGTCTCCAGTTGTAGAAGAATATCTTTACTCTGCAATGGAAGATTATCGTATTGATATAATGATTGATAAAGGACCATCGGCACGAAGCATACAAATAGATCTGAGTCCATTTACTCTTGTTGGAGCCACGACCCGCAGCGGATTATTGACAGCTCCGTTACGTGCTCGCTTTGGGATCAATTTGCATTTAGAATATTATGATGAACGCATACTTGCGAAAATTGTTGAACGTTCAGCTTCTATTTTACAGGTCTCATGTGATCACGAAGCTGCTTGTGAGATCGCATCACGTAGTCGAGGAACACCTCGTATCGCCAATGCCCTTTTGCGTCGAGTACGTGATTTTGCACAAGTAAAAGGGAATGGACATATTGATGCCGAGATTGCTTGCTTTGCATTGGAAGCATTAAATATTGATAAGCACGGCTTGGATGAAATAGATAATAAAATTTTGGCGACCATTATTGATAAATTTCGTGGGGGGCCAGTAGGCTTGTCTACCATAGCTACGGCTTTGGGCGAGGATACAGGAACCATTGAGGAAGTGTATGAACCTTTTCTCATTAAAGAAGGATTTATGAAACGTACACCACGTGGTCGACAAGTGACCGATTTAGCATACGAACATCTAAATCGTAATGGTTTGTTGCATTGTGACGAACCAAGTCTCTTTTAATAAACTCAAATGACTACCTTGTAGTATAAATAGAAACGAACGTGGCCAAATTAACATCACTTTTTAAGGACACTGCCATTTATGGCGTGAGTAGCATTGTCGGACGATTTCTTAATTATCTGCTTGTCCCCCTCTATACTATGAAATTGCCTGCCGATGGTGGTGGGTATGGGGTGGTGACCAATGTCTATTCTTATGTCGCTTTATTGATGGTTATATTGACTTATGGGATGGAGTCGGGTTTTTTCTATTTTTCTAGCATTCATCAAGATAATAATCAGAAGGTATATACGACAAGTTTAAGTTCGTTGATGTGTACATGTCTATTGTTCTTATTAGGAGTATTGTTGTTTATCCATCCAGTTTCATCGTTCTTGGGCTATCAACAACATCCTGAATATTTAGGATTAATGGCTCTTGTCGTCAGCATGGATGCTTTTTTGGCTATTCCTTTCGCCCATTTGAGATACCTCAAGAGACCTATTGTATTTGCAGTTCGAAAGATGCTTTTTATTTTTTGCAGTATAGGTTTCAATTTGTTTTTTCTCATTGTGTGCCCGTGGTTGATGAAGCATGCGCCTCATACAATAGATTGGTTTTATGATCCGAGTTACTTAGTAGGGTACATATTTATTGCTAATTTATTGGCAACTGCAATACAGTTCTTGTGCTTTTTGCCAGAACTTGTTCGATTAAAATGGACCTTCGATAAAGTCTTACTGACTCGTATGTTACGTTATTCTGGCCCTATTTTAATATTGGGGGTTGTGTCTATTTTGAATCGTTCTTTAGATAAAATAGTATTCCCTTATTTGTATGGCGGTGATCATAAAGAAGCGATGCATGAGTTAGGTATATATGGAGCTTCTGTTAAAGTGGCCATGATCATGTCTATGCTTTTACAGTCGTTTCGTTATGCATATGAACCTTTTGTTTTTGGACAAAAAAATACAACAGGAGAGGCAGCAAAGAAATCGTATAGTGATGCTATGAAATATTTCTGTATGTTTTCCCTGCTGACCTTCTTGCTGGTAATGTGCTTTATTGATATCTTGAAATATTTCATAGCAGAAGACTATTGGGCTGGATTGCAAGTTGTGCCAGTAGTGATGGTTGCCGAACTATTGGTTGGTATTTATTTCAATTTATCTTTCTGGTATAAACTTAAAGAACAAACGAAGTGGGGAGCTTATTTTGCACTAGCTGGTTTTGTGGTGATATTGTTGGGAAACATCTTGTTTGTTCCATATTTTAGTTATATGGCATCTGCATGGGCAAGTGTTGCTGGGTATCTATTGATAACACTCTTGAGTTATTTTATAGGACAACATTATTATCCTGTAGATTATCAGATAAAACGTATTGGAAGCTATATGTTAGTTGCTGTAGCTATCCTCTTGTTGTACGAATTTGTACCAATGGATAGTTGGAGTATATGGGTGAAATATCCAGTTCGTATGCTGCTCCTTGGAAGCTATATTTGGTATATGGATAGACATGATTTCCCTTTAAGACCACTTGTTAATCGTTTGTTATTAAAAAAGTAATTGGCATGAACATATACAGTCGCTTACATATTTTTTGTGCGCTTTCATTTATCTTCAGTGTACTACTCTTATCTACCAATGCACATGCCGATGAGGGGATGTGGATGTTGAGTACTATGGGGAAAAAAGACGCCAAACTTTTGCAACAGCTTGGTTTGCACATGCCTATAGATAAGATATATAGTGTACAACATCCAGCTTTAAGCAATGCTGTTGTCAGTTTTGGAGGGTTTTGTAGCGGTGTGATCATTTCTCCCGAAGGACTCCTTTTGACTAATCACCATTGTGGTTTTGGGGCTATTCAGCAGCAGAGTACTGTAGAAAATGATTATTTAGAAGATGGATATGTGGCCAAAACAAAAGCCGATGAAATACCTTGTCCAGGGCTTTATGCACGCTTTATGTTGGTGCAGAAAGATGTTACCAAACGCATGTTATCTAGTGTAACGCCCACCATGTTTGAAGAACGTCGAATAGCTTTACTTGATTCGACGAAGCAAGCAATCGAACATGAAGTTGCTCTTTTTGATAGTACATTAGTTGCTGTTGTTGATGGGTATTACGCTGGCAATGAGTATTTCTTGTCTGTATATAGAGATTATCCTGATGTGCGTTTAGTGTTTACCCCTCCTTCATCTATTGGTAAGTTCGGATGGGATAAAGACAATTGGATGTGGCCGAGACACACTGGAGATTTTAGTGTGTTCCGTGTGTACGCAGATGCTCATAACAATCCCAATTCATACGATGAAAAAAACGTGCCTTTTCGTCCTAATTCTATAGCTCCTATTTCTCTAAAAGGGTATAAAAAGGGTGATTTTACAATGACTATTGGTTATCCAGGCGCAACAGGTCGATACGTTTCTGCTGCAGCTATAAAAGAAAGGATGT
>ERZ795048.2232-NODE-2232-length-15903-cov-5.112696_pt1 | contig 15903 bp, 16 predicted proteins | sample MGYA00375132_ERZ795048 | MGnify/ENA primary metagenome ERZ795048 (study PRJEB30177, sample SAMN05720225) | activated sludge metagenome | isolation source: Anaerobic digester | place: Hong Kong | collected 2014-12-17 ...
CGCGCGTCGGCTTACGCCCAAGATACATCAACGTCATCAGCGAGGTCTTCCCCGCACCGCTCGGCCCTGTCAGGAAGTGGAAAGATCCCGGCTCAAGCGTAAAATTAATGTCGGACAACACTTCCGGTCCCACACCATAACGCAAACCAACATGTTCAAACTTAATCAATGTATTAAATTACTTTCTTAATATTTTTTCTCAACTTCTCGAGGCTTTTGCACATCCAAAATATACTGCAAGGCCTTGGCTTTTTTATAAGGATTGGTGATCGTCATCGCTGCTGCCATCGCGCCGTCGAAATCTTTGCGATCTGCAAGAATTTTCGACACGATCGCATAGGCCTTATTCCGAAAGGCGATGCTATCGATAAAGCCGATGCTCTTCATCGCCGCATGCGCGTTGCCGACTTCCGCTTGAATCTCCGCTGTCTCACCATAGGCTTTGTGACGCAGGGCGTCATTTTCCATTTCACTAGCGGTTTTCCACGCCCCTTCATTATCCCCGGCAAAGGCCTGAGCCATTGCAATATAGGTAAGCGCAATCGCATAAGACGGCGGATGTTCAATCTTTTCAGCGCGTGTACGAAGCTTTGTAAACAGCGCATCATAGGCCGCTTTCTCAAGCTTCAAATCCGCCGCTGCCATGCCAATCCCGCGGATAGTCATGGCTTGCGTATCGGGCGTTTCAATCTTGTCGATCAGCGCGATCGCGCCGTCCATATCTCCATCCGCAGCCTTTGTTTTGGCCAATTCACGATAAGTTTGATCACGCCAGGATGTATTCTCGATTTGAGCTGATTCGGTTTCAATTTCCTTGAGTATGCAGGCACGATCTTGTGCCAAGCAGCCCGCCGCCCGCAGTGCTCCTGCTGCATACGGGAAGAGGCTAAGCGTAAGAATGCCAACGAATAAAAATATCCTGCCCGTCATTGTTTTTCCTCGAAATGTGATATCCTTGTTACGTCTACTTGTTCAAATCACTGTGTGCCCTTATAAATACTAAATTAAATTTCATATGAGAAGCTCCAGAAAAGAATGATTCTGACTTGTCCCAATTGTGCTTCACGCTTTTTGCTTTCCGCCCAGGTCTTGGCGCCGGACGGTCGGCGCGTGAGATGCTCATCCTGCGGCGAGGATTGGTTCGAAATGCCCGATCCTGACGAGCTGATCGAAAATCTGGAAGCTAAGATTGAGGGAATCCCGGAAAGCGTTAAACCGATTCCCGAAGGCTCTTCTGTACCCGCGCTTGCCAATATGCCTGAAGAGCGCGAAGAAACGCGCTCAGCTATTATGGCGGGCTATGTTGGTGCACTGCTGGTGTTCGTGGTTATTCTCGCCGCGCTGCTGGTGATGAAACAGACGCTTGTAAAAACGTGGCCGCCCGGCGCGGCCCTTTATGAATTTATGGGAATAGAGGTCAAATCGCCAGGAGAAGGGCTGGTCTTTGATCGTGTAAAAGCCAAAGTGACACCGACCGGGCGCATTATCATTGAAGGCAGTATCATCAATTTAATCAATGAAGATCAGATCCTCCCAGCAATCAAAGTATCCGTGCGTGACCAGGCTGGACAGGAAATAAAACAGCTCACAATCCAGCCGCCTTTTGAACAAATGAAGGCGGAAAGCACGCTACCGTTCAAAACCAGCTATAAAGACGGATTAAACGGCGCCGATCATATCCAGCTTCGCTTCGTTCTGGGAGACCCTTTGCAAGAAAAAACTGTTGAACTTAAAGGGTTCGAAGAAGAGCATGCCGCAGAAATCGAAGGAAGTCATGAAGAAGGAAAACATGGTGAGCATACTTCAGAGCACACGCTGCCAGAACATACACCGCAGGAACACAACCCAGCTCCAGAATCTCACCACTAAGATTTAAAACCGTTTTAATAACCGCCGATAATAATCCAGCTCTTCCTGTGGACGGCGGCGGTCACTCGCACGCCGGCGCAGCTCATTCAAAATCTCCTGCACCCATTTCCTTTCCGCTTCACTCGGAATTTTAACCTGATCGCCAAACGGCAAGCCGTTTTTGCCATCATGCCCGCCATAGGGTCTCCCAAGCGGGTCCAACTGCATCGGCATGCCACCAAATGCCAGTCCGGTCATTTGCTGCATCCATTGTGCCATCATTTGCGCCATTTGCTGCTGAGACTCTTTAAGTTGTTTAATCGCTTCATCCTGAAACGGAAGCGAAAGATCCGGGCGGCTAAGCCCCAGTTGCTCACCGGAACTGTCCATTGCCTGTGCGGCCAATTCAAAATTTTCCGGAATTTCTCCCAGCGCCGTTTCGGCCTCTTTCATCAACTGCACGAGCGTCATATACAGCGCTTCCTGCTCAGTATGTTGAACAACGGTATTGATAAAAGGCGGCGGTTGATCTTCAAAGCTGCCATCAACACCTAGCCCCTCAAGCTTCTCATAGAGCTCTGCTTGTTTAGCCGTTTGCTCGCGCAAGGATTCCTGACGTTCAATCAGCTCTTGCAAGTCTTTGATAGCTTTTTGCATCATCTGCATATCCGGCGGCATTGTAAAGTTTTTTGACGGGCCAGCCATATCCATCAATCTCTGAAGTTTGGAAAGCATCTTTTGTGCGGACGTCCGATCACCCGAAAGCATATCCTGCTCCATCTGGTCCATCAGACCGGCCAGATCATTCATATTTATCATCTGCGCCAGGACTTCTGGCGGCAATTGTGTCGGCTGCATTTCTTCTCTTTGCACGGATTTCTGCCACTCACGCGCTAAAGCCTGTATATATTCGGCCATCGCCTGACGAAGCCGTTCCATCAGAATTGCAATCTCAGCGTCACTGACCTCAGGGTTTTGCAGGGCTTGCTCCAGTTTCTTTTGAAGCTCACGTAAATCACGCGCCGCCAGACTAAGATTGCCATCCTCCAGCCGCAGCGCGATGTCCCACAGCAAGCCAATCACACTGCGTGCAACCATTTCCGACGGTTCATTATAATAAAGACGCGAAGCCGCTACCCGCAGCGCCAGAAACACCCGTAAATCATGGCCGTATGTGTGCGGTTGATAGAGTAGTTTCTCCAGCGCCAGCCCCACCTCTCCATAAGGCTGGTCAGGGTTCCAGATCAGATATTTACGCATCTCGATCAACTGACGCGCCACCGGATGTGAAAAGCTGCGTTCCGGTAATTGCAGCCGCAACGGCAATGTTTGCGCGATTTGATCAAGATGGTCATGCGCACTGAAGGTAAAGACGACCGGAAGTCCCGCCCATGGATGCGCGGCCAGATCATAAACCGGCGCCATCTGAAACTCGGTTTTCGCTGGCGACATAACCGAGCGCTCTTCCTGCGCGGCCCAGCCCATCGGGGCTTTGTCTACGCTGGGGTCCAACGTCATGCGCATATGGAGGGTTTTAACGCCATAATCATCGAGCATCGTCAGTGCAAACTGGACTTGACCGTTCTCAAGCGCGTGCGGGTCCTCTGTAATGCCTATGCTGGGTGGCAAATCTTCAATGAATTCATAATCCCAAACCGGCCCGCCCCACAGCCCCGTGCGCAGGCGTAATTTATGCCCCACCGGAATCTCCATTTCCAGCGTGGACGCGCCATCTTCACCACTTTCAAAGGGGTAAGCTTTTCCATCCACCAGCAGGGCGGGCATACGCAGGGCATGCAACAGGCTGCGCGTTGCAATCGCCTTGGCGACAGAACCTTGCGGAATGTGCAAAACTCCATCTGTTTCCGGCGGAAAAATGCGCGGTTGAGTGGTATATTCGGGCGGCGTAATCCAAAAGGCGATTTCCGGCGCTTGGCGCTCAAATATCTCCAGCCCGCCGACCGGCCATAGCCCGCTTAAAATCCGCCGCTTACCGTCCGCACCTGCAACGATAACCCCGCAGATAAGCGCAATCAGTAAGCCTAATCGCAATGCCCGCAGGTCCCGCGCCGCCAGCAATGCGCGGGGGAGAGCAGGGCGCAGTTTTGCAAGCATCTGCATTTTTCGGCTTTGCTCCCATGCCCACAGCGCATTTACGCCTGCTTGTACAGGGCGGTCTCCTAATGTGCTTAAAGGACGATGGTGTACGCCGCTTACTTGCTCAATGCGCCGCTGAACTTCCGTACGTTTCGGCCAGCGAAAAGACCTGATGTCTTTGCGAATAAAATGCACCAGTCCAATGAAGAAAATTAGAGTGGTAATTGCAGAGACAACGGCGCCCAGCCCTTGCGGAATTTCAAACAGCCACAGCGCGCCAAACCCCATGCACCAGCTTGCCAGCCGCCAGAGGGCCATGCCAAGCCTTTCAATCATCAGCGCCGCACGGCTGATAAAGTGCAGCCATGCCAAATTGACGCCCTTATTTCGCAAAAATTCTGGATTTGCACTCATAATATTGAGTGTAAGCGAGTCCTTCAAAAAAGCCAGTTTCTAAACCAGCCAATCAGGAATTATATCTGCACCAAGCAGGTCTTCATAGCTTTGCCGCGCGCGAATAAGTGCAATCTTGTCCCCGTCAACCAGAATTTCTGGCGGCAAGGGGCGCGTATTATAATTTGAGGCCATACAAACCCCATACGCCCCGGCTGTACGAATAACGGCCAGGTCTCCGGGCTTCATTTCCGGCAGGTTTCGTTGCTTGGCAAATACATCACTGCTTTCACAGACCGGTCCGACGATATTGTAGGGGTGCAGCGCGGCATCCCGGTTTGCTACGGGCTCAATCCCATGCCACGCGCCGTAAAGGGCAGGGCGCATTAAATCATTCATCGCGCCGTCCACAACCAGAAAATCCTCCCCATATGATTCTTTTTCATACAGCACTTTGGTGAGGAGCACGCCGGCATTGCCCACCAGATAGCGCCCCGGTTCCATAATGATTTCCGTATCCAGCGGCAGGATATGCTCGCGCACGGCATTGGCGTAGGAATCAAGATCGAGCAAATCTTCATCCTGATATTGAATCGGGAATCCTCCGCCAATATCCAGCCGCGAAACTTCGTACTCTTTGCTGCGCAAAAGACCGACAAAATCAGCAATCTTTTTGAACAGAGCCTCAAAACTGCCAGTCTCAGTGATTTGCGAGCCGATATGCGTAAAAATACCCAGCGCCCGCACATGTTCCATGCTCTGAGCGCGCGCGAATCCCTCCAAGACCCGCTCAGGCGCCAGACCGAATTTATCGCCCTTACTGCCTGTGCTGATTTTCTTATAAGCTGCCCCGCCCACATCCGGATTCAGACGAAACACCACATCGGCGAGTTGCTTTTCCTGCCCGGCTAAACGGTTGATCAGATCCAACTCGCCAAAGGATTCGATGTTAAATTGATGCACCCGTGCGCGCAGCCCCGCCAGAATTTCCTCTTCGGTTTTGCCAACGCCTTCCATTACAATTTTTTCCGGCGCAAATCCGGCTTTCAGGGCGCGCTTCAATTCTCCACCAGAAACAACTTCAATGCTGGAGCCTAAAGATTGCAGCAGCTTCAAAATGCCTAAATTGCTATTCGCTTTACAAGCATAACACAGTAAAGGCTGACGATTCGCTGGTAAAGTTTTTTGTAGCGCTCCGGCTAATGCATCATACTGATCACGAATAACACGAGCCGAATAGACATACGCCGGTGTGCCGTATTTCTTTGCAATATCACTCAAAGGTACTGAATCGAGGCAAAGTACGCCGTTTTGTTCGTGAAAACCACTCATCGTCTTAACTTTCAGGTCTTGGATCTGTACTCAAATCGGGGTATGTGCGCGGAAACTTGCTATCCTGAGCGCCTTCCGATGGCAAAACTTCTCCCGGCTTCACACCACATCCGGCCGTTATCAGGCATAAACTAAGCAACAATAATGACCAACTTCTTATCATACGGGATCTGCCCTTATTTCTAAATTTGAGCAATTTTTCAATGTTTATAAGATAATAGGGGCCAAAATACTATCAGCAATATATAAAAAACTGCGTATAGCACTGGCGAATTTCTTAAAAAAATGTACACTTTTATCCAGTAGACTATTTAAATGACTATCTGTTTATAAGCCATTTCAAGAACATAAATAGCCACATATGCAGGAACAGAACGCGCAATCGCCTACGCTGGAGAGCATCTCCCAAGATCAGCTTGATGCGTTGGTCAAACTCCACAACCGCTTTTTGGATGGGCGTTTGGGCGGTCGCCGTGCACTTTTAAAAAATACGGATTTAACGGGCTTGTCTTTGCGGGCGCAGGATCTCCGTCAGGCCAGCTTTATGGGTTGCATTATGGTCGGCATGGACTTATCACGTGCCAATTTCCAGGAAGCCTCTCTTTATGCTTGCGATCTCAGCAATTCGAATCTGAACGACACGCGCTTTGTCCGTGCTGATTTGCGCGGTGCGCGAATCGAAAACGCAACACTGCAGGGCGCCGACCTTGAAAAGGCGGATTTGCGCGTAGGTGGTCTGTCCGATGGTCAAAGTTATGACAGCGGCCAGGCAGTAAATTTCCGTGGCGCAAATCTAAGTGGAGCAAAACTCGCTGGTTCCATCGCTTCAAAAGCCAATTTTTCCGATGCGATTATGACCGGTGCAAACATGTCTAAAGCTGATTTGCGTGGCGCTCAGATGGAAGGCGCCGATCTGAGCGGGGCAGATATTGATGGGGCACAACTCAGCGGGGCAAATTTCAAATCTGCAATTCTCACAGGCGTAGAAGTCAAAAAAATTCGTGAGACCTTGGATATAGACCTTTCTGATGCAATTACGGATGAAAATATCGGTGCATCGGTCGCCGATCTCGATGAGCCGTTAGCCAAGCTGATTGAAGATCATCGCGGCTGGGTGGAAACCGCAGGGGCGAAGGGGCGGCAGCTTGATCTTAGTGATATGGATATGCGCAGCTTAAGAACACTCAAGATGGAAAGAATGACCGCGATTCGCGCCATCGGTACGAAGTTTTTAGGGATGAATCTCTACAAGATCGAACTGCAAAGCGCGGTTTGTGACGGGGCGGATTTCCGCAACTGCGATATGGAGGAGGCAGATCTACGCGGCTCCAGCTTCGCAGGTGCAAATTTTTCCCATACAAAAATGAAAGGTGTAGACGGCAGCCCACTGATGTTTGGTGCCGAAGGGGTGAGCAAACGCTTTAGCCCCTGTAATTTTGAAAATGCCAAATTACGCTATGTGGACTTAAGCGGCGCACAGCTCAAAAGCGCCGTGTTCAAAGGCGCCGATCTATCCTACGCAGACCTTTCCGGCGCGGATTTACGCGAGAGTGACTTCACGGATGCCAACGTCACAGGCACAAATTTTGATGGTGCGCAGACCGAAGGCGCCAACATCCCGAAAGCCGATAAGCCCGTGTTTCAGATGAAACGGGACTGAACAGCCGTTCAATTTTGTTTTTAATAAGGCTTCTCCTCTCCATTATTAGGTTAATGAAATCTTAAATTTTGCATTCCATAATGTAAAAAACGAGAGGTCGGAATGACTGTGAACTACGAAAAGGCAGAAAATAAAGCCGGTGACAATGATGCCGAGGCAGTTGTCGAAACAGTCACGGAGGTGGCGGCAGGTGCTGTAACTGTCTCAGTTCCGGCTGGAGGCGCTCTCGTCTCTGCATTCAAGGACGTTGATAATCTTCCATTAAACCTTATAAAAAAAATGGGTTCTAAAAGACTGCCATGGCTGTTGGGTACTGCAGCCACTGCCGGTTTTGTCGTCGATGAAGTCGAAGCGCATTGGGAAAAGGGAGATGTATGTAAGGCTTTTGGTGCGGCTTTGGCAGGAATAGCTGAGACAGGGGGAAATTTTGTGCCTGGTGGAAACTATTTGTTACTCGGTGACACGTTTCACAAAACCGTACGGACGGCCTATATCGGGGTAACGGAAGGAGTACTCGGATTTGAAGAAGGGCAATGCACGCCAAACGAAACAGATATTGTGGCTGCGGTTGATTATTTATCCTCGGACGGTGCACCCCGCATGGTGATGAACATAAACGATGAAAAATTGGCGCCGTAACGCACTATTTTTACAACTTCTCGCTCAACTCCGGCACGGCGTCGAACAGGTCGGCGACCAGCCCGTAATCGGCTACGGAAAAAATCGGCGCGTCTTCGTCTTTGTTAATCGCTACAATCACTTTGGAATCCTTCATCCCGGCTAAATGCTGGATCGCCCCGGAAATGCCAACAGCGATATACAGGGCAGGGGCCACAACCTTACCAGTTTGCCCGACCTGATAATCATTCGGCACGTATCCCGCATCCACGGCTGCGCGTGATGCGCCCACAGCCGCGCCGAGCTTATCGGCCAGTTTTTCAATCAACGCGAAATCTTCTTTTGAACCAACGCCGCGCCCGCCGGAAACGACGATATTCGCCGATGTCAGCTCAGGGCGGTCGCTCTTGCTCACTTCCAGATTGACGAAAGAGGACAGCCCCGCATCGCCCTTGGCCGCAATATCTTCAATCGCTGCGCTACCGCCCTCAGGCGAAACCGCGTCGAAATCTGTGCCGCGTGCCGTGATAACCTTGATTGCATCTGAAGATTTCACCGTCGCAAGCGCATTGCCCGCATAAACTGGGCGTTCAAACGTATCGGCATCAATCACTGCGGAAATATCGGAAATCTGCTGCACATCCAGCAAGGCCGCCACCCGCGGCAGAATGTTCTTCGCATAGGTTCCGGAAGCTCCAATAATGTGCGAATAGCCAGAAGCCAGTTCGACAATCAGCGGCGCAACATTTTCCGCCAGCCCGTATTCCAGTTCCGGCGCATCCGCCTTCAAAACTTTACTCACCCCTTCGGCCTTGGCTACTGCTTCAGCAACGCTCGCGCAGTTCGCGCCCGCCACCAGCACATGGATTTCTCCGCCAATCTTCTGCGCCGCCCCAATCGCGCTCAATGTTGCAGGCTTCAATTCAGCATTATCGTGTTTAGCTAAAACAAGTATGGTCATTTTAAATCACTTTCGCTTCATTCTTTAATTTATCGATCAATTCATCAACCGATGAAACCTTACCGCCGCCTTGACGTACGGGCGGCTCAGCCACCTTTACGACCTCCAGCCGTGGAGTAATATCGACGCCCAGTTCATCGGGGTTTGTTACATCCAAAGGCTTCTTTTTCGCCTTCATAATATCGGGCAACTTGGCATAGCGCGGCTCATTCAATCGTAAATCCGTCGTCACGACCGCAGGCATCTTCAAAGCCACGGTCTGTAAACCGCCATCAACCTCACGCGTCACGTTAAGTGAGTCCTCATCAAGCGTTACCTCAGAAGCAAAAGTCCCCTGCGCCCACCCCAACAGCGCGGCCAGCATTTGTCCGGTCTGGTTGGAATCATCATCAATCGATTGCTTGCCCATAATCACCAGATCCGGGTTTTCTTTCTCAACCAAAGCTTTGAGCATCTTGGCCACCGCCAAAGGCTCCACCCCGCCCAGATCAATCGGCGCATCGGTCTGCACCAAAATCCCGCGATCCGCACCGATCGCCATCGCCGTGCGCAGCTGTTCCTGCGCTTTTTCCGGGCCGATCGATACGACGACAATCTCGTCAGCTTTGCCTGCTTCCTTCAGTCGCACAGCCTCTTCAATCGCAATTTCATCAAACGGATTAACCGACATTTTGACATTGGCCAGATCAACCCCACTGCCATCCGCCTTAACACGCACCTTAACGTTGTAATCAACAACCCGTTTAATCGGGACCAGTATTTTCATTATAATATCTCCACTTGGAACTGTGGTTTAAGAACTCTGAGAAGCATAGTATGCCAGCGCCAGCAGGCTCAAGGCAACCCCTTGCAGAACGACCCGCGCCTGCATCAAACGATTGCCGTATTTTTTATTAAATTCTCCGCCCTTGATCATGGCGAATAATCCAATCGCCAGCACCGCCAGAACGCAAAGCATGGCAAAAACAATTGATGTCGCAAGAAGTCCGTTCATAGCTCTAGGCTAATTGAGAGAAGGGGGCTTGACCAGAGTAAAATATAGGAAATTATTTGACATAATACACAAAATTGGTTAATATTAGCTTAAATTAAACAAGCGTTAACTGTTAAGAAGATAAAAAATGCAAAGCAAACACCACGAAAATTGGACTTACAAATGGTCAAACACCAGTATGGGCAACAGTTTTGCGATGTTTAACTGTCCTGAAATCGGAACGAATATACTCTACACTTTTGAACAAATTAAAGAAATTCTACTCAATAATAAAACGACCAACATTCCCTACAGCGTGTTGGCTGAAGCAGCAAACGTATATCTTGGTGTTAAATCAGTAGCTTAATGATTTTTAAACCGCCTTTTGAGTACTCATAAGATAGTTAACGTCCAAATCACTTTCCGATAGCTCAAATTCATTTTTAAACGGGTTAAAGACAAGGCCGGTAAGATTGCAGGCTTCCAGGCCCGCTTTCTCTACCATTTTAACAAGTTCGGATGGTCTCAAAAATTTTTTCCAGCTATGCGTCTCACGCGGAACCCAACGCAAAAGATATTCTGCCGTCACAATCCCCATCAGAAACGATTTCGGATTGCGGTTCAGAGTCGAAAAAATCACTATCCCGCCGGGTTTTACAAGATTCGCAACATTTTGCACGAAGGTTTCAGGAGACGTCACATGTTCAATAATTTCCAGCGCCATGACAACATCGAATTTCTGCTCAATAGCCTCAGCCGGTTTATTGAGATAAGCGATTTTTAAACCGCTGGTCTGTGCATGTCTCTTGGCGGTTTCAATAGCCACTGCATCCGCATCCGCCCCGCTAACCGTTCCCCCCATTCGTGCCAGAGGCTCACAGACAAGTCCGCCGCCGCACCCGACATCAAGAAAGCTTAACCCCTCAAAAGGCCTCAAGCTTTCCACATCGCGCCCGTAATGACGGCAAATCTGCGACTTAATATAACGCATGCGCACAGGATTGAGGCGGTGCAATGGCTTAAAAGGGCCGTTTTCATCCCACCATTGTTCCGCATCTTTAGAAAAATTTTCAATTTCTTGCGTATCTATACTGGACATAAGCTTTAGCTTCCTTATTAATACGAGAGTTTTTTAACCGATTTCGAAAAAAAAAGATATGGCTTTAATCGTTGCAAAATTTGGTGGGACCTCCGTTGCCGATGTTGAACGCATCCAGCGCGCTGCGGGTAAAATCGCCCGTGAAGTCGAGGCGGGACATCAGGTTGTGGTTGTGGTCTCGGCCATGTCCGGCGTGACCAATCAGCTTGTAGGTTACTGTAATGATATTAGTGAGCTGCACGATTTGTATGAATATGACGTCGTAGTTTCCAGTGGTGAGCAGGTCACTGCCGGACTTATGGCGATGGCGCTGCATAAGCACGGCATCACCGCGCGCAGTTGGCTCGGCTGGCAAATTCCGTTCAAAACCGATGAAATGCACTCCAAAGCCCGTGTGCGCGACATTGAAACAGCAGGACTCCTTGAAGGTCTTAAAAAAGGTGAAGTCGCCGTTGTGCCGGGATTTCAGGGAATAACAGCCGCCGGGAGAATATCAACGCTGGGACGCGGCGGTTCGGACACTTCAGCCGTTGCACTGGCCGCCGCTTTGAATGCAGATCGCTGCGATATTTACACCGATGTTGATGGTATCTACACGACCGATCCGCGAATTGTATCAAGTGCGCGTAAACTCAAGAAAATTTCATTTGAAGAAATGCTGGAACTGGCCTCGCTCGGCTCAAAAGTTTTGCAAACCCGCTCTGTTGAAATTGCCATGAAGCATGGGGTGTCTTTGCAGGTTTTATCCAGTTTTGAAGATCAAATTGGCAGTGATATGCCAGGAACGCTCGTTGTCAATGAGGAGAAAAATATGGAAGAAGAACTCGTCAGCGGTATCGCCTGTAAGCGCGATGAAGCTAAAATCACGCTGCTGCGCGTGGCAGATGTGCCGGGCATTGCAGCAAAAGTTTTTAGCCCCCTCGGCCGCGCCGGGGTCAATGTCGATATGATCGTGCAGAATATTTCAGCCGACGGCAAAGCCACCGATATGACTTTTACCGTGTCGCGCACCGATTTACCACGCGCCTTGGAAGCTTTGAAAGATATTGATATCGAATATGAAGAAATACGCTCGTCAGGTAATGTTGCAAAAATTTCTATTGTCGGTGTAGGGATGATCAGCCATCCTGGTGTAGCTGAAAAAATGTTCACCACACTTGCAGAAAAAAACATCAATATCCACGTTATCTCGACGTCTGAAATCAAAATCAGCGTCTTGATAGAGGAAGACTACGCAGAGCTGGCTGTCCGCGCCTTGCATAATGCCTATGGACTGGAAGAGGCGGCATAAATAAGTTACTCTGCCTATATGATGGCCAACCCCGCAACCGAGCTTCAAGATACTACTTTTTTTACCGATATGCCTGTCGGCGAAATCCTGCGCCGCACACGTACGCACTACAAACGCTCAATCGAAGATATTGAGCATGCCTTAAGGATTCGCACAGAACAAATCGAAGCGATTGAGCAGGGTAATCTTGAGATGCTTCCCGGTCGTGTTTACGCCATAGGCTTTGTCCGTAGCTATGCTGAATATCTTGGCCTGGATGGTGACAAAATGGTTGATCTTTACAAACAGCAGGTCATGGCTGCTAAAGGGCCAGAGCCGGAGCTTTATTTCCCCATTCCTGCATCTGATAATCATCTGCCGCCCTGGTGGATTACACTCTCATCTATTTTCCTTGCCATTGCCCTGCTGGCTTTCTGGTTTGGAGAGAACCGCGCTGGCCGCAAGGCCGTAGAAACCATTCCTCCCGTGCCTGAAGAAATACAGATTGCTGTCGAAGAACCCACACCGCCCGTTGCCAGCAAAGTTGAAATCGAAGAGCCTGAAGAGGCCGTAATAGAAGACAAGCCTGTTGAAGGCATTATTCTGAAAATACACGAGAACAGCTGGGTTGAAATCCGTGATAAAAAAGGCAAGGCCATGCTTTCGCGTGTCCTTAAGGCAGGCGATCAATATTATGTACCTGACCGCCCGGATTTAACAATATCAATCGGCAATGCAGGCGGCGTCGAGATTGAGGTTGACGGCCAGCCTTTGCGAAAACTTGGCGAAAAAGGCAAGGTGTTGCGGCGCTTGTCGCTTGATGCGGATTACCTGAAAAGTAATTTTGCAGTTGAAAGAGCACAGTAAACCACTGTAAATCATCACTATGTCTTTAGAAGAAAAACTCGTATCCATCAAAAACCGCCACGCAGAGCTTGCTGCTCTCATGTCGGAAGGCGGCCTCAGCGGTGAGAAGTTTGCCAAGCTTTCGATGGAGTATGCCGAGATTGATCCGGTTGTGGAAGCCATTACCACGCTGGCAGAGGCCAAGGCCGAACGCAAAGACTTGCAGGAAATGCTTGCCGATCCTGAAATGAAAAACATGGCCGCCGAGGAGATTTGTGCATTGGACGCGAAAATGCCAAAGCTGGAGCATCAAATTCGCCTTGCTCTTATCCCTAAAGATGAAGATGACACTAAAAACGCTATTGTTGAGATCAGAGCCGGAACCGGCGGCGATGAGGCTGCGCTGTTTGTTGGTGACCTGTTTGCCATGATCAAAGGCTACGCCATTAAACAGGGCTGGAAACTGGAGGTAATAGAAACTTCCCAATCCGATGCAGGCGGCTATAAAGAGATTGTCTGCGAAATTAGCGGCCACAACGTCTTTTCCAAGTTAAAATATGAATCCGGCACTCACCGCGTCCAGCGTGTTCCTAAAATCGAAAGCCAGGGCCGCATTCATACCTCCGCCGCCACCATCGCCGTGTTACCCGAGGCCGAAGAGGCTGAAGTCAACATCCACAGCGATGATCTACGCATTGATACATATCGTTCCCAGGGTGCAGGGGGGCAGCACGTCAACACCACCGATTCTGCTGTGCGTATCACGCATATTCCTACCGGCGTGGTTGTAGAGATGCAGGAAGAACGCTCTCAGCACAAAAACAAGGCCAAGGCGATGAAGGTGCTATCAACCCGCATCTACGACATACAACGCCAGAAACTTCACGATGAGCGTGCACAGGACCGTAAGAGCCAGGTCGGCTCCGGCGATCGTTCGGAACGCATCCGCACCTATAATTTTCCACAAGGACGCGTAACCGACCATAGGATCAATTTAACGCTCTATAAACTCGAAGAGGTGCTCAGCGGCGAAACTTTAAGCGAAATCACCGAGGCCCTGATCGCCGAAGATCAGGCAAGCGCCTTGGCCTCGGTGGAGAATTAACCTACGGCGCAGCCGCTATAAAACAAATGAAACTCAATATTCTTTATAAAACTCTGCGCCAAAGCCTTTCTGAATCCGACGCACACTACGTCATCCAAAAGCGCACAGGTCTGAACCGCGCTGATATGATTTCCAATCCTGATCAAATCGTAGACAAGTTACAAATTCTTAAAGATCTTCAACGTCACCAAAATGGCGAACCACTTTCACGTATTTATGAAGAGCGTGAATTCTGGAGTTTATCATTTTCGCTGTCTCCCGATACGCTTGATCCTCGTTTTGATACAGAAACGCTGATTGAGGCAGTGTTGGCACGTTACAAAAGCGCTCCTCCAAAACGCATTCTCGATCTGGGTACAGGCACAGGATGCATCCTTATCGCCCTGTTATCGGAGTTTCCCGAGGCTACTGGAGTAGGTGTAGATCTATCCGAAGGCGCGCTTAAGACAGCCCGCTCCAACGCCGAAGCCAACAAAGTCGAGAATCGCGCAGCATTTATACAAAGCAATTGGGCCGAATGCATCGACGAATCTTTTGATCTGGTGGTTTCGAATCCCCCTTATGTTTCTCCAAAAGCGATTCAGAATCTTGATAAATCAGTCCAGAATTACGATCCGATTCTGGCTTTGCATGGAGGCGCAGATGGTTTGCAAGCCTATAAAGAAATTTTTTCCGATCTTTTTCGCCTGTTAAATCCCGGCGCACGGGCTTTTTTTGAGATCGGATTCGACCAGCATGATTCTGTAATGCGACTCGGCGAAGAATCGCGGTTTTTGGTGGAAGGCTTATATCTCGATTTAGCAGGGCACATAAGGGTTTTAGAGCTAACGCCACAAAACAGTGATGGGGATAAAGTCAAAAATAATTTGCCGGACGGTTGATTGAAAATACCTATCGGCTGTAGGTTAAAAATCATCAACGCAGACAAACGCAAATATGGTGTTTGGTGTTGAGTGAATAAACCCTAGATATAGTGTGTTTGAGCCTCAAGGGGCTAGCCATACGTACGCAAATAATGTATGGTGTACGTGTATGTGCAAAAATAAATATGAACGGAAAATGAAAAAATGAGACACGGAACTTCAAATAGACGTCAGCGCGGCAGAGGGAATGGTCAGCGTCGAGGAAATAATCAGCGGATGCAGGTTTACGACAGCAACGGCCCTGACGTACGTATTCGTGGCACCGCCCATCAGGTGACGGAAAAATATACGGCTTTGGCAAAGGACGCCGCTTCCGGCGGCGACCGCATCTTGGCCGAAAGCTACCTCCAATATGCCGAGCATTACCAGCGCATCATAAACAGCTGGGAAGAAGGCGTACAGGATGATAAGCTTCGTACTTCGGAAACACAGGAAAATAGCCAGAAAAAATCCAAAGTGAGCGATAATGACGATGATTTATCATTGCCTTCCAGTATATTAGGAGAAAAACATAATATAAAATCTGAGGAGTACGCAACAGAAGCATCTGCGTAATACACAGGTTGTATGTGTCTGATTTAAAGGCGGTTTTTTGACCGCCTTTTTAATGTTTAACGCATAAAAGTTCTTCCTTTCAAAACTTGACTAAAATCATTGAAAAGTTGCGGTAGAATCCTATAATCCCTCCTATGAATTTTGAAAAATTTACAGAGAAGTCAAAAGGGTTTATTCAAGCAGCGCAGACACTTGCGATGCGCTATGGGCACCAATCAATTGA
>ERZ795048.2233-NODE-2233-length-15871-cov-6.276682_pt1 | contig 15871 bp, 7 predicted proteins | sample MGYA00375132_ERZ795048 | MGnify/ENA primary metagenome ERZ795048 (study PRJEB30177, sample SAMN05720225) | activated sludge metagenome | isolation source: Anaerobic digester | place: Hong Kong | collected 2014-12-17 ...
CTACCTCTACCATGCCAAGGGTCTGCATTACTACTACAGTATTCGGATTGACTGAGGCTACTGCTTCTATAAGATTATACTGATTACCGGGAAGCAGTAAAGAAAATCTGTCAGACTCCTCTCCTGCTGTTCTGTCATCTGTGCCGACAAAAATAACTGCAACATCAGCTGAGGCTGCCATCTTGAGTGTCTCCTTATCAATAGCTGTTGTTTCCGGTGCCCGGTATACAAGAACCAGAGTCTGATTACCTGTTATTCCCAAAGTATTTATTTTAGCTGTAACGGGCCTGTTTCTGCCAAAACCCATCATTCCCATCCCTCTGGGCGGGTTTCCTGCCACTTCAATGGTAGCAATCAGGCTGCCTGACACAGATCCCAGTCTGGCTTCAACGATACCTCCAAGGGTACTGTTTACAGTTAAATTAACTTTCAGTGAATCGGCATCTGTCAGATCAATATTATTATATGCAGTCCAGTCTCCGTCTTTGATCCCTCTCACTGAAGCAACAGTTCCCATTCCGGCACTTAACACCAGCCCGTTAGCTGCTGCATCATATTTCGAAGCATCAAAATCCTTTACCGTTCCGTCTTTTTTAACCACAGAAAAGCCTGCTACATTAAAGAAGTCACTACGGCTTGATGTATTTCCTCCTTCGCTGTTTACAACTTCGATATTAAGATTATTCCTTTCTATGAAATTTATTATTCCTGCCAGGGGTGTTATACTCAGAGAATCTTCAGGGGTACCTGAATAAGGACCCAACTCCACTCTCTCTGACTGAGGGCCTATAACAGCTATTTTCTTTACCACCTCAGCTTTCAGAGGAAGAGCTTTTTCCCCTGTTACAGCAACTACATTATTCTTTAACAGGACAGGAGTCTTTGTTGCTACCTCTTCTGCCAATGCTATATGACCCGGAGCATTTATAACATTCGGGCGTATTCCGGAATAACGAACCTTGCTTTTGGGATCAAATTCCCCGAGCTTCATACGTATAGTAAACATATTAACCAAAGCACGATCCATATCAGCCTCTGTGATAAGACCTTGTGCCAGGGCATCAAGGGCACTTGTCTGATAAACGCTTCCGCAATCAGTATCAACACCCGATTTTAATCCCATTGCAGCAGCTTCAGCAGGACTGCTGGCATAATTATGTCCTGTATAAATATCGCTGATAGCAGCACAGTCGCCTGTTATATACCCTTTTAGTCCGTAGGTTTTTCTTGCTATTGTATCAACAAGATACTTATCTGCCGACATAGGGACTCCGTTAACAGCATTATAACATGTCATAATACTGGGTAATCCGTCTTTCTCAATAAGAGATTTATAAGGCTGGAGATAAAATTCTCTCATATCTCTGTCATCCATGTCTGAGCTTCCTGTATGACGGTTAAACTCACTGTTATTGGCAAAATAATGCTTTCCACAGGGGACTGCCTTATAGTAAACAGGATCATTCCCCATAATACCCTGAATGAAGCCACTGGCTATTTTTGATATATGAAAAGGATCTTCTCCGAAGGATTCGCCTGTCCTTCCCCAGCGGGGATCTCTGGCCGGTTCCACAACTGGTGACCAGTAAGTAAGAGTATAGATCTGTTCATAATTAAATCCGCGGGCTTCTTCAGAAATCACTGATGTTTCGCGCTTCATCAGTTCAGGATCCCAGGCAGCTCCAAGAGCTACACTGTTAGGAAATGAAGTGGCTGTTCTGCCGCTGTTGCTATATCGCCCAACAACACCGTGAAGAGCTTCTCCCCACACATTGTAAACGTTGATACCCAACCTTGGCACAGCTGCCATATTATTCCCCAACAAACTCTGCTTTTCTTCGGATGTCAGTCTGGAAACCAGATCTGCTGCCCTCTCTTCAAAAGAATATGCAGTGTTAAGATAAGCAGGCACCCTGTCGGGATTACTTCCCGGCATAAAAGCCATAATTACGATACAGAAAACAAACAATGTTGCTGATCGTAAAAACATTTTTTTCATAATAATTTAAGTTAAGTTGATTATATATATTTATTCGTTTACAGAGTTATCGACCACAAAACCTAAATAAGGGCAGGAGCAAATAAAAAAATAATTGCTCCTTTTCCCTTAATAAATGTTCGCGTTTTCCTGCTATTATCAGTTTTCTATCTTAATCCACGGTTAATAATGTGGAAATAATCGAACATAACTTCAAACGGTGTTTCAGGTTCACTTGGTCTCTGCATCCCTGTCATTCCAGGGAAATTACCAAAGCGGGATGAGAGAGGAACTCCGTTACATGCTATCATCCCAGCCATTACATCTTTCAACATTATATCTGCTGTTCCTACAGGAATAAATTTTCTGCCGTCAACAGAACACGAAGCAGTATACTTGCTTCCTTGTCTCTGAAGCCTCAGAAACAATTTATTATCATCTCTGATTATATCATTCATGCTTAGTGTTGCAGCATTTTTCTGATGTCCGTTTTCTTCCACTACGAGTAATAAAGATCCGGGAGAAGGAGCTCCGGAGCCACCGAAACCACCCATACGCCCACCACCTGAACTATAAACAAGCTTGATATAATTATCATCATCCTGGTAAGCTATCAATCCTCCATTCTGCCCAAAGCCTGAGGGCTTCCTTGAGAAAGTGACTCCGGAAGTGATAGTCCAGTCTGTGTTGGCACTTTGTAACAATATATTTTCTGCATTGTTACTGTCTCCCTGTATCTCTCCTTCAGCACTTGTAATAACAAGCGATCCGGGTTTTTTTGACAGGCTCCAGTTGGAAGGATTCTCCCTTATCCATGTCCATTGTTTTCCGGGAGTGGAGCTATTGAACTGATCAGTGACTGATCGGATACCAAAATTTATATAATATTGATTTTCTTCCACAGTGGTATTATCTTTTAGAGTAACAACTGCAGTTCCGGGAACTACTTCAGCCTGAAGAATATCAACCTCTATTTTTTCAGCTTTAGCTGAAGCTGTTACCTGCGGTGCTTTGGAAGAGGATCCGGATATCATATAGCTGTAACTGTTTACATCGGGATTGAATCCTTTTACTGTTTTACCATTAACAGCCAGTGAAGCAGCTTTAAGGTCAGGCATCACTTTCAGAGGATAGCTGTCTGATACCGTCTTGCCATCTATTGTTACATATGCAGTAATCGTTGCCACTCCTACTCCTCTGGCTGTAACCAGCCCTTTCCCGTCAACACTTGCCACCTCAGGATTATTGCTCATGTAACTAACACCAGCCTTACTGATATCATAGAAACTGTCATCTGTCATAGCTGCCGTCACACTTGTCTGTACTGTCGCTCCGGGTTTAAGAACCACTTCCCCGCATTCGGCAACAACCACTTTAAGCTCAGGATTATATCTGCCGCTCAGCCTGGCTTCTACCTGTCCCTTTATATCTCTCGATGAGGCTCCTATCTCAAATACATATCGTCCCTGATCAAAAGTGATCCTGTCGTTATCCGCATCCCAGAACCACAGATCATAACAATCAATATCTATTGATACCCGCTTCGTCTGACCTGATGCTATAGTAACCCTCTTAAATCCTTTCAGCCTCTTTATTGGCCTTTCCAGTGAAGCCGGACTGTCAGGTGTCTTTACATATATCTGTACTACCTCATCTCCATCCCTCTCACCGGTATTCTTCACATCTACGCTGACTGTTACCTTGTCATTCGGCGTTATCGAACTGCTGCTGATACTGAAATTACTGTACTCAAAAGTGGTATACGACAAACCATATCCAAACTCATAACTAACATCCTTGTCGAAATACCAATAGGTCCTCCCGTTCTTATTATTACCTCCCCTGAGTGTATAGTCAGTTATCGGAGGCAGATCGTTAACCGATTTATACCATGTGGCATTGAGCTTACCTCCGGGATTCACATCTCCGAAAAGTATTCTGGCCATAGCCGCTCCCTGTGCCTGTCCGTTAAAGCCTGTCCATATAATCCCGGCTACATTCGGATTATCCTTGAACTGATCTACCTCTACCATGCCAAGGGTCTGCATTACTACTACAGTATTCGGATTGACTGAAGCTACTGCTTCTATTAATTCGTACTGGTTTCCGGGAAGGGTGAGAGTCAGCCTGTCACTTTCCTCATTGGCTGTCTGATCATCTGTACCGCCAAAGACTATTGCCACGTCGGCTGTTCTTGCCATCTCCAGTGTCTCTTCATCAATAGGGGCAATTGCTGATGCACGGTAAACAAGGAAAACATTCTGAGGACCAGTAAGCCCCAACTGGTTAATTTTCCCTTCGATAGTTTTTGCACCGCCAAACGGACCTGCTCTTCTTTCACCTTCACGCAGTGAAGCATCGAAAGATGCAACAACGTTTCCTGTGGGTGAACCTACTCTTGCCTCAATGGTACCTCCGTCACCGGGAACATTCAGTCTCAGGGTTATTGCTTCCATATCTGACAGGTCAACATTTGTATAAGAGGTCCAGTTTCCATCTACAATATTCCGTACAGAGTTTTCATCACTCATCCCTGAACCGATTGCTATGCCCTGTGATGCCGAAGCAAATTTGGTTGCATCGTATCTGACAGTTGAACCATCGCTTTTCTTAATTACAAAATCGAGTATGAAAAACAGATTGTTTCTGCTTGAGGTACTGGCTCCGGAGCTACATACCACTTCAGCTTCTATTCCCCTGTCAGCCAAATAATTTCTAATGCCCTGAAGAGGTGATATCATATTATTCTCATCAGGTCTGCCTGAATAGGGTCCAAGTTCAACTTTTTCGGCATGCGGACCGATAAGTGCAATCTTTTTAACAGCTTTGGCATTTATAGGAAGAATTTTTTCTCCTGTACCGGTGATGACATTATTCTTTAACAGAACAGGAGTTTTTGTTGCTACTTCTTCTGCCAAAGCAATATGGCCGGGAGAATTAACTACATCAGGCAGTATATGTGCAAAGGGAACTTTGCTTTTAGGATCAAATTCTCCCATTCTCATTCGTATTGTGAACATATTGACAAGAGCTATATCCATATCTGCTTCTCTTATCAGACCTTTTTCAAGAGCCTCAAGAGCATAAGCCTGATAGTAACTGCCACAGTCAGTATCCACACCTGTTTTAAGGCCCATAGCTGTTGCCTCAGCACCTGATTCAGCATAGAAGTGACCTGTTTCTATATCTTCAATTGCAGCACAGTCGCCTGTTACATAACCATCCAATCCGTATATTTTACGGGCAATAGTATCTACATAGAACCTGCTGGCTGATACAGGTACACCGTTCACTGCATTGTAACAGGTCATTATGCTGGGCAGTTTATCTCTTTCAATAATGTATTTGTAAGGCGACAGATAATACTCCCACATATCTCTGTCATCCATATTTGAGCTACCGGTATGCCGGTCAAACTCACTGTTATTGGCAAAATAGTGTTTCCCGCATGGTACTGTTTTAAGATATACGGGGTCATATCCCATCATTCCTCTTACGAAGGCCCCTCCGATTTCGGACACAAGGAAAGGGTCTTCTCCGAAAGATTCTCCTGTCCTTCCCCACCTGGGGTCTCTGGCCGGCTCTACAACAGGCGACCAGTATGTAAGATTACTGATGACATCATAATTAAAACCTCTTCCTTCCTCTGAGATAACTGTTGTCTCACGTTCCATCAGGTCGGGATCCCATGCTGAACCCAGGGATGCACTGCCCGGAAAAGAGGTAGCAGCTCCTGCACTTGGATTGAACATACCCACAACACCATGAAGAGCTTCACCCCATACGTTGTACGAATTGATCCCAAGCCTTGGAACAGCAGCCATGCTGTTACCAAGAAGGCTTTGTTTTTCTTCCGGTGTCAACCTTGATACCAGATCAGCCGCCCTCTCTGCAAACGAATATGAAGTATTCAGATAAACAGGCTTTTTGACAGCCTGGCTACCCGGCATAAAAGCCACCACAAGCAGACAAAAGAGCAGCAAAAGAAATGCTCGGTAAAATTTCACTTTCATTATTAATTATTTAAGTGGTTAAACAAATATGTATTTCAGAGTATCTCTATATTTATGAAAATTAAGAGATACTTAATATATTATAGACACTATTGACCGGGAAATATTCCTTTCAGCTGATATTCCCGGGTATATTTAGTGATCACTTTCCGTATTCTAATTTGAGATACTTTACTCACCTTCTTTGTTATAAAAAGACTTATAATCAACATCTTCCGCCTGAGCTTTGATAATTCCGGCAAACTTCCTGGGATTGTACTCAATCCGTGAAGTAATAAGTTCAGGAAGATTAAATGATTTCATTATTTTGAAATAAAAATCCGGAGTTTTCTGCGGTAATACAAAAGGTTTATGAGCCTGTCCTGATGTATCAAAATATGCAAAATAAGGTTTTGTATATAATAATCCGTCATCCCGTCTGCTGCTGAAGACTATCCACCGTCCTGTTGATGACCATGTATGAAAACTGTCTGATTTGTCACTGTTAATACCGGGCAGGGATACTTCACCTGTGGTAAGATCCAGCAGGTACAGATCAGTTTCAGGATGCCAGATAGTTAAATTCCCATGTTCCGATTTGTTAAAGAGCAGGTATCTTCCGTCAGGTGATATCCTGGGAAACGAAACACTGCACACCTGATCCGACACTTTAAGTACCGTATCGACTTCACCGAATGAACAACTTTCCTCATCGAAAGCTATACGCAGAAGGTCATAACGGATCTGGCTGTAAGTATCCATGAAACTCTCATAATCCGGTTTTTTTACAAAATGCTTATCTGCGCAACAATAGTAGAGATATTTACCATCCGGAGACCAAGTTGGGAATGTCTCAAGTCTGTCCGGATCAGACAGATCACGACAACTGGTAATTATATTCTTTTCAGCATCATAAATGATAATGTTTGACAATGTATCATATACTTCAACCGTTCGTTCGGGTATTGCATGATAACTCTGAACAATCCTGTTATTGGTGAAAGCAATGTACCTGCCTGAGGGATGCCATGCAGGATACATACCCGGGGCTATAGTACTGTCTGTTTTGGTATTTACTTTAGTAATATCGCCATCCCTTATGATAACAGTACCTGCATGTTGTCCTCTTATGTGAAATGTCATAATATCACTTCTGTTCCTGCAAAAGGTATGGCAATTCATGCAATCCCCGTCCGTTACCCTGTTCAGCAACAAAGGTGTCTCATCAAAATTCTCGAGATTCCTCTGATAAAGGCCCATCACATTCCATGTCTCAAATTCAGGCTCGATGAGCCTGTATGCCAAATACTTATCTATGGGGTCGGATGCTACCTTGTTAGTAACTGTATTATACTTTTGCCATTGGTCATCTTTTCTAATAAGAATATCCATATAGTATTCCTTTGATACTGATGCTGATAAAAGATTTTCCCATTTCTTTAAAGGAATTTCAATATCCCCATCTCCTGAAGATATTATAAATTCAAACCCATCTGAATTATAGAACCTGGTCATATATTTATCGGCATCTGCATTTATTCTGAAATTCAATGGAGCAATATTCGGAGGAATTGTAATTGAAGTATAATCAGGATAAAGATCTGCATTTTCCCCAAGTTCTATAAAATCGGGCATTTGCCTGTTGCAGCTTAACAGAGTAAAAAATAATATAATTTGAACCATGCAGATTATTGATATTCTTATCTGTTTTATGATTTTCATAGTAATATTAATATCAGTTGTTAATGAATTGAAGATAATACCAGTATGTATTAGCATGTTTCTTTTTCAGAGCATAAGAGGCAGCTGCCCTGTCAGTCCTGAACCTGGTATAAGTAGTAGCATAATCATCAAATCTTGTTATGACTTCCGGGCTTATCGAAAACCCTTCCGGTATAACATCCTTGTGCTCGTAGAAATTATAAAACAGCAAGGCTTCCTGGATATGCAGAGGTAATCTTTTATACCCATAATTTCCGATACTCATTATTGCATTTGCAAAACCTTCAAGGTTTTTATCCAGAAGCAAAGAAGCTACTAAATAGTGGTATGCCATTTTATTTTCAGGATGATCGGACAGCAGATCCGGCAGATTCATCCCGGTAACTTCGGAAAAATAATTTGATTTGGTCTTCAGATTGATGTGTCTCTTTAATTCAGGATCATTTTTACACAATGCCGGATCATCAACATACCTCTGATATTTCTTTGCCCATTTTCTGTAAAAAAGTGTCTGGTCCAATATTGCAATATATTTCTCAGCAATATCATAGTGTCCGTTTACAATAAATCCTACAGCAAGTCTTTTCAGGGATCTGGGATTTAATCCTTTTGCGACAAGAGCTTCGAATGCCCAGTGGATAGACTCACTATTGTAGGACATCTGGTAGAACAGCTCCCCTCCGAAAAAGAGGTTCAGGTTACGTGCCCATGGCAGTCTCAAGCCTCTTGATCCGATCTGGGGGTAGAAGAACATTTTATCAAAGAGCTGACCACTTTTATATAAAGCAATATTTGTGTAATAGATCACCAGAGTGTTATATCCGGGATACCTGTCCGACAGGTTTAACACTTTTTCCCATTCAGACTGCTGGACATGATGGTCAATACCGAACATCATATCTGCATTCTTATTATAGGCATATCTGGAAATAACAAAAGTCATAGCTACAATAATAAGAGCTCCTGCTAACACATTGGTCAGATTCCATGATAATAAGCTGTTCTTTACTTTTATTCTCAGGTTAACTAAATAGCTTATAATAAGAGCCAGAGGAGCCCAGATCAAAAATATTATCAGAGAATACAGATAAAAGGAAGGCAATTCTAAAATTAGAGGATAGGTAAAGATCTTATCAGGCTGAATATAATAGATCAGTTTTGATGAAAGAAAAGGTATCAGGAATCCGGTAATTAAAAAGAGAAAAGAGATCAAGTACTTCCGGTCTTCTTTCCTGAAAAGTAATTCATGAAGAACACATAAAATTACTGCCGGAATAGAAAACCCACCTGCCAGAATGTACAAAAGAGGCCAGCCGGCAAAAAAGAGGATATAACGTATTCTTGTTTTATCTATACTGATGTATAAGGCACAAAAAGACATGAGTGCCAGAAAACCCAGAGCCTGACTGAATATAAATAATTCATTACTCTGCAGTATTGTCAGCAGCCACACCGGGACAAAAGAGATAATTATATTATTAAAACCATGTTTCTTCTGAATATAAGACGAAAGCAAAAATACTGCAAAGGCATTAATTGTAAAGATAAAAGCTCCCAGCCATGAATAAACAAAGAACTGTGTAAAAAAGCTACCCACATAGAGTACCATACCTCCGGGTAAAGAAAACTGATCTTTTATAAAATCCAGATTCCACAGGAACAGTTGATTTTGTTCCTGATAATTAATATGATAGCGGTTAAAAAGGGCAAAATAAAGAAAATATGCTACAAGCAGGGCTCCTGTAATAAAAATTTCTATTGATTTTCTGTTAATCTTCCGTAGCACTTTTTTTAGTATTTATTCAAAATTAATAAAAATAATGGTTTTTCTGAGTTAATACTGATCATATATCATCCTTGTTCAACAGAGAAATACAAGGTCTGTTTCAGCAATATTTATGAGTTCTTTTTCTAAAAAAAAAGAAGGTGCCCCAGTATTGAGACCCCCTCTTATATCAAATAATCGTATAACTTTAATTATTAGTATCCCCAGTTTTGTTTAAGCTGTGGATTCCTGTCTATTGCAGACTGAGGAATTGGGTTGAAGTACATTTCCTGGTTAAATGTCATAGGATGTGCGAGGCCAATTACATCATATGTCCAGACTCCTGAGTTATCAGCCGGAACAGTATTTGAAATGTACATTCCGTGAAGGTCTCCGTCAATATCTATTTCTGCCTGTTTCCAGCGCCACAGATCAAAGAGTCTCTTGTGTTCATAGACAAATTCGATCCTTCTCTCATGGTGAATGGCTTCACGCATCTCTGCCTGTGAGAGGCCGGCTGGAAGAGGAGGAAGATCAGTACCAGGTCTCTGCCTGATAGCATTAACTGCATCATAAACTGACTGGTCAGGACCAACAGCTTCATTCTGTGCTTCTGCATAACCAAGTACTACTTCTGCATAACGGTAATAAACATGGTTCATACCGCATTGGTTACCACCTCTCGGATGAAGATTATCAAGTCTCTTTTTGTAATAATAACCTGTATTACCAACATCGTCACGACCCATATCTATCTCATTATCATGCGGATTGACCTTATCTACCCTGGTATAGAGAGTATATGGTTCAGTCATCCAGTCCTGATAATATTCGGCACCGTCATATACGATGAAATCATAGAACCTTTGTTCTCTTCCGACATAGGGATCCTGGGGATCATATCCTGATCCGGGATCGTCAATATCCAGACCGTTAGCCATCTGATATTCGTCAACGACTTCCTGGGTCGGACAGTAGTTACCCCATGTATAATATGTACCATGTATCCATACAGGTCCGCCATAGGTATCAAAAGTATTTGATATACCACCGCCAATACCGATACCGACATGTTGTTTATCCCAGACAACTTCTGAATTATATTCATTGGCTTCATACCAGAACTCTTTCATGGAAGGGAAGAGATCATAGGTCTTATCACCAAGATGTCCCCATGTTTCCATGAAATCCTTGAAGGTAGCTGCAGCGTCAGCCCATCTACCCGGATCAGGAGTTGCAAAGCTCTGGAGATCCTGATTGCTTGCTTCGTTAGGTACAGCAGGGTCAGCTGAATTATAGGCAGGGCTGGCTGCAAATAACTGTAGCCATCCTTTCAGCATCTGAGCAGCACCAAGCGTAGCTCTTCCAGCATCAGAATTACCATTGTTATATTTAACTTCGAGATAACCGTTATTTACTATATCGGTAAGTTCACCCACTATAAAATCCAAAGTTTCTTCGAATGTACTTCTTGGCAAAAGCATTTCAGCTTCTGTCATTTCAGTCCTGTTCTGAGGCTCTGTGAGTATTACCATTCCACCCAGTTCCTGAAAACCTTCGCTGTAAAAATATGAGCGCAGGAATCTGGCTTCATCCATTCTCTTGTTATACCACTCTTCGGAAAAATTTGCTTTATTTTCAGTAATTTTAGCAATAAAAGTATTCAGCTTTCTGATTTTGGTATAATAGGCATTCCATCCTTCATACTGGCCGGGACCGTTTGTGCCGAACCACACGGAATGGTTACCGTTGCTGTATCCTGATGCTCTTACGATTCCCTGTTTCCAGTTCCATGAAGTGTAGTAGAAACCGGCATCGTTATCAGGAGTGAAATTATCAAGGTTATCTGGCTGATTCGACTTTGCCGGCAGGTCTCCGTAGCAGTCATTCAGATAAATGTCTGCATTACCTTCAGTTTCCCACATAGTAGCATCGGTCAACTTCGATTTATCTACAGTTTCCAGGAAGTCTTCCTGGTTACAGGAATACAACCCGAAGAGAAGTAGTCCTGCCAATCCAATGTTCCTGATTGTCTTAAACTTTATCATAGTATTATTTTTTTTAATTGTTACAACTAGAAGGTTACATTTGCACCCACTGTAAATGTCTTCATATTCGGATAACCTGTATCATAAGGCATTTCAGGGTCAACGAATTTAAGCTTACTTATAGTGAACAAGTTCTGACTTGCCACATAAACTCGTATGCTCTGCATTTTAAGTCTATTCATAACAGTTATTGGAAGTGTATAACCGAACTGTGCATTTTTAAGCCTCATGTATGAGGTGCTCCACTGCCAGAAAGAACTGTTCTGAGTATTGTTAGTGGTTGGTGAAGGATCGGCTATCGGATATTTGGCATCCTGGTTTTCAGGAGTCCAGCGGTTATTCCAATATTCATAAGCAGCGTTACTGTTATTATTAAGGAACGGCACTGTCTGGAAATTATCGAATCCATAGGATGTCATAGCAGAACCCTGGAAGAACAAGCTGAGGTCAAAACCTTTCCAGTTTAAATTCGGATTCAATCCGAAAGTTAAAAGCGGATAATTGCTTGGATAACCGATAACAACTTCATCATTACTGTCGATCTTCCCATCAGGTAAACCATCAGGGCCACTTACATCCTCGTACTTGATATCACCCGGCTGAAGATCACCCCATTGTTCAATAGTATAGCCATCGTCAGCATCAATGTCACCATCACCATCAACATCATCATCTGTTGTGAACAGGCCCAGAGCTCTATAACCGAAATTTGTGCCTAAAGGTCTTCCGGTCCGTCTCCGGTTAGGATTGTTATAAGTGGCAGCTGTTTCGAAAGTCTCAACCATCTTGTTTTTTGCATAGCTTACATTACCTGTTATGTTGAAGTTAAGACCATTCTGGAATGTATGTCTGCTTCCAAGCTGAAGTTCGACACCATAGTTATCCATCTTACCTGCGTTTTCCTGTGCAAGATTCAGTCCGTATTCATAAGGTACTGTAATAGCAGGGCTCAAGAGCATACCGGATCTCTTTTCGTAGAAGAAGTCAAATTCAACAGTCAGCAGATCACGCCACAGTCCTGCTTCAAAACCAACGTCTGTTTTCTGTGCAATTTCCCATGTTATATTAGGATTGTTTTCTGTGTTAACATAAGCACCCTGTACCAGTGTACCTGATCCGAAAATAGCCTGGTTACCGGCAAGATTATAACCTGAAAGATACTGGTAAGGGCTACCGGCAAGGTTTCCTGATTTACCCCATGATCCTCTAAGTTTCAGATTGTTTAGCCATGAAAGACCCTGCATGAAATCTTCTTCTGATATTCTCCATCCAACGGAAAAGGCAGGGAAGAAACCCCATCTTTTACCCGGAGCAAAATAGTAGTGTCCGTCGTAACGTCCGGATGCTTCGAACATATACCTGTCGTTGTAAGTATATCCGAACCTGTAGACGTATCCTATCTGTGCTCCGACAGAAGAAGAACCTCCGTTGTCGTAATCACCTTTGTCTGAACTACCGAGGTCGAGTTCATCAATACCAACAGCAAAATTGTTCCGGCGGCCGTAAAGACGATCGTAATTATTATTCCTGGCCTCCGCAACAACCAGTCCTGTTATATCATGTAAACCGAAAGACCTTGCATAGTTCAAATACCCCTGATATGTATAATATCTTCTCCTTGTATCAGTCTGGGTAAGGTATGTATATGCCGGAACATTTCCTTCCTGTGTCGAGACTGACTGTGAAAAGGAATATGGTGTCGTATTCAGGTCTATCACATAATAAATAAAAGGAGTGTGCCATCCTTTGGTATAACCCAGTCTAGTGTCATAACTAAAAGAACCTTTAACACTCAGACCCTGTATCCAGGGTATCTGCTGTTCAACTGATATGGAAGTAAGAACTGTATTGTCTTCGTCTTTTTCATATCCGTCTCCTTCAAGTACAGCCACTGGAGAGTTACCTGCAAACTGACCCCACAGACCGTTTGAATAATAGATCGATTCGGTAGGGATGAATTTATAACCGTTTCTGAAAAGCTGACTAGCAGAAGAAGCAACATCAAGGTCATTTCTTTCCTCTACGGTTCCAAGGAAAGAGAGAGCAACGGTTGTTGTATTTGTAACTTTTGTATCGAGACTCAGGTTTACATTGAACCTGTTGTAATTAACCCTTTCAAACAAACCATCCTGTCCAAAATAACCGAGACTGGCAAAATATTTTGTTTTTTCGCTGCCTCCGCTTACCTGCAGGTCATATTTCTGGATAGGTATCATCAGGTTAACCAGTTCCTTGGTATCACTGTCAGGATATCTGTCGGGATCACTGGCATGTAATTCAGCATAGTTTGCAATTACGTCCGGATCGAATGGCAGTTCCACAGCATCAGGATTTGCATTCAGAGTTGACTCATTACGCAGTTTCATGTAATCAACTGCATCGAGAAGCTCAGGATAATAAGTAGGAGTCTGCATTCCATAATAAGCATTGAAAGTAAGAGTTGGCATCCCTTCTGATCCGGTTTTTGTTGTGATGAGAATAACACCATTTGCACCACCCATTCCGTAAGGAGCAACGGCAGAAGCATCTTTCAGTACTGTCACAGACTCAATGGTAGAAGGGTCGATCTGGTTGATATTGTCACGGATAACACCGTTGACAACTATCAAAGGTGAAGATTCTCCGGTCGTGGCAACACCCCTGATATAAATATCAGCATTGTCCTGTCCCGGTTGTCCGCCATCCTGCCGTGAGAGAACACCGGCAAGTTTACCGGCCATAGCGTTGGTTATATTTGAAACCGGCACTTTGGCTACTTCATCACCTTTAACAACACTCACGGAACCTGTTACTGTTGTTCTTTTCTGAGTACCGTATCCAACAACTACAACTTCTTCCAGACTCTCAAGAGTCGGCTGAAGTTCAAGGTCAACGGTATTTCTTCCTGCAACAGATATTTCCTGTTGTACATATCCAATAAAGGATATTACAAGAACTGCATTTTCGTTTGGTACCTCAATTGAGAATCTTCCTTCACCATCGGTCAGGGTACCAAGTGTTGTTCCCTGCACCTGTATGGTGGCACCGGCAAGCGGGTCTCCCACTTCATTCCTGATTACACCGGTCACCCTCTTCTGGTCGAGATCAGCTACTGCATTGTCTGCATTGCTGGTAACGGTCACAAGACCATCATCAACCGCAGAGGAGCCGTAAGTGACTGCTGTGCTCTGGAAGAAACCAAAAAATGCAAACAAAATCAGGAGAATCCAGAATTGTGAAATTCTGCTTGGTTTTTCCGGACGAGACCTTAATTCCGTCCGTAGCAAATAATTGATTTTTTTCATAATTTAGATTTAATTAAATAATTATACACTAATCTATTCTTCAGTATGTAGTCAGTGTAATCAACTGTTAAAAAAAACAGAGTGTTAAAACATGTAAAATTATTTCTGGGTTGAGTACAGAAATTAGGCAGAGTCATAATACTTCATAATCAGTGGGTTTTGGGTTAATGTTTAAATTTAAATTTAAGTAATTTTCTAATCCTATTTAAATACGAAATGTAAATATATGAAAGTTTTACTTAAAAAAACAAAAAAAACTGAATTGAATATTGTTAGATATGTGATAATTAATATCAGCTATATTAACATTTTTTAACTTAAACATGTGGAAATCTGTACTAAAATGATTTTTTTTATAATTAAAATAATCTTATAAATTAATTATCTTTCTTATGCCCAATATACCACAACCTTTGATTTTTAATCCTCTCAAACATCATCTTATATATATAAGGGATTTTATAGCGGAAAGGTTGCGTGATAATAATGACTTTTATCATGAAAATTTTGTCAGAGAACTCAGGTATATAGGATCATCAGTGATGGATGTGTACAACGGATCCCTGGGGGTTAGACAAATCTGCGATGAAGTTATATCAATCATCAGGTCACTGAATATCATTGAACAGGATACTTTTCGCAAGTGGGCAGGATATGATCACCGTAAGTATAAAAGCATTACATTATCTGACAAATCACGCTGGATAGTGCAATATAATGATGATACGTTCAGATTTATTCATCTTTTCCCTGCACGGTTAAGTCCTCATACTTTTAGAATAAAAGCAAATACTCTTAAATCGGCAATTATATATTATCTTATAATAGGGAAAGACTTCATCGCACGGGAAGATCTTAACTATGCAAGAAGTCTTATCGGACTCTCAGCTGTTAAAGATCCGGAAGAATGCGAAGCAATCACAAAAATGATAGATATAATAAGATTTTAAACACCTGGTTTCAAGCCTTCTTGCTTCGCTTCGCATTCTCATTGTTACTGATGTATCGGACCAATTCGAACACTCTCTTTAGCTACCATTTGTGATCCCGGAGCGATTGTTCGCGCCCACATGGCCTTCACA
>ERZ795048.2234-NODE-2234-length-15869-cov-8.697294_pt1 | contig 15869 bp, 17 predicted proteins | sample MGYA00375132_ERZ795048 | MGnify/ENA primary metagenome ERZ795048 (study PRJEB30177, sample SAMN05720225) | activated sludge metagenome | isolation source: Anaerobic digester | place: Hong Kong | collected 2014-12-17 ...
TGAAATGACAAAGACATCAACAATACCGTGGAAGCCGTTCAGCGATAAGCACAAAGCGTATATCAAAAACGCGCTCAAATGTCAGATGTCCGTCGCAGAGGGCGCTATCAGATCGGGCAAGACCATTGACAACTGCATTATTGCGGCCGCGTATTTGGAAAAGTGCAGAGATCAAATACATCTTGCAAGCGGTTCAACAATGGCAAACGCAAAATTAAACATCGGTGTGTGCAACGGGTTCGGCTTAGAGAACCTTTTCAGAGGGCGTTGCAGATGGGGAAAGTACAGAGACAACGAGGCGTTATTTATCAAGACGCAGACGGGCGAAAAGGTTGTCTTGTTTGCAGGCGGCGGCAAATCGGATTCATACAAACGGATTCTTGGCAACTCATACGGGCTGTGGATAGCGACCGAGATAAACGAGCATTACGACAGCGAGGACAGTAGGGAATCGTTTGTAAAAGTGGCGTTCGGTCGGCAGCTTGCGGCGCAAGACCCGCTCGTGCTGTGGGACTTAAACCCGTGTTCACCGAGAAACCCGATATACAGTAACTACATTGACCTCTACAAAGACACATACGCAGGCGGTTATAACTACGAGAAATTCACATTAACCGACAACCTGTCAATCAGCGCGGAACGCAAAGCGCAGATCATGGCGCAGTACAACGTGAACTCGGTTTGGTACAGGCGAGACATACTGGGCGAGCGCTGCGTTGCGGAAGGCTTGATATATCAGCAATTTGCCGACGACCCGAACAAATACAGGGGAGAACTGAAAGACCACAAAGATGTGCAGCATATCAAGATCGGCGTGGACTTCGGCGGCAACAGATCAAATCACGCTTTTGTGGCGACAGGAACGGCGGACTTTAATAAACTGGTGGTTTTAGCGTCTCGGTCAATTCCCGCGCCCGGTACAGACGTTGACAAACTGATTGCGCTTTTTATCCAGTTTGCACAGTATGTTGAAAAAGCATACGGAGAGATAACGGGCGTTTACTGTGACAGCGAGGAACAGACGATCATCAACACGATCCGCGCAAAGACCGGCTATCCGATTTACAACGCGATAAAGGGCAGCATATTAGACCGTATTCGGTTCACCGACTTAATGTTATCCACGAATCGGATTGTGGTATTGCCCGACAATGATGCTTTGATAGCAGGGCTTGCAGATGCCCGATGGGACACAAAGCATGATGATACCCGCTTAGACGACGGGACAAGCGACATCGACGTGTTAGATGCTTTCGAGTACAGCGTCGAGCATGATATTTCATTATACGAAGGGTGGTTTGCCTCTTGACGGTATGGGATTTTATTGAGAGGATATTCAGGAAAAAGCCGAACAAAGAGCGGCAGACCAAATACGAGGAATATTCTTCGGAGTATTCCGACATTGAAAAGCCGATCAATGTCACGGCGATATTCGCAAACTCTCTCTCTAAAAAGATTACAACGGAGTCCGACCTCGACATCAACGGCGACACGGCACGAAGCGCAGTTATTGCTGACGCTATGGCGGTTGTGTGGGGGAAGAAGAAAAAGATCACAGCGCAGGCGCTTGGTAAAGGCGGCGTTTTCTTAGTCCCGTATGTTTCGGGCGGGAAGATGTTCGTTGATAGCGTGGAACAATCGCTCGTCTATATTGACCAAATGCGCGGAGAGGACATTGTTTCGGCTACATTCTGCGCGGACAGGTTATATATCAATAATCTGCTTTATTATCGGTTAGTGGATTACACCCTTGAAAACAATCAACAGGTTATACGGACGCGGGTTGTCAATCAGAACGGAAGCGAAAGACCGCTTGAAGATTTTCCGATGTGGGCGGACATTGAACCGGAAATCGTCATCGGCAACGTGGAAAAATCGTTGTTTGGGTTTTTGCGGTGTTCCGTTGATAACAGACGAAACAAGGATTCTTACGGCGTTCCCATTACATACGGTTGCGGAGAAATGATTAAAGAGTTTGAAGATCACTTGAAACTCACAGCCCGCGAATACAAACTTACCGCGCCGATGCTCGGACTTGACAGCCGTATGTGGGCGAACAAGGAACTCACAAAGACGGTGCAGGACAAAGACCGCCCGTTTGTCAAGACATACAACGCCGGTACAGACAAGATGTGGGAGATTTACGCGCCCGAAATTCGCGGAACTGCCATGTATTTGCGCTATGACGCATTGGCAAGCGCGATTGAAAAAGCGGTCGGGACTTCGCGCGGAATCCTGACAGACCCGAAAACAGAGGGCGCAACGGCAACAGAAATCAAACAGGCGCAGTATGACACATTCTGCCTTGTCTCTGATATGCGCGAACAGTGGGAAATCGCTGTGCGCGACCTGTGCTATGCGATTGACGTGTTAGCGGAATATTATGGTTTATCTCCGGCCGGCGGGCGCGGTTCATACGAAATTAAGTTTTCATGGGATTATTCCATGTATGAATCGTCTGCGGAAACCTGGCAGCAGATGTCTGAATTGCAGTCGCGCGGCGGTATTCGATTGGCGCGTCTGAATCAATGGGTCACGGGTCAAACGCTCGAAGAAGCGCAAGCGGAGATTGACGAAGTAACCGCAAACGAACCGACGCTTGAAAAAGTACTTGGGATTAGTAACACCGTATGACCGAGCAGGAAATAGAGCGGGCTGTTGAGGGGTTTGTGGCAAGAGTAGAGGACATCAACTCGAAATATCTTCAACTCATGGGCGCTCAAATTCAAGACATCGGCACGTTGAAAGCGTCAAACGTGAATCGGTTGAAAGAAATGCGCAAAGCGGGCGCGAACATCGACCAAATCACCCGCGAACTGGCGAAAGCATCAGAGCAGAATATTAAAGACATGGAAACGCTGTTGAGAAAGATTGCTGCCGACGACTACGAAGCGGCGGGAATTTTCTACAACGCGGCGGGCGTGGTTCAAGCGAAACTGGCAGACAATGCCGCATTGCAATCGCTTATTAAAGCGGCGCTCGAACAGACGGGCAGCGCTATGGTCAATCTATCAAAAACCACGGTTGTCTCAAAGGCGTACAAAGACGCGGTAGACGAAGCTATTATTAAAGTGCAGACGGGCTTGTCGGATTATAAATCGGCGATGCGCAACACGCTTAAAGCAACGGCAAAGCAGGGAACGCGGGTTGAGTATGAGAGCGGCATGACGCGGCGGCTTGATTCCGCATTGCGGCAAAACATCTTAGACGGCGCCCACCAACTGCAATCAAACATTCAAAAGGAAGTCGGAAAGCAGTTCGGAAGTGACGGCGTAGAAATATCAGCACACGCAAATTCAGCACCGGACCACGAACCGTATCAGGGTCGGCAGTACACAAACAAACAGTTTGCGCGGTTACAAGGCAGCATCGGCAGACCGTTTGAAGAATGGAACTGCACACACACCGTATTCCGTATTTTAATGGGCGTGTCAAAAGCCGCGTATTCCGACAAGGAATTAAACGGCATGGCAAGCAAAAACGCCGCAGGGGTCAAAATAGACGGCACACAGCGCACATTATACGAATGCACGCAAATCCAACGGCAGTTAGAGACGGCGGCGCGGTATCAAAAAGATGTTGCGGTTGCGGCGGCGGCTGCGGGTGATGACGTTTTGCGGCGTGAAGTGCAAGCGAATATCAATCAAATCAAAAAAAAGTACGAGGAAGTCAGCAAAGCGGCGGGCTTGCCGATGAAAACAGAGCGAATGACAATAAGCGGGTACAGACCCGTGAAAGCGACCCGATAAAACAAGTGCCTTAACGGGTGCTTTTTTTATAACAAAATGTCCGGAACGACGAGAAACTATCAAGCCGTGCGGAAAGAACCGCGATAACAAACTGAAAGGCGATAACGAAAGGGGCAAATTCCATGAAACGCGAAGACCTTGAAAAAATCGTGGACGGAATCACGAAAGAGCAGGTATCACAAATCCTTGACTTGAACAGCGCGGACATCGGCAAAGCAAAGGGCGATTTTGACACACAGAAAGCCGCGCTTGAAAAGGCGCAGGGCGATCTGAAAACAGCAAACGAAACCATCAAAACGCTCGAAGCCGCAAAAGGCGACACAACGAAGCTGAACGACGAGATTGCTAAATACAAAAAGCAGATCGAAGATCGTGACGCTGCCGAAGCTGCCGCAAAAGCAGAATCCGAAATGACTGCCCGACTGGAAAAGGCGCTTGGCGAAAAGAAGTTTGCAAGCGAATTTGCCCGCGACGGCGTGTTATCGAGGTTCAAAGCGGCGCTGAACGATGAAGCTTACAAGGGCAAGGGCGACGCGGACATTTTGTCAGCGCTCACCAAAGACAAAGACGGGGTTTTCGCAACACAGAACCCTAAAGGCAATATGGGCAGCACAGGCAACGCGGACGGCGATAAACTGACCGAATCCGAAATGGCGGCCATGCGCTCTGCTATGGGGTTAAACGACAAGAAATCATAACTTTGAAAGGGGCTATATAAATGGCTAACAGCATTACAAAATTCACTAAATATGTTCCGCTGCTCGACGAGGTTTATAAACTCGGTTCATTCACTTCGGTACTTGACAGCGATCCGACACTGGCACGGGCGGGCGCAAACGCAAACGAAATTTGCATTCCGAAACTGGCGTTGACTGGTCTCGGCGACTATTCCCGCAATAGCGGTTATGTCACCGGCTCTGCTACACTGACCTATCAGACCGTCCAATATAACTATGAGCGCGGCGTTCGTCTGAACATCGACGCGATGGACAACGAGGAAACCGGCGGGCTGCTGCTCGGCAAGATGTCCTCCGAGTTTGTCCGCACAAAGGTTGCGCCGGAAGTTGACGCGTTCCGTTTCGCTACATACGCGGGCACAGCTTCCATCGGTAAAGTTTCCACGGCTGCCGCTCTTTCGACCGGCGCGGAATGGCTTGCCGCTATTCGTGCAGGCAACACCGTCATGGATAATGCGGAAGTCCCGATGGAATCCCGCTATCTGTTCTTGACCGCAACCGGTAAAGGGCTGATTGATGACCTTGATACAACCGTTTCCCGCGCTGTTATGGGCGGATTTGCGGCTGTTGTAGTTGTTCCGCAGACCCGTTTCTATACCGCGATTGACCTTTATGACGGCACAACCGATGGCGAAACTGCGGGCGGCTATGTCAAGAACTCCTCGGCGCACAACATTAACTTTATGATCATCGAGAAATCGGCGCTGATTCAGTATCCGAAACACGTTGTAGACAAGGTTATTTCTCCGGAAGTGAATCAGGACTACGACGGATATTCGATCTATTATCGGAACTACGGACTTGCCGACGTTCACGACAACAGGGTTGCCGGTATATACCTGCATGACGCTAACGCCTAATAGGGCGCGGGCTATTTCATGAAAGGGGGTCTATAACATGGCAAAAACCATCGGATTAACATATCCGAAACCCAAAAAGGAAACCAAAGAGGAAAAGGGTGGTGACGGCAAGTGAGCACCATTGATTCTTCTTTGCGCGACCCGAAAGGCGAACAAGAACTCATTTTCAATTTCAACGCTCTGGTTGCCGCTCTTGCCGCGAACGCAACGGATGATGTCAGTCAAGCGGAACTGACGGCGGCGGCTGCCGCAATCAATGCAAAGTTCAAAAAGTATGATTGGTTTTTCCCTGACGGTAACGACATTATCGCATATCCAAATGACGATTTTACCGTTACTATTAGCGAAACCGATTATATTTTGCCATCCGGGACAGTCGCAATCGAAAGCGCGATTAACGGGTTTAGCGACGATTATATTAAATATAGCATTGAACTCAGCGGAGAAGCGGCGGCAATGCCCACGGGCGGAGGCGATGCGCTGTTCGGCGCGTCATCGGGTGTTACTCACGTCGCTATGGTGGCGATTAAACTTCCGACAAACGACCCAACAGAAATGACGGCGTATTATGGGCCGGTCGAGAAGTCGCTGACAAGTTCAGATATTATATCCATCAACGGTGAGGCGTTTTATGTTCACGTTCTCGGGTTATATGATAATTCCGGAACAGAAACACTGAAGTATAATGACCTTTTGGTGGTATGGTCATCCGGTGAAAACATGACACAGGTGGTGGAGTACGCCTTTACCGTAACAACCCTGACGCTTGCAACCTAAAGAGAGGAGATGACCCGCGTTGGCATATATATCTTGGTCGGATTATACCGCAGGGGGCGGGACTGTTACCGTCGAGGCAACATTTAACGAGCTTGAATACGCGGCGCGGGCATACCTTGACAAGGTAACGCACAGGCGAATCTCGTATATGTCGGCTGTTCCCGAAGCGGTTGAAATGCTGATGATTGAATTGGTGAATATGGAGAGCGCAAGGCGCGCCTTAATTGACGCGCCCGCTCTTTCGTCTGCATCAAATGACGGCGTTTCAGAATCCTATGCAGAACCGATGACGACCGCCCGCCTTGACGAAAGGCGCGATCAGTTGGTCAACGAATATCTGAACGGGATTGAGGACGACAACGGCGTATTACTGCTGTTTGCGGGGGTGAGTTATTATGACATCATATCCCAAATGGTGGAATGACACCGTAACGCTCTATAACCGCATAGAGAACGCCACAACACATGAGGTAACATGGCAGAGGACAGTTATATCAAACTGTTTCGCTTCCCGTGTGACGCGGCGGGTGATTGTCGATAAAACGCTGTCGGTGGTTCAAACGCACATTGTCAGAATACGCGAAAGCGCAGATTATTTATCTCCGTCAGCTTGGAACGACGCGACGACCCGCACGGGTAAATTCACGTTGCAAGTCGGGGATTTAGTTGTGTTCGGAACGGTCGCTGACACGATCTCGGAATACACAGCAGGGCAAACATCGGAAGATGTGCTGAATAAGTACATAAATTCAGGCGCATTCCGCGTTTCGGTTGCGAAAGACAACACCGACGCGGCGGGCGCTCACTACTACGGGAGCGAGGTGTAACGATGGGGAAAAGTGTAACGGTTGAATCCCATATTGATATACCGCGCAACCTGCGCAAGGTCGACAATGACGCTTTTTGGACGTTTGCGGCCAACGAATGGTGGCGGTTATACTTCCCGTATATTCCGTTTGATACAGGCACATTGGCGCGTTCGGTGCGCATATCGCCCAAAACGATTGAACACTTTGCGCCCTATGCAAACTCCGTCTATAACGGGAAATTCCGCAACTTCAGAAAGGACAAGCACCCGTTGGCGAGTGCGTTTTGGGACGCGGCGGCGATTCCGTCACAGCGCGATAAATTGATCAGCGCAATGCAGGAATATGTTGATTCCGGGAGGTGTAATTTAGATGGCTGATGAAATCAATATCCATTTAAAAATCCTCGAATGGCTGATGACATATACCCCGCTGAAAGATTGGTATTTCAACTTCAATAACGCGCGGATTGACGCGGTGAGCGTTGTTCCGGTCGGTATGCCGCGTTTATCCGAAGAATGGATAGACGGGGGCGGGATTGTTTACTATGATTTTATTATCAACGTATTCAAACCGCTCGACAAAACGCCGCATTTCCTGACGCGCCGAAACGCAAACGCGACGGCGCTTTTTGATGTGCAAGCGTTTATGGACTGGATCACCGAAAAAGACGCGACAGGCGATTACCCCGTGATTGGTTATGATGTTGAATCAATCGAAGTTTTGCAAAACATTCCATCAACCGCAGGGCAAGACGACAAATTGTATTTGCTGTCATTTCCCGGGCGGATGAAATACATCAAGGAGGATTGACGCATGGCAACATGGACTAAAGCACAGACATACTTATTCATTGATACCAGTGCGACGGCAACGCCTGACTGGGCGCGAATTGGTAAATCCACCACTTTCACGCTCTCTCTAAACGCGCAGACCGAAACGCAGGACTATATCGAGGACGAGAACCCGACGACATCAATCAAAAACTATCAGCCGACCCTCCCGCAGGAACTGCGCACAATCGAGGGCGACGATGCTTTTGATTTTATTTTCGGAATGTTCCTCGATAGACCGACGGGAACGGACGCAGAAAAAACCATTCTGATTGTGTTCCCGAAAACAAGCGCGACATCCACATACGTTGCTTGGAAAGTCGGCTCGACCGTTACCTTGAAAGATTTTGACACCGTTGCGCAGAAGGTCACTTTCGATCTTTCGCTGAACGGCACAATCACCGAGGGGACGGTCACATTCGCAGACGGCGTTCCGACGTTTGTCGCAGACGCTGAATAACGGTATAGAGGGGCGGGCGTAAAAACCCGCCCTTATTCTATAACAAATAATCAGGAGGTACAAACGCATGGCAGAAATCAAAATCAACATTCCCGAACTCGACAGAATGACCTATAACGGGGTCGATCTCACACTGGATATGTTCGACCGAGACACTTTGAAAAAAGTCAACGCGGCGGGCAGGGCGTTTCAAAACACAACTAACGCGCAAATCAAAAACGGGCAATTCAAAGATGCTGAACAGGCGGTTGAATTATCGTGTAATGGGGTGTTTAAATACTTCGATGACATCTTTGGCGAGGATACTCACAAAAAGATGTTCGGCGACGAGGTAAATTTTCGCGTGGTTATTGAGGTTTATAAGGCGTTCGCGAAGTACGCGAAAGAGCAGGTTGACGGTATCAAAGATGTGATGTCGGTTGATTAACCTTGCCACAACCCCGCCTCCCGAATATATCAACATCAACGGATATGCTTACGCGGTAGACACCGATTTTAAAACGTGGATTGAGATTATTGATCTGCTCGACGAGTTCGACACGAAAGCGGGAATAACGCCCGAAAACGTGAAAATCATGGTCGATGTTCAAATGTTGGCGTTCAACGCGAAGATTAATGAACCGTGGCAAGATGTATTTACGGAAATGGCGCGGTTTGCGCGTGGCTATCCGACAGACGATAACGGATTTAGGTCAAGCGAAAGCACGGAGCGGTTTGTTTCCTTTTCGTATGACTTGAATTGGATTGTCTTAGCGATTCGGAATCAAAGCGGGATTGATTTATCATACCGGCGAAAATCCCCGTTTCACTGGTGGCTGTTCCTATTGGAGTTTTATTCACTGGCGGGCGATCATTACATACTCGACATCATCCGCCGCAGACAGTACAAAGGAAACGATTCAGAGCATCAGCGGGCGCGTGACGCGGTTGCGCTTCCGTTGAAATTAACCGCCGAAGAAAGGCGCAATATTGCAGACATTGAGGCGGCTTTAAATGGAAAATAACAGAGAAAAAGTCAAATGCCCGTATTGCGGGGCGAATCAGGCGGTGCAGAAAACACCCGCCGCAGAATGCCACGGTATATGGGTGAAATGCAAAAATCAAAAATGTAAAAAAGAATTTGAAATTTTAATTCGGAAATAAAACCGTGCTGTGCCTCTGTGCCATCGGATTCAAATAAAGGTGGTGGCACAGTGGCAGACAGCGTAAAAATCAAGATCGACGGCGACGCGGAAGGTTTTAAAAACGCATTAACAGGGCTTGGCGGTATAGCGGAAAACGCTATGGCGGGTGTAGTCACAGCGGTCACAGCGGTCACAGCGGCGCTTGCTGCCGGTATGGGCGCGGCGATTGAATACGGATCGGCGTTTGAGACCTCAATGGCGAAAGCGTCCACGCTGTATGGCACTACCGCCGTGAACACAGACGCGCTGAACGAAAAGATGTTGGCGTTGTCCTCGTCTACGGGACTTGCCGCAACAACGCTCGGCGACGCGCTTTACAGTGCTTTATCTGCGGGCGTTCCTGTCACGGAGGACATGGGCGCGGCAATGGGAATCCTTGAAAGTTCCGCGAAATTGGCAACTGCGGGCTTCACGGACATTGATACGGCGCTTTCCGCGACTGTTAAAACGCTGAACGCTTACGGGTTAGGCGTTGAGGAAGCCGACAGAATCCAAAAAATCTTAATTCAAACGCAGAATCTTGGTATTACCACGGTCGGAGAACTCGGCTCGGTACTGGCGCAAGTCACCCCGACGGCGGCGGCTATGTCCGTTTCGTTTGAACAGGTCGGTGCGGCTTTGGCGGTTATCACGGCGCAGGGTGTTCCGACGGCACAGGCGACCACGCAATTAAACGCGGCTTTTGCCGAACTCGGCAAATCGGGAACTATCGCGGCTGACAACTTAGCCCTTGCAACCGAAAACACCCGTTACGCGGGCAAATCATTCAAAGAATTATCAGAGGCGGGCGTTCCGCTGACAACAATTCTCGGATTGATGGGCGACTATGCAAAAGCAAACGGGCTTTCGATGCTCGATATGTTCTCGTCTATCGAAGCGGGCAAAGCGGCACTGGCAATAACGCAAGACGCGCAGGGGTTCAATGAGGCGCTTGGGGCAATGTCAACCGAGGCGGACGTGGTCGGCGAAGCGTTTGCGAAGATGTCCGACACGTTCGAGTTCAAAATGAGTCAATTAACCGAGAGCGCAAAGAATCTCGGAATATCGGTATTTAACGAAGTCAAAGAATCTCTGAAAGGCACACTCGACGAAGTAAACGGTTGGGTGGGCGACCTTGCAACCGCTTTCAATGAGGGCGGTTTTGAGGGGCTTGTCTCGGCGCTGGGTAATGTTTTGGGCGAAGCGGTCAACATGATTGCCGAGGCGTTGCCCGATATAACCGAAATGGCAATTTCTTTGATAAACAATCTCATCGCGAGTTTGTCAGAGAATGCCCCGCAACTGGTATCTGTGGGCTATTCCCTGCTCGAATCCCTGTTTAACGGGTTTACTGAAATTATAGGGAATCTCGGCGACCTCGGCGCTCAAATCGTTCCTGTCATTATTGACGGAATCATCCGATACAAGGGCGCCGTCATTACAGTTGGAATCGAACTGGTTGCCGCGCTCGTAAACGGGATTATATCGGGTATAGGCACAATCGCAGACGCGGCGGGAACCGTCGCCATAACCGTGGCAAATACGCTGGTATCCGCCCTGTCCGGCATCGGAGAATCCTTATCAGAACTCTCTAACAGTTCCACGGATTGGCTCGATAATATGTTAGATATGATTATCGAGGGGCTTGAAATATTAGCCGAAGGAATCGTCGAAAACGCCCCGATCGTTATTGAGGCGCTTGGCTCTCTGCTTTTAAAAATGGGAGAATCGGCGGCGTTTTTCCTGCCCGACATGGTCACTGCGCTTGTTTCTGTGGTCACGTCTTTGGTAAACTCTTTAGCTGAAGCGCTTCCGACATTGATTCCGCAAATTGTCTCTGCGGGGCTTTTGCTGATTCAATCGCTGTTGACGGCGATTATGGATAATTTGCCGCTAATGATTGATGCGGCGCTTCAACTCATGGTTGGGCTTGTCGACGGTCTGATTCAGGCGATTCCTATACTCGTTGCGGCTCTGCCCACAATTATAGAATCTATTGTCAATGGTCTGTTGAGCGCAATACCAGAAATCATCAACGCGGGCACAACTCTTTTGATGTCGCTTGTTGAGGCGTTGCCTACAGTTATATCTGCTCTTGTTTCGGCGCTGCCGCAGATCATCACAGCTATTGTGAGCGCGCTTGTCAGTAATCTCCCCGCCATCATTCAAGCGGGCGTGGAATTATTGATGGGCTTAATTAAGGCCATCCCGCAGATCATTGTCGCTCTTGTAAATGCGCTGCCGGAAATCATTGATTCAATTGTCGGGCTGTTGACTGACCCAGAAACCATTAAATTGCTGCTCGAGGCGGGCGTGGAGTTGTTTATGGCGCTCGTCAAGGCAATTCCGGAAGTGCTCGGCTCAATTCTCGAGGCGGTTTGGGGCATTATCGACGGTATTGTCGGCGCGATTGTCAGCGAGGAAGCTTGGAACGACATCAAAGAGGCGGGCAAACAACTGTTACAGGGATTGTGGCAAGGCATCACCGATGCCGTCGACTGGATTATCGACCAAATCAAGAATCTTGGCTCAATGATCGTTGACGGATTCAAAGCGGTGTTTGGCATCGAATCCCCGTCAAAGGTTATGCGTTTCCAAATCGGTCAAATGCTCGGCAAAGGTGTCGCCGAAGGCATCAAAGACAGCACAAAAGATGTTGTAGACGCTGCCAAAGACCAAATGGACGCTCTATCTGACGCTTACAATTTGCCCGATAAATTCTTCTCGGTTAGGGCGGGTGTCACATACACGGGCATTGCGCCCGAACTGGAGGCAATGACGGCAGGAATCGGAGGCACTACCATTACACAGATCATCAACTTCAACGAACCGATTGAAAGCCCTGACACGGTGGCGCGGTCGGTGAACCGGGTAATGACATACGGATTGGCGGGTGCATATTGATGGTGAGATTTGTACGAAGCGACGGAAAGACGTTTCAATTCGGTGCGCTTTACAAGATCACAGAATTTAAAGGCGCGGACAAACTTTCGGTTGATATTTACAGCGAGAAGCGGGCGCAGGGAAACGGAGACATTATAACGGGTCAAAGAATCCCCGCCCGCACAGTCACTATAAAATCTGTATGCACATCGTCTTTGCTGAACGACAAAGGGCGGCGACTGGTTGAGGCGTTTTTCAACCCGTTTTATTCGTTCCGAATGTATATCCAATACAAAGGGGACGAGCTGTGGATTGATTGCAAGGTTGACACGGTGGACTTGCCGACGGCGAATCTATATGTGGCTCAAAAATTCACATTGTCGCTTTGGTGTGCGTATCCACTGTTTCGATCTGTTTCAGAGTTTGGTGAAAACATTGCGGCGCTCACGCCTCGGCTCGGATTCCCTATCTATACCACGGCAGCAAGCGGGTTTGTGATTGGTGAATATGCTTTCGCCTCTACAATATACATCGCAAACGACGGCGACACCGAGACATACGCGAGGGCGCGAATACTGGCAACCGGCAACGTGGAGGGATTCACATTAACGGACGGCACGGACAGCGTAACCTACGCGGGGACGCTCACGGACGGCGACGAACTGTTGATCGACTTTGAGACCGCCTCCGTTACACTCAACGGCGATAATGCAAATCGCTATCTTGACCGGACAAGCACATTCTTTTCAATACCGCTCGGCGGCGGGAATATCGGCTATTCTGCCACATCGGGGCTTGATAACGTGGCAGTATTCATCTATTACAATAAATTGTATTTGGGGGTGTAAACGTGGTATTAAAGGCGCTTGACAGCGATTATGCGCTGATTGGCGATATTAAAGATGCTTATAATATCCGTTGGGTGCGGCGCTATTACGCGGTCGGCGAGTTTTCTATCACGTTTCCATCCGATACATATTCCGCATCGATGAAATATATCTATTCGCCCGACAGGCGCGAAACAGGCATTATTCAACAGGTGCGGTATGGTGAAAAAGTCGGAAGCAAATATGTTACCGTTTCGGGATATTTTCTTGAAAGAAAATTGGATAACAAAATTGTGCAGCCGACTTATCACGGATCGGGAAATATTGAAACGCTTGCCCGCGAAATGATAACCGACTATCAAGACGACCTCGGAATAACGCTCGGAACGGCGGCTGGACTTGGCGCATCAATTACGTTTCAGGAAACGGGCGACGAATTAGGAAAACGCCTTTATGATCTTCTTGCCACGCAGGAACTTTCGTTTTCGCTCGATTACGACTTTGCGGAAGATGAAATTGTATTCAACGTGTGGCAGGGGTTAGACCGAACGCAAGACCAAACAACAAATAACTGGGTGTGCTTTTCGCAGGGCATGAAAAACATCTCCAAAGTCGAATACACCTACGACGACAGCAATTACAAAAATTATGCGGTGGTCGGCGGTCACGGCGAGGGCGATGACCGGACGTGGGTTTATGTCGACCTGTCGGCAACGGGAGAGGAAAAGCGCAAGGTTTATATAGATGCAAAAGACATCGAACAAGAGGGAACCGACGCGAAATATAAAGCAGCTTTAGCACAGCGCGGCGCGGACAAGCTGTTGGAATATCAGAAAATCGTTAATGTGACATTTACCGCGCTCGATACCACATTCCGTTATTTAACCGACTATGACCTCGGAGATAAGGTTGATATTGTTTTGGATAATATCGGCTCGTTTTCTGCGCGGATTGAGGAAATAGAGGAAGTTTGGAAAAACAACACGCAAAGCATTTCTCTATCTATCGGCGCGTTGATGCCGACTCTCTATAAAAAGGTCACAGCGGGGAAAATCAAGAGCGCCGCCCCGAACTATAAAACCATTACAGACACATCATCGACTACGGCGGTTATTCCAACGGCAGTGAATCGAGCGCGTTATGTATACACGCAGCCCTTGACCTCGTTCACGATCACGAATTTCCCGGCGGGTAGCGGGTGGGACTTCACCGTAGAATTTACGGCGGCCGCAGGAATCACGGGGTCATGGCCAACGACGAAATGGAACGGCGACAGCGCCCCGACATTGACGGCGGGGGATCGCTATTGTCTGATCTTTTCTGACCGTATCTCGTCATACGGGCAGACAACGCCGTAAGCGGGGTGAGGGAATGGCTGTATCATATGTGAACAGCGGCCAAAACTTTGGAACGGGGACGGCGATTACGATACCAAAGCCGGTAGGAATACAAACGGGCGATGCTGTTGTGGTGCAGGTTGTATCTGACTCAACTCCGTCAATAAGCGATAACAATGGTTCTGCGCCGTTTTCGGTGGACGCATCATACACTCATTACGCCAATGCCGCGCGGACATTTATCCTCAGCAGAATAGCTGGATCACAGGAACCATCAGCTTTTTCATTCACATTATCCGCCGCTAATTCGTGGGCGGCTGTCGTGTCGATTTACAGAGGGGTTGACGCATCTATATGGAGGATTGGCCCTTCTGGACATTTTTCAACCAGTTTTAATACGGTTCCATCATCACCTATAATATCAAGCGGATTAATATCGGGCGATATGCTCATAGGCGTTTATAGCGGAGATACAAACTATAACAGTTTGGCATCAACACCATCCGGATACACAGCACGGCAGCATACTTGTGGCAGCCGAGAAGCTTCATTTGTTGATAAATTGGTTACAAGCACAAGCCAAAGCTCGGCTGTGTGGACGCTTAGTTGTTCCACATCTTGGGCTGCCGGATTATTTGCGATAAAGCAAGGGAATACATTCGACACCAAACCATTTTTCTATGCGCAATATTTGAAATGTTTCGGAGGGGTTTGAAGTGGAATACGGGAAAATGATTAACGGAGTTATGGTTAAAGCGGGACGAGTCATAACCGCCCACGGGCGAGAATATCACAATCCGCCGGAAAAGATTATACGGGAACTCGGCTATTTACCGATTGAAGATTCAGAACCACCCGAAATTCCTGACAAATCGTTTTCGCCTGCATGGGCTGTTAAAGACGATAAAATCATCAAAGTATGGTCGGAAACACCATACGAAATAGCCACACCCGACCCGATAATGTCACGCATTGAACGGCTTGAAAAGCTGTTTAAGGAACATATAGCCCAAAGCGAAACGGAGGTTGCAAAATGAAAAGTATCTTTTTTGATTCACAGGTTACTTATGACGAATTTGACGCGCCGATCTACGATAGACCTTCAAGCGCGGCAGATTTGCGAAGCGTGTTTGCATCGTTTATTGCAAACGGGGTATTTATTACACCGTCAACGAATTTACAAGTCACTATCGGATCGGGTTTACAAGTTGTGGCGGCGGCGGGAAAGTGTTGGATTAACGGCGCTTTCGGATATACCACTTCCGACACGAATTTAACCCTCACAACCGCAGACGGGACAAATCCGAGAATTGACCGCGTTGTGGCGCGGCTCGACCTGAATACCGATGTGCGCAGCATTGATCTGTATGTGGTAGACGGAACAGCGGCGGCGTCGCCTGTTGCGCCCGCGCTCACACAGACCGCAACCGTTTATGA
>ERZ795048.2237-NODE-2237-length-15856-cov-10.838744_pt1 | contig 15856 bp, 8 predicted proteins | sample MGYA00375132_ERZ795048 | MGnify/ENA primary metagenome ERZ795048 (study PRJEB30177, sample SAMN05720225) | activated sludge metagenome | isolation source: Anaerobic digester | place: Hong Kong | collected 2014-12-17 ...
TTGTGGTCCACCACGAAGCGCAGGGTGAACTGCATCCAGTTGTCGTTGCACACCAGGCTCACCATGGGCTCGGTGCGGGCATCCTCGATCAGGTAGCGCTGCACCACCTCCTTCCACTTGGCCGTGGCCTCCCGGGTGTAGTCGCCCACCAGGTCGTTGGCGGCGGCCAGCAGGATGCCGCGCACCTCGGCGGGGTCGGCCCCGTACTGCACGGGCACCTTCAGCTCATCCCAGAGGAAGGGGAAGTCGGCCGAGTAGTTGAAGACGGGCTCCTTGAAGACGAAGCTGTTGGCCACCAGCACCATGCGCCCGTTGTACAGGTCGCCATCCACCCACTCGCCCAGTTCCATGAGGGTGGTGCGCAGCACGCCGATGTCGATCACATCGCCCTTGATGCCGCCGAGCTGCACCCGGTCGCCGGTGCGGTAGAAGCTGCCGAAGAGGATGGCCAGCCAGCCGGCCACGCTGGCGATCACCTCCTGCAGGGCGAAGGCGATGCCCGCACCGGCCACGCCCAGCGCCACCGTGAGGCTGCTGAGGCGGTCGCTGAAGATGCCCACGGCCAGCAGCACGATCAGCACGTAACCGATCAGGGTGGTGACCTTGCGGGCGTGGTAGCGCGCGTTGTTGTCCTGCACCCGGGACACCAGCAGGCCGCGCACCAGCCGCACCAGCAGCCACACGGCAAGGATGGCGATGCCCAGCTCGATGAAGCGCCCGCCGGGGCCGTTCATCAGTTTGGTCCATCCTTCCTGTAGCTGCTCCATGACGGAAAGGTAACGGTGGTCAGCGACCCTGGGCCGGCCGGACGCAACGCACGGCAAAGCGCCTCACCCGGACGTCCTGCTTGTGGGTGTGGAACACGTGGGTGGTATCCCCGTTGTCCCCGTGCACGTGCAGGTGCCAATGGCTGCGCCGGTCGGTGGGGTCGTGGAACCAGATCGCGCTGCTCAGCCGGCGGTTCCAGTGCTCGTCACGGTGCGTGTAGCCGGAGGGTTGCAGGGTGAGCCCGCTGGCATTGGTGTTGTTCGCCCGGCTTTCCCAGCACACCGTGTCCATGAGGGCGTAGACGTCCAGTGTGGAAAGGGCTTCCCAGTCGTCGGGGGCGGGCAGCCTCCAGCCGGTGGGGCAGGCGTTCCGCGACGCTTCCTCGCCGTAGAGCCGTCCCCAGTCGCTGCAGCCGTCCTCGGGGCCATTGGCGGCCACGGAACCCTCCTGGTCGTGGTCCAGGTTCCGGGCGAACCACCAGGTGTCGCCGATCTTGATCACGGGGTAGGTGTGGCCGTCCCTGGGATCGGTGATGGTGCTGTCCTGCGCCGACAACTCCGGCGGATGCAGGAGGAACGCGCTCAGCAGGATGATGCCCAGGTGGACCAAGTTCCGGCCATCGAGGACCGGCCTTTGCCGGAGGCGTCCCAGCGTTTGCTGCATGCCGGCAAGTTAGCAGTGCTCCCAAGGGGTGTTTCCGAGCCCTGCCCATCTTTGCGGCCCTGACCAACCCGCCTTCCGCATGCGAACGATCCTGGCCGGCAACTGGAAGATGCATACCGACCGCGCGGACGCCGTCGCCCTGGCCCAGGGCGTGGCCCGGGGCGAGCGTGCTGCCGGGGTGGAGGTGATCGTGGCCCCGCCCTTTCCCTACCTGGAAGCCGTAGTGGCGGCCTGCGAAGGGAGCGGAGTGGTGGTGGCCGCCCAGAACTGCCATGCCGAGCCGCAAGGCGCCTACACCGGAGAGGTGAGCGTGCCCATGCTGAAGGACCTGGGCGTGGGCGCTTGCATCGTGGGCCACAGCGAACGGCGTCAGTACTTCAACGAGACCGATGCGGCCGTGGCCGCCAAGCTGGAAGCCCTCCACGGGGCCGGCCTGCAGCCCATCTACTGCTGTGGTGAAGGGCAGGCTGAGCGCGAGACCGGCCGGCACTTCGACGTGGTGGGAGCACAACTGAAGGAGGCCCTCGGAAAGCTCGATCGCGCCGTGGTGCGAGGGCTGGTGGTGGCCTACGAGCCGGTCTGGGCCATAGGAACCGGCCTGAACGCCACCGCGGAGCAGGCCCAGGAGATGCACGCCTTCATCCGGAAGGAACTGGGCAGGCTGATCGGCGATTCCGCACAGGACGTGCCCATCCTCTATGGCGGTAGCTGCAAGCCCTCCAACGCGGAGGACCTGTTCCAAGGCCCCGACGTGAACGGCGGCCTGATCGGCGGGGCCAGCCTGGAAGCCGGATCCTTCCTCCAGCTCATCGCCATCGCCGCCCGCGTCAAGGCCTGAGCCGAATTTTCACATTCCCACATCCTCACATTTCCACATTGAATTATACAGAGCTGGAATTCCACCTGGCGCCGCTGGATCCCTGGCGGGACGTGCTGGTGGCCGAACTGGGCGAGCTGGGCTACGACAGCTTCGAGGACACCCCCGACGGGTTGCGGGCCTACATCCTGACCGAGCGCTTCGAGCACGACCTGCTCAAGGACCTGCTGGTGATCACCAGTCCAGGTGTTCAGGCCCACTACCAGGTGCGGGCCGTGGAGCCCAAGGACTGGAACGCGGAGTGGGAGCGGAGCTTTCAGCCGGTGGAGATCGACGGGCGGGTGCGCATCCGCGCCGAGTTCCACGCCCCCGAGCCGGGCTTCGAGCACGAACTGATCATCACCCCGCGCATGGCCTTCGGCACGGGCCACCACGCCACCACGCGCATGATGGTGCGGGCCATGCTGGACCTGGACCTGAAGGGTGGTGCCGTCTGCGACCTGGGCTGCGGCACCGGCGTGCTGGCCATCCTGGCCGAACGGCTGGGCGCGGTGGACGTGCACGCGGTGGACATCGACGAGCGGGCCGTGGAGAACACGCGGGACAACCTGGTGGCCAACGGTTCTGAGCGGGTGCATGTGGAAAAGGGCACCGTGGAGAACCTGAAGGGGCGGAAGTACGGCACTATTTTGGCCAACATCGAGCGGAACACCCTGATGCGCGACATGCAGGCCATGCACGACGCCCTGATACCGGGCGGAGCGCTGCTGCTGGGCGGCTTCGTGGTGAACGACCGACACATGGTGGTGCAAAGCGCGCGCGAGGCGGGCCTCACCATGGCCGAACGCATGAACGAGGGCGAATGGGCCCTGCTCGGATGCCGAAGACCCCACTGACCCTTTCCAAGTCCCTGCGGCCGCTGGCCGCCCTGATCCTTCTTGCCTGCGCAGGCGTCCTGCATGCCCAGACGCGGTCCTTCCCGACCGACCAGGCCGGCTTCCTGGCCGCCATGACCGACTTCCTGGTGGAGGCCGACAAGAAGGACGGCAAGGAGTTCATGGAACTGCAGTTCACGCCCGTGTGGAACGGTGGCTACTACAGCGACCCGCAGCGGGTGCGCATCGCCGAGCAGGCCAACTACCTGCTGAAGAAGCGCTTCACCGCCTTCCCCCAGTTCCGCGACTACCTGGTCTGCGTGATGGCCTTCGCCCAACGGGGCAGAGCGTCGGCGGAGCTGGACACCTGGCTCACCAGCCTTGAGGCGCTGGAGGAGACCGGCCGTAAGAAGAACACCGAGGACTTCCTGGACATGAGCACCGGGCTCTTCCGGGACATGACCCTGTACCAAAGCGCCAGCACCCAGTGGCGGGGCCGTGGCGGCGACTTCACCTTCGCGCACGACTCGGTGCCCAAGGTGGTGTTCCAGCCCATGGACCTGGTGGTGCTGGCCAAGCGCGACAGCGCCGTGATCCTGGGCACCTCGGGCATCTACTACCCCATGCGCGAGACCTGGGAGGGGCGCGGTGGCAAGGTGACCTGGGAGCGCGCCGGCCTGAAACCCACGGCCACCTTCGCCGAATGGCGCGGCCCATACGCCATCAAGCTGAAGGGCAGCTCCTTCGAGGTGGATAGCGTGGTGTTCAACGACCCCTACTTCGAGCGTTCGCTCATGGGGAAGGTCAGCGACAAGGTGCTGGCCAACGTGGACGAGGACAACGCGAGTTACCCGCGCTTCGAGAGCTACGACCGGCGCCTGCTGATCCGCGACATCGTGGAGGGGGTGGACTTCGAGGGCGGATTCAGCATGCGGGGTGCGCGGCTGCAGGGCTATGGCACGCCCGATGAACCGGCCCTGCTCACCTTCTATCGCGACAAGCGCCCCTTCATCGAGACCAGCGGCCTGTTCTACACCATCGAGCCGGAGCGGGTGAGCGCCGAGCGCGTGGCCGTGCGCATCCGGCTGGATGGCGACAGCATCTTCCACCCCAGCGTGAACCTGCGCTTCCTGCGCGACCAGCGGCTGCTGAGCCTGATCAAGACCGACGAGGGCGTGTCCAAGGGGCCGTTCTACGACACCTTCCACCAGCTGGACATGTACTTCGAGCAGCTCACCTGGAAGCAGGGCGATCCGGTGGTGAAGCTCGGCAGCCTGCAGGGCAGCACCCAGACCCGCGCCAGTTTCGAGAGCTTCGACTACTTCAAGGAGCGGCGCTACATGGCCATGCTCGGCATCGACGCCGTGCATCCGCTGGTGCGCATCAACGACTACATGAAGCAGAGCGGTGAAGTGTTCACCGCCCAGGACTTCGCGGTGTTCACCCGATTGCAGAAGCAACAGGTGATCCCCATGCTCATCGACATGGCCAACAAGGGCTACCTGGAGTACGACGAGCAGGAGGAGCTCGTGCGCGTGAAGCCCCGGTTGCGGCAGCACATCCTGGCCAGCGCCGGCAAGGTGGACTACGACGTGCTGCAGTTCAACAGCAATGCGGACGACGGGGTGAACGCCACCCTGAACCTGTTGAACAACGACCTGACGCTCAACGGGGTGGCCCGCATCATCGTGAGCGATTCGCAGGACGTGCGGATCTTCCCGGCCGAACGGCAGGTCACCATCAAGAAGGGTCGCGACTTCACCTTCGGCGGCGCCATCCAGGCCGGCAAGCTGCGCTTCTACGGCAAGGAATACTACTTCCACTACGACCCCTTCACCATCGACCTGCTGAACGTGGACTCGGTGGGCTTCCTGGCCGACAGCTTCGAGCCCGACGAGCAGGGGAGGACCTACCTGGTGGAGGTGCGCAACGTGCTGGAAAGCGTGACCGGCAGCCTGGAGATCGATGAGCCCAGCAACAAGGGCGGGCTGCTTCAGGAGAAGTATCCCCAGTTCCCGAAGTTCAACAGCACCAAGGAATCCTTCGTGTACTACGACAAGAAGGACATCCAGCAGGGGGTCTACGACCGCGACCGGTTCTTCTATCGGTCCGATCCCTTCCAGATCGACAGCCTGGACAACTTCACCAACGAGGGACTCACCTTCAGCGGCACCCTGGTCTCCGCAGGCATCTTCCCGGACATCCGGGAGCCGCTCACCCTGCAGACCGACTACGCCCTGGGCTTCATCCGGGCCACCGGCGATGGAGGCCTGCCGCTCTACGGCCGCAAGGCCAAGTTCGGCAACATCATCACCCTGAACTACGATGGCCTACAAGGCGATGGCGACTTCAGCTACCTGACCACGCAGGTCCAGAGCCGCGACCTGGTGTTCTGCCCGGACAGCACCTTCGGGACGGCGGACACGCTGTACAACGGGGCCGCCCAGAGCGCCACCCTCAATGTGCCCAACGTGCACGCGGGCAACGTCTTCATCCGGCTGGAGCCCGCCAACGATGTGCTCTTCGCCGAGAAGATCGACAGGCCCCTGGAGATGTACGATGGCCAGGCCTACCTCCATGGGCATACCGAACTGCGGCCTGCGGGCATGACCGGTGGCGGGCTCGTGGACTTCACCAACGCCACCCTCGCCTCCGAGCTGTTCGACTTCAAGACCATGCAGCTGCACGCGGATACGTCCGATTTCCGCCTCACCGCCGGGGACACCGCCAGCATCGCCTTCAAGACGGACAACGTGAACGCGACGGTGAAGCTGGACGAGCGGGTGGGCGAGTTCGTGAGCAACGGCGACGAAACGATCGTGGAGTTCCCCGTGAACCAGTACATCTGCTACATGGACCGCTTCAAGTGGTACATGGACCAGGGTGACATCGAACTCGAGAGCGATCGGACCGCGGCGGCAGGAAGCGAGGACCTGCAGCTCAGCGGCTCCAACTTCATCAGCGTGCGTGCGGACCAGGATTCGTTGCGCTTCATGGCACCCAAGGCGCGCTACGACCTGAAACGCCACCTGATCACCGCCAACGAGGTGCAGTACATCCAGGTGGCCGATGCCCTGGTGACGCCGGACAGCATGCGCGTGCGGATCCGCAGGAACGCCAACATGGACCCGCTCACCAACGCCACCATCACGGCCAACTACGTGACCAAGTACCACACCATCGTGAACGCGACGGTGAACATCGCCGCACGCAGGCAGTACAGTGGTACCGGCGAGATCGACTACGTGGACGAGAACAAGAAGGCCTTCCGCATCCGGTTGCAGAACGTGAACGTGGACACCGCCTACCAGACCTATGCCCGCGGCAGGATCCTGGAGGACGAGCAGTTCCAGCTGAGCCCGGCCTTCGACTTCTTCGGCGAAGTGCTGCTGGAGGCCAGCTCCAAGGAACTCGCCTTCACCGGCAGCACGCGGATCCAGCACGGTTGTTCCGGCCTGGAGCGCAACTGGATGCCCTTCACCGCGCGGATCGATCCCCAGGAGATCTTCATCCCGGTCGGTGACAGCCTGGCCGATGCCTCGGGCAGTGCCATCGCGGCCGGCGTGTTCCTCACCGCGGACGACCCCTTCACCACCTACGGCACCTTCCTGAGCCGGAAGCGGGAGAAGAAGGACGATCCCGTGATCGCAGGCACCGGACTGCTGCACTATGACAAGGGGTCGCGCGCCTACGTCATCTCCAACAAGGACAAGATCCGCCAACGGGACCTGCCGGGCGACCTGGTGTCGGTGAACGTGGACGACTGCACGATCAGCGGCGATGGCCGCATCCGCACCGGGATGGACCTCGGCCGGGTGGAGCTACAGGACATCGGCACCCTCACCTACGACGCGGCGGCAGGGCGCACCGCCGCCAAGGTGGTGATGCTGGCCGACTTCCATTTCCACGACAAGGCCCTGGAGCGGATGGTGGCGGAGATCAAGGCCTATCCCGATCAGAAGGCCGTGGACATCTCCAAGACGCATTACGAGAAGGCCATGCGTGAACTGCTGGGCCTGGAACGCTCGGACAAGCTGATCAGCGAGCTCAGCATCAAGGGCGAGATCAAACGGCTGCCCGATGAACTGGCCAAGGCCCTGGTGTTGTGCAACGTGCAGCTGGTCTGGGACAAGGCCGAGGAGGCCTGGGTGAGCGAGGGTCCGATCGGCATCGGCACCGTGTTGAAGGACCCGCTGTTCCGGGAGGTGAAGGGCAAGGTGGAGCTGCAGCGCAAGCGCAGTGGCGACAGCATGACCATCATGCTCATGCTGGACGACCAGACCTACTACTTCTTCCAATACACGCGCAACTACCTTTATGCCTACAGCAGCGACACGGAGTTCAACACGATGCTGAGCGAACTGAAGGAGGACAGGACCGTGCTGGAGGGTAAGAAGGACCTTCCGGCCTATCGCTTCATCCTCACCAACAAGCGCAAGGTGGAGGAATTCCGGGACCGCTACGGCCTCTGAACCATGGACCTGCCCCTGGTGTACAGCGCGACAGCGATGATGGCCGCCTACCTGTGCGGAAGCATTCCCAGTGCGGTGTGGTGGGGCAGGGCCTTCCACGGCGTCGACGTGCGCGAACATGGAAGCCGCAACGCCGGGGCCACCAACACCTTCCGGGTGCTGGGTCCCAGGGCCGGTGTACCCGTGCTCCTGCTGGACGTGCTGAAGGGCTTCCTGCCCGTCCGGGTGCTCCCGATCTGGAGCGGGCTGGAGCCGCATTCCGACGCCTGGACGGCGTTCCGCCTGATGCTGGCCCTGGCCGCGGTGATCGGACACCTGTACCCGGTGTTCGCGCGGTTCCGCGGTGGCAAGGGCATTGCCACCTCGCTGGGTGCAGTGCTCGCCATCCACCCCGGTGCGGCCGCCGTTTGCCTGGGTGCCTTCGCGGTGGTCTTCCTCTCCACCCGATATGTTTCCCTGGGTTCGCTGATCGCGGCCATCTGCTTTCCCCTGGCCGTCGCCCTCATCTTCAGGGAGTCATCGCACGTGCTGCTCGGGTTCTCCATCGGAATGTGCCTGCTCGTCTTCTACACCCACCGGGAGAACATCGGGCGCCTGTTGCGTGGGGAGGAGAGCCGCATGCGGCTGGCAGGGCGCGACGATCGTTCATGAAACCTTGTGCACATATCGCAGGTACAAGGGGCCACTCTCGGATCATGACCCGTTGCACGGGCATACTCTTCCTGCTGTTCCATTCCCTCGCCCTGCTGGCACAGGGTGGTGATGTGCAGCTACGCGCCAAGGCCGATGCCCTGTTCGATGAGGGCCGCTACGCCGAGGCCATGCCGCATTACGCCCAGCTGGTGAGCCTGGAGCCCAACGACCGGGACCTCAACTACCGCCTGGGCACCTGCATAATCCATGGGGGCGAGGACAAGGACAAGGCCGTCGGCTTCCTGAAGTACGCCGTGGAGGACCCCTCGGTGCCTGCGCTGGCCTGGTACCAGCTTGGCCGGGCCTACCACCTGACCTACCGGTTCGACAAGGCCCTGGAGGCCTACCAGCACTACCGTGGGGTGGCCGACAGGAAATTGCTGGCCCAACGGCCGGTGGACCACCTGGAGCAGCAGTGCCGCAACGGACAAGGGCTGCTGAGCAACATCAAGGACGTGGCCGTGCACGACAAGCTCGAGGTCGCCTCCTCCGAGTTCTTCCGGTTCTACGACCTGCAGGGAATAGGGGGGAAGATCGTGGTGCTCCCCGAGGAACTGAAGAGCAACCTAGACAAGAAGAGCGAGGAGCGCGGGCTCGTCTATTTGCCGGACGAACCCGGTCCCATCTACTTCAGCAGCTACGGCAAGGACGGCCGCACCGGTCGCGACATCTACCGCACCGAACTGCTGCCGGACGGGTCGTTCTCCACCCCGGTGAAGCTGGCCGGCTACGTGAACACGGATCAGGATGAGAACTATCCGTTCATGCACCCTGATGGGAAGCGCTTCTTCTTCAGTTCGAAGGGGCACAACAGCATGGGCGGGTACGATGTGTTCCGCTGCACGCACGACCCCGGCCTGGACGTCTTCGGTCCGCCGGAGAACCTGGACTTCGCGGTGAACACGCCGGACGACGAGGTCCTGTACCTGGTGGATGGCGAGGGCACCACGGCCTGTTTCGCCTCCGGCCGCGACAGCCGGCAGGACATGCTCCACGTCTATCGGGTGAGCACCACCCAGGTGCCGGTGACCATCACGGTCCTGCAGGGCACCTTCTCCTCCGCCTTCGACCCCGATGACCGTGAAGCGCACATCGTGGTGGAGGATGGCCTGACGCGCGAACGGCTGGCGGAGGTCGATACGGACCTGGACGGAAACTACCTGATCGCCCTTCCCCGCACGGGGAAGTTCAGGTTCCTGGTGAAGGCCGGGCCCTCCGGCAAGACCCATGCCGGCATGGTGGACGTGCCGCGCAGCGACGTGCCACGGGCGTACCGGCAGGAACTGCAGTTGGTGCAGAAGGACGGACGCGAACAACTCGTCATCCGGAACTACTTCGACTCTCCGCTGGACGGCGACATCCTGGCCATGGCCATGGACGAGATCCGCCGGCGTGCGCGGCTGGACGTGAACACGGCCGGTGGGCAGGAAGCACCTCCTGTGGAGGAGGAGCCCATCGTGGACGTGATGACCGAGGCCGGTTTCACGGGTGACAAGACCCTGGGGGATGCCGTGCGGATGGCCGAGGAACAGGCTGCGGCATCGGACCGGGAAGCCTTTGAACTGGCCGAGCGTTCAGGGCAGGCCATGACCCTGGCGTTGGAGGCCGTTGCGGAGGCCGAAGCGGCCGGCCGACGGGCAGGTGAACTGGTGGAACAGGCCGGAGCAGCTGCCGGATCAGGTACTTCCGAGGACCTGCTGATGCAGGCAGCCTGGGAGCGGCGCCAGGCCCGCGAGGCCACCCTGCGCGCCAAAGCCGCCCTGGCAGCGGCCACCGACCTGGACACGGAACGCATGGCCACCACGCAGCGTGCCATTCAGCAGCGCGCGTCCAGCGATCAGCTGGCGGCACTGGTCACGGCCGGCAAGGAACAGGAGGCACTTCCGCTGCTGCGCGAGCTGCGCGAACAGCAGGAACGCCAGGCGTCCGCACAGGGCACCATCACCCTTCAGGAGCGGTACCGGCGCAATGCCACGGAGACGGCCACGCAGGCCTCGCGTGCCATGGCCTCGGTGACCGCCAAGAGCAGTGAGGAAAGTGAACTGGCCGGACGGATCGCACGGCTGGAGCGCGAGCGCACTGATGCGAAGCGGGGGAGGGCGGAGGAACTGGACCGCGAGATCGCCGAGAGCAAGGCCACCCTGGCGGTGCTCCGTGATGAGCTCGGGGAAGCCAAGGCCCGGGCCACCACCATGGAGCAGGCCTCCCGGGTGGCGAAGGGCGAGGCCGGTCTCCTGGAGCATCTCGCCGACCGGGGTGATGGCATCGTTTCCTCCGAACTCGGGGACGATCAACTCGCAGCCCTGCAGAGCCGGTTGCAGCGTACCTCCGGCAAGCTCGACGACCTGGCCATCGATCAACGCTTCGACGCGGCGCTCGATCAGGAGTTGGCCGGAAGGGAGCCCGCCACGTTCGATTGGCAACTGGGTGCCGCCGATGCCCTGAGCATGGGTGTCCCTGCCACGGCGACCCTCACCCTGCCGCGCGATCGGAGCGGAGAAGCTTCCGCCATGGCCACTCGAGCTTCCACCGGGGAGACCGCCCCTGCCGTGCCCCAAGGCGATACGGACCTGGCCCGGGAACCTGCCGCTGGACAGGAGACCGCGCAGGGCCGTTCCAATGGGGAACCAGCCGGTACCGCCATGGAAGCGAACGCCGCCGGGGCCGATCCCAGCAGTGCAGAGGACGTGGTGTCGGCAGGTGTGGCGGTGCCGATCCCGGTATCCGGTCAGGAGGAGGGAGGCGAGGATGAGCCCGCCGGCCGAACCGAAGAGAACGCGCTGGCCTTGGAGGCCGTGGACGCTGTGGAGAGCCCCGTGGATCCCATGGACCAGGCCGGCTCGGATCAGGTCCGGCAAGAGGCCATGGCCACGACCACCACCAGCGACGGACCGGAAGGAACGACCTCGGTGGAGGCCATGTCCGACCAGCGCTTCCTGCTCGAGAACGAGTTGGCGGAACTGGAGCAGCTGCGCTCAGCGACCCGGGACGAGGACGAACGCGCCCGGGTGGAGTCGCGCATGGCGGAGACGCAGGAACGCCTGGATGAGCTGGACCGGCTCCAGGCCGAACAGGAAGCAGGGTCCCGCGAGGCGATCGAGGCCATTGCTGCCGAGGCCCTTGCACAAACGGCTCCCGAGGGAGGCGAGGCCCTGGACTTCTCCATGGACCTGAACGAAGGAGCGCTGATCGACCTGCTCGCACCCAACTACGCCAGGGACAAGGCCCGTCTGGCATCGCTGGAGGACGACCGTCTTCGTGCCGAGGGTGCGCATGGCCTGGAACTGATCCTGGTGGATAGTGTGCAGGCGGAGACCACGCGTCAGCTCGCCCTGCTGGAGAACGCTCCGGACCGTGCCGCGGAGGTGCTGCCTCGCGTCGACCGCCTGCGTCAATTGAAGCAACGGCACCTGATGGAGGCGGAGCGGCTTCTGCTCGTTTCCCGCGGGGAAGCCGCACCACCGTCCACGGTGGCCATGGAAAGTACGGCCGGTCGGCCTGAGCGGACCGGTATCGCCGGTCAGGAAGCCTCCCCGGGAGGGCACCTGGACCGCTTCGTGGCCTTGCAGGACGCCCCGGAGGTGGTCTATGAAAGCACGCTGGTCCACCGTTCCCCGGAGGTGGCCGAGGCCGTGGCGCTCCAGCAACGGGACATGGAGACCATCGCGGGCCTGTCGGAGACCATCGACTCCCTGGAGCATGTCCTCGACACCGTGCCTGCGGGGCGTGAGTACGATCGGCTGCGGAAGCGCACCGACCGGATGATCGACGATCGATTGATCCTGAGCACGGAGCTCGGCCAGCGCCTGGAGTACATCACCAGGCAGGAGTACAAGTTGGCGGCCGACAGCCTGAAGCGTACCCAGGCCATGGTCGCCGGTTCCGGACTGCCTCCGGACGAGCCCCTGCTGGTCATGGCCGCGCGTGCCAAAGGGGATGCGGATGCCCGCGTGGACGCGGCCCGCGACATGCGCAAGAAGGCGGACCGCAGCGAGGACATCCTGCTTCGTGACAGCCTGTTCCGTCAGGCCTATACCCTTGAACTGCAGGCGCTCAAGGACGTGGACCAGGCGATCACCCTGCACAACTTCGTGCTGTCCGATGACTACGAGGCCGGACGTACCTACGCCTATTCCGAGGTGGCTTCGCTGATGTTCGGCGCTTCCACCGACGCCGTGGCACTGGCCGGAACGGAAGAGGAGGGCGGTCAGGAAGGCGGCGTGGAAGCGACCACTCCGGACGTGGAGGATGAGCCCGGGGTGTTGGGGACGGGCTCCGACCAACCCCAGGAGGGTGATCACCGCCCCCGGTTCGACACGTACCTCGCTGCGGAGGAGGGCAGCCCGGAGCATTCACTGGCACCCATGGACCTGGAGGATCCGAGCGTGTTCGACCGCCGGATGACCAGTGCGCTCCAGCGGTCGCAGGAACTGGAGCGCGTGTCGATCCAGCTCTCCGATCGGGCGATCGCCCTGCAGGACAGCGCTTCCACCGTGCGCAGGAAGGACCGGGAGTCCGTGGAGGCATTGGCCAGGCGCAGCCAGCTACGCTCCGATTCGCTCCATGCGTTATCCCTGGCCTTCGCGGACAGCGCCAGGTATTTCGAGCAGCAAGGCCGCGATGCCGACGAGCAGCGCGCGCTGAAGGAGCGCCTGATGAAGTATTACTACCTCGGCAGCGAGGAACAGGCCCTGGTCATGGAGAATCCTGACCTCAGCAACTACTTCAAGGCCCGGTCGCGGTCCCTCGAACAACTGGATCAGCTGGCCGAGGCGGAACGTTCGGCCAAGGCCAGCAGGGAGCTGTCGGACCTGATGCTCCAGCGTGCCAACGAAGTGATGGCCACCGATGGCACCGGCAGACAGCCCAATGCGGAGGAACTCGACCAGGCCGCTGCGTTCAACGAGCAGGCCGTGCGTTTGCAGGAGCGAGCGGACAGCCTCGAGCGAAGGGCGGCCAGGCTGCAAGGTGCAGCGGACCTGAACGATGGTCAGGCGTCCGCCATGCTGCAGACCATGGAACCTTCCCGTGCGGAGGAGGTCCAGGCATTGGAGATGCGCACACGCCGAACGGAGCCGATGCTGGCGGAGGCCCGATCCCTGGCCACGGCCCCGGAACCCACCGCATCCGGCAATGATGCTGCTCCACAGGCCGGGGATTCCCCGGTGGCGGCGACCGTTGGTACCGGTTCCGAGGCAGGTGCCACGGCTCCCGTGGCGTCCGACGGACCCGATGACGCTCGTCCGGCCACCACGGCCGGATCGCGGATCGTCGAAGGCTGGGATTTCCCCATGCCGGAGGAACTCGTGGAGGACCTCTTTGAACTGGGCCCGCAGGGACAGGGGCGTGAGGCGGTCATTCCCATGGACGTGAAGATGCCCGATGGACTGGTGTACAAGGTGCAGATCGGCGCCTTCCGGAACCCGGTGCCACAGGAACTGTTCTCGGACATGAGCCCGGTGATGGGCGAGTCGGCCGGCAATGGATTGGTGCGCTACACGGCGGGTCTTTTCACCGGGTTCGGTAGTGCGGACCAGGCCAAGGAACAGGTGCGGGGCCGCGGCTATCGCGACGCCTTCGTGGTGGCCTACCTGGACGGACGGCGGATCAGCCTGGCGGAAGCCCGGACCTTGGGCCGGCCGGCCGGCGGTGAAGCCCTCGCACGGTCCGAGGAGCGCCCGACGGCCCCGGCGACCACCCTGGCCAGACCTTCGGAGATCGCGGGAGCAACGCAGGTTCCGCCGACGACCGAGGCCGGCGGTGCCGGCGAAGGAGTGACCGCAGAGGCCCGGGAAGTGCTCGAGGCATTCGACCGTACGCCGAAGCGCAGCGATTACTACACCGATCCCAGCGCAGCACCTGCGCGTCAGGTGGAGGCCGTCCGCGGACTGTTCTTCACCGTGCAGGTCGGCGTCTACAGCAAGCCTGTGGCGCTGGACCGCATCTTCAACATCAGTCCGCTCAACACCGAGCTCATTGATGGGGAGCGCATCCGGTACACCACGGGGATCTACCGAAGCCTGGACGAGGCACGGGTGCGCCGGGCGACGACCATCGAGAAGGGCGTCACCGATGCCTTCATCACCGCCTACCTGAACGGGGAGCGGATACCGGTGAGCAGGGCACGGGAACTGATCGACCGCCTTGGCAGTGCCGTCCTGGTCGATCCGGCGATGGCCAACCCCTGATCCCCGGTCCATGCTTTATTAGCTTTGTGCATGGTGTCTACCATGCCTTTCGGACAAGCGGGGACCATCCAGGAGGAGGCCCTGCTGGAGGAGATCGGTGCCGAGGTCGGTCCCACCAAGGAACTCACGGTGTTCAACGATGACGTGAACACCTTCGAGCACGTGATCCGGTCGCTGGTCGAGATCTGTGACCATGATCCCATCCAGGCCGAGCAATGCACGCTCATCATCCACTACCGGGGCAAGTGCGGGGTGAAGCGCGGGCCCTTCGACAAGCTGGAGCCCATGTGCACCGCCCTGCACGACCGGGGCATCTCCGCCGACATCCTATGAAGCGGACGCTCCTCGTGCTGATGCTGCCTGCCCTGGTCGTGGGCTGCCATCGGGTGCCCATCACGGGACGGAAGCAGGTGAACCTGCTGAGCGAGACCGAGATGATGGGAATGAGCCTTTCCCAGTACCAGGCCTTCATTCAGGAGAACCCGCCCCTTCCTGATGGTGATCCCCGGGTGCGGCAGGTGCGCACGATCGGCGAGCGGTTGGCCAGGGCCGCCACCGAGTACCTCACCGAGCATCATGCCGCCGATCGGGTCGAAGGGTTCCAATGGACGTTCAACGTGGTGGACGATCCCACCGTGAACGCCTGGTGCATGCCGGGAGGCCGTGTGGTCGTGTACACCGGGATCCTGCCGGTGACCCAGGACGATGCCGGGCTGGCCGTGGTCATGGGTCACGAGATCGCTCATGCCATCGCCCGGCACGGGAACGAACGGATGAGCCAGGGCATGGCCGTCCAGTTGGGTGGCGCCGCGCTCAGTGTGGCGCTTTCCCAGGAGCCCTCCCTCACCAACGACCTGTTCCTTCAATCCTATGGCATCGGCTCGCAACTGGGAACGCTCGCGTTCTCCAGGAAACACGAGTCGGAGGCGGACAAGATGGGCCTGGTGTTCATGGCCCTGGCCGGCTACGACCCGCAGGCCGCCCCCTCGTTCTGGGAACGGATGAGCGCCATGGGCGGCGGCGGTGCGCCGGAACTGCTGAGCACACACCCCAGCGATGAACGACGCGTGGCCGATCTGGAGGCCTTCATGCCAGAGGCGTTGAAGTACTACGCCCCCAGGTAGTCCGCTTTCGACATTTCCTTAGCTTTGCACGCACTTTTCGGGACCCGTAGCTCAACTGGATAGAGCATCTGACTACGGATCAGAAGGTTTGGGGTTCGAATCCCTACGGGTCCGCAGGACACGGAGAAGGCGCCGCGAGGCGCCTTGTTCGTTCTGGAGAACGAACTGGATCGAAGTTCATCCCGGCGCAGGCCGGGAAAGCCCTACGGGTCCGCAGGACACGGAGAAGGCGCCGCGAGGCGCCTTGTTCGTTCTG